>JACKQG010001922.1_pt1 | contig 27975 bp, 25 predicted proteins | sample 8237621 | NCBI WGS metagenome assembly JACKQG01 (sample SAMN15677084, study PRJNA649215) | marine metagenome | biome: marine; feature: Black Sea; material: saline water; isolation source: suspended particulate matter (SPM) from the Black Sea western gyre | collected 2013-06-09/2013-06-10 | depth... | reverse complement strand
AGGAGTTAAAGATACTCAGGCCAAAACCCTGCAAACAACCAATTACTCTTGTTTTGGCAAAGATAGAAGATTACTTCGAGGCAGGTAAATTTATTTTTGAGGTGTTTGGCATAATAAAAGGTGATAAAAATCATTATGCACTTGAGATGACTTCATGGAATGAATGGCTAAGCTTTAATGTTTTAGATAAATCTATTAAAGTTTACGGAGCTGCAGATGTAGTGGCTCATGCTTTATATGAGATGACATTCTTTGGGTATTGCTCTAAAGTCGTAAGTAAACGAGTGGAAGAGGAAAAACATATTTTGGATGAACGTTACAAGGAAATACAAAGCGGTACTGCTCAGCTTATTCCTTTTGAAGAAGTTATGGCCGAAACCAACTATGTTGATAAACGTACACCCGAAGAAAAAGAAAAGGAATACAGAGAGTGTGAGCGAATTAATGCCAAAAATGAAAAGATTTATAAAATGTTACTTGGCAGATAAAAGAATATTCTATGATGATTATTTACCTTTTAAACAAACCCTTGGTGCTGCCATTTGTTTTCTATAATTATTAGATAATATTTAAAATTAAGTAATAGAAAGAAGCAACTGATGACTGATAAAAAAAAGAAGAATACTAAAAAAGAATTGAATATTTTAGACAGGATTAATGCTGATGATGGATTAGTTATCTTAAAGAGGCTTGCAGAAGAAGATGTATCTCTTTTAAAAAGAATTGAACACGCTGCATCAGAATATTTTAAGGAAGATGAACCTATCCTAATAACACGAAATGGAAAGGTCGCAGGCTTATATATTCCGCTCGAGGATGCTGACAGCATCTCGTTAGAGGTCAGAAAGGAGCTTTTATATAAGTTTGGCGAGTATATTAGCAAAAGTCTCGAAAAGACCGAAACAAAAGAGGAAAACATAATTGCTGAATTTACCAGATATAGAAAAGCTTGCAGCTGACTTAAATGTGATCCTTTCTGGAACGTACTCTTCAACTATCGAAAGATATGTATTCATCGCATAATTTATGTTATAATAATTTTTATTAAAAGTATAAGAGGTAAAATATGTCGCCGACAAAAACAATAATATCTAAAGCGTTACATCTTAAGCCGGCGGAAAAATCCATTGTCATTGAAGCATTGCTTAAGAGCCTTGACATCCCCGACCCAAAAATTGAAAAAATATGGACCGCTGAAGCTGAGAAACGGCTTAAAGCATATAAGGAAGGGAAAATTAAAACGGTCTCTTTCGAGGATATATTCCATTATCAATTAGAAAATAATAAGTGTTCTTTTAAAAATAAATAGATTATATAGTTTGTGTTGTCACATCAGGGAATCCAGTCTAATTCTGGAGCGGTCCCGCCACTGTGATAGGGTGTGTGCTCTCTAATTAAGCCACTGGCAAAGTGTTGCCGGGAAGGCTGAGAGTAAAGTCCCTTAAGCCAGGAAACCTTAAAAGTGTTTTAATTATCTCTCTTCGGTAGAAAGAGGGTGATTTTTCGTTTATTAAAAGGAAAAATTCCCGCCCGAAGAAAGGCGGGTTTTTTTATTTTTAAACCATAAAAGATTAGAGGAGGAAAGAATGTCAAAAAAGATTATGCTGGCAGTGGTAGTGATTCTAATTCTATCTCTTATAGCTACCCTGGGTATCTTTTCAGGATGCAAGGGGCAAGCTACAGAAGAATCATTGGGCAGTCTAGTAGAGGTGGTGGATGGTGAAGAAAATATAGTTAAGCTTGCTGCACCTGCAAGAAAGATTATTGTCCTTGCGCAAAGTGCACTGGAGATAATTGATGGTCTGGGCGCTATGGAACTGGTGGTAGAAGTTGATAATTGGAGTGTAATGATGGCTGAACCACTGGCGGAAGGATTTGAGGGTGCTGGGGATGTATATGGGCTGAATATAGAAAGAATAGCTGAGCTGAATCCTGATATTTTAATAACTATTACTGGTGGCCCTGAAGATGACTATCAAAAAGTAAGAGAACTCGGAATTGAAATTTACAGAGTCATTGATGTTAAAGGTATTGAAGGTGTTTATGATGAAATAGCTAACATCAGTAAAATAATTGGGCTTGAAGATAAGGGGAAGGAACTTGTGAGCGAACTTAAAAAAGGGGTTGATAAAATATATAATCAGGTCAAAGATTTGAGTGATGAGCAGAGGCCAAGAGTTTTTTATGAGGTATGGAATGATCCTTTAATGAGCGCAGGAGCAGATACCTTTATAAGTGACTTAATCGAAAAATCAGGTGGGGTAAATATATTATCAGAAGATAATCTGACCGGCTGGCCTGAATATAGCGTGGAAAAATTAATAGAGAAAAATCCGGATGTAATAATTGCTCCTATGAGCCTGGCGGCAGATTCTTCAGTAATAATGGAAGATAAGAGGTTTTCAAGCATTGATGCAGTGACCAGTGGCAGGGTTTATGTTGTCCCGGATAATCCTATTTGTCGTCCCAACCAGAACCTGATTAAAGCGCTGCAAATGTTTGCAAAAGCAATCCATCCTGAAATTTTTGGGAAATTTGAAATAATAGAATGAAGAATTAGAGCGAAGAATTGAGTAAAAAATTAATTCTTAAATAATTTTTATAAAATAAAGTAATCTTGTTATTATTGTTTATAATAATAACAAGATTACTATTCAAGTATCTATTGGAAAAAGAGGAGTCTTTTGGCAAGAATTTATTTTCTCATTGGCGGAGCGAGAAGTGGAAAAAGCAGTTACGGAGAGGAGCTGGCAAAGTCTCTTTCTGGCAGAGTAGCATATATTGCTACATCAAAGATCACCGATGAAGAAATGGAAGAAAGAATTACACGTCATAGAAAAAGAAGACCAAAAAACTGGAAAACCTATGAAATTACTGACAAAAATATAGACGAACAGGGTATAAAAAAAATTATAAAAAGTATCTCCAAAGAAAATATCAACACTGTAATTATTGATTGCATAACTAACTTGCTGTTTAAAATCATTTATGATTATAAATTAGATTCTATTAAAATTATAAGAAATGAAGTTGAAAGAGCAGCCGAGAAGGAAGTCACATCATTTTTTGAATCTCTACTGGAAGAATTAAGAGAAAGCAAGTTAAACGTAATAATTATTTCAAATGAAATTGGCCTTGGAGTTGTTCCTGCATTTCCCCTTGGAAGAATTTTCAGGGACTTAATGGGTATTGTAAATAAAAAGATAGCAGAAGCTTCAGATGAAGTCTATTTATTTATAGCAGGACTGAAACAAAGGTTAAAATAATGAGCAAGTTTATCAATGCTTTGGGATTTCTAACCATTCTAAAAATTCCAAAAAAATATATATTAAAAAGAGAACAAGTAGCTGATTCTACGGTTTATTTTCCAATAGCTGGATTAGTCATTGGCATGATATTATCTATGTTCTATTTTGTGGCAAGTTTTATATTTCCGCTATTTTTATCTGTAATTTTACTTATTGGATTGGAAGTTTTCCTATCTGGCGGAGCTCATCTTGATGGTCTGAGCGATATGTTTGATGGCACTTTTTCCGGCAGGAGTGATAAGAATAAGATTTTAGAGATTATGAAAAAAAGTGATATAGGGGTATATGGAATTTTATCCATAGTTTTTTTATTGCTTCTAAAGATTTCTATAGTCTATTATTTAGCCAGTATTGATTCAGGGCATGTTTTAATTTTTTATTTAACAATCATCTTTATGCCCGCATTCGGGAGATGGAGCATGGTTTTTTTGATTGGCAGGTATAAAAATGCTCGAGGCAGCAGTAGTCTGGCTAAAATATTTACAGATAATAAAAATAAAAGAAAAAATTTTTATATCTCAAGTATATATTTATTTTTGTTATTTTTAGTTTTATATACATTTTTTGGATATCTTACTGGAAGCGGGGTAGGCAGTTTCAGTTTTTTAAATAATTTAGAAAGTGTTTATTTAATACTGTTCATCTTAGTCAAAGCCCTACTGGTTACTGCTGCCTTATTTCTGCTTTTATTGCCTTTAAGCTGGTTTTTTACCAGGAGAATCGGGGGCATAACTGGAGATATCATAGGTGGAGTAAGTGAGATTACCGAACTACTGTTTTTATTTATCAATTATTTAGTATTTACTTTTTTTATATAAATTTTTATGGGAACCGGAAGAAAAACTATAAAGCATATAATAATACTGCTAATAATATTAATAGTGCTTATTATAGTTGCTGCTTCAATAGGAGCTGCGAAAGTAAGTTTAAAGGATACCACCTTGATTATAGCCAGTTTTATTCCAGGAGTTAATAATTTTATCAATACTGCCCGGCTGGATCCCCAGGATATTGTGATTATTTCACAGATAAGGCTGCCGAGGATTTTCTTGTCCATATTTGTTGGTATAGCGCTTGCCAGCGCAGGGGTTATTTTTCAAGGGCTCTTTAGAAATCCTATGGCAGATCCCTTTGTGATCGGGGTCTCCGCAGGAGCAGCTTTTGGAGCAACTATTGGTCTGGTGTTTATTACCGGCGTTGGTTTACTGGGTATTTCCACTACCACTATTTTTGCCCTGTTAGGGGCACTGGTCACTACATTTTTGGTCTACAGCATTTCCAGCGCCAGAGGGAAGGTTTCAGTAACTACACTGCTTCTCTCTGGCATTGCCCTTAGCGCTATGCTGAGTGCTATGACCTCGTTTATCATGATATTCAGGGGTCATGATCTGGCAAAAATAATTTTTTGGATTATGGGTGGCTTAACTGCTGCATCATGGTATAAGTTTAATATTATAACTCCTATGGTAGTCGTGCTTATTATAATTTCCGGATTTTATATGAGGGATTTAAATATCATATCCCTGGGAGATGAAAGAGCAGCTCAGTTAGGAGTTCAAACAGACAGAGTTAAAAAAATACTGCTGATAATGGCTTCACTTATAGCTGCCTTAGCTGTTTCTGTTAGTGGAATTATAGGATTTGTGGGCCTTATCACACCGCATATTTTAAGGTTGATTGTAGGGCCCGACCATAAAATTTTATATCCAACTTCTGCTGTAGCAGGGGGAATAGTTCTGCTTATGTCTGATACTTTAGCCAGAACTATTCTTATGCCCAGGGAAATTCCAGTAGGGATTATAACTTCAATTGTCGGGGTTCCGTTTTTCCTTTACCTGCTGGTAAAGTCAAAAAAACAGGTTTTTTAAACTGGTTAATTTAGATGAGATGAGTAGAAAGAGAAAAATGCTTTCGGTTAAAAATTTAGATTTTTCTTATAATCAGAATAAGGTTCTGGATAATATAAGTTTTAGTGTGGAAGAGGGAAGTTTTATATCAATCCTGGGTCCAAATGGATCAGGTAAAAGCACTCTGGTAAATCTTATAAGCAAGGTTCTAAGAGGATATGAAGGTAAAATTGAAGTCGGTGGAAGGGATATAAAGGAGTTAGATTCAAAAGATATTGCAAAAATGGTGGCTGTAGTGCCCCAGTATACCAATCCGGGCTTTAGTTTTACTGTATCTGAAATGGTTATGATGGGAAGGTACCCATACATTTCAAGATTTGGAACGGAAGGAAAAGAGGATTTTGATGCAGTTAGCGGAGCCATGGAAAAGACTAAAATATTACCATTTGCAAATAGAAAGTTTACAGAACTGTCAGGCGGTGAAAAACAGCGGGTAATTATGGCTCAAGCTCTAGCTCAGAATAGTTCTATACTGCTTCTGGATGAGCCCACTTCTCATCTTGATATAAATTTCCAGATTGAATTTATGAATTTGTTTCTAAGCTTAAATAAAAAAGAAAATAAAACCATAATTGGAATTTTTCATGATGTGAATCTTGCCATACAAAACAGCAAAAAAATAATGCTTCTAAAAGAAGGCAGGATTTTTAATTTCGGCAGTGGAGAAGATATAATAAACAGGGAAAGTATAAAAAGTGTATTTGGAAGTGATGTATTTGTAGGCAGAAATCCTGTAACTAAAAAACTTTACGTTAGTCCGGTTTTTAATCCGGGTGATGATCGGGGTATTTCCAGTCAGAAAGCAAACAAATATTTAAGAGTTCATATAATTGGCGGTGGCGGAGCTGCATCACCGGTAATGAATTTACTCTACAGCAGCGGTTATACAGTATCCTGCGGAGTCATAAATACTCTGGATACAGATATTGATACTGCCCAGATGCTGGGAATCCCTTATGTAACTGAGGCACCTTTTTCACCTATTAGTTTTGTTTCACAGAATAAGAACATTGAATTTATTAAATCAAGCGATGTGATAATCCTCCCTGCAGTGGAATTTGGCCCCGGCAATTTTTCAAATCTGGTATCTGTAAAAGAAGCAATCAGTTCAGGGAAAAAAGTGATAGTAATAGATGAAAAAAACATAAGGGAAAGAGATCATACCGGTGGAAAAGCAGAAAAGCTTTACAGGAGAATAATAGAAGATGGTGCAATTGTAGTTAAGTCGATAAATCAGGTACTCAGGCATTTGTAATTACAATATGATAAAGAGTAAATCAAAATCCATAATGATACAGGGCACTGGCTCACATGTTGGCAAAAGTGTTGTAGCTGCTGCAATATGCAGAATTTTGAAACAGGATGGATACAGCGTATGTCCATTTAAATCACAAAACATGGCTTTAAATTCATATGTCACTACCACAGGTAGGGAGATGGGCAGAGCCCAGGTGGTCCAGGCTGAAGCATGTGGACTGGAACCTGAAGTTTATATGAATCCAATACTTATTAAACCCGTAGCTGACTCAAGTGCGCAGATAATATTTATGGGAGAAGTGGTAAAAAATATGAGCGCTGTTGAATATAGCAAAAAGAAGATTTTTTATTTAGATAAAATTAAAGAAATCATCAGTGATTTGAAAAAAAGATTTGATCTTGTAGTGATAGAAGGAGCCGGCAGCCCAGCAGAAATAAACTTGCTGAAAAATGATATTGTAAATATGAGAACAGCAGAGATTGCCGCATCCCCTGTATTATTGGTGGGAGATGTTGATAGGGGTGGCGTATTTGCAAGTTTTTACGGCACAGCAAAGCTTCTTCCGAAAAAATATAGAGGATACATAAAAGGTTTACTGGTAAATAAGTTTAGAGGAGATATAAGCCTTCTTGAACCCGGTAATGATTACATATCCCGAAAATTAAAAATTCCGGTGATAGGTACTATTCCATATTATAGAGATATTTACATAGAAGAAGAGGATTCAGTAAATCTGGAGCGGGAAAGAAATAAAAAATTGATTTTAAGTAGTACCGGGGAAAATAATAAAAGCGGAAAAATAATAATTGGTGTAGTATATCTTCCACATATTTCAAATTTTACTGATTTTAATGCTTTTGAACTAGAAAAAGACGTAAGCCTGATTTATATTGGAGATAATAAGGAGTTAAAAGATTTAAGGCCTCATATGATTATTATTCCCGGGAGCAAAAGCACTATAAGCGATCTTCTGTATTTAAGAAGATCTGGATTAGAGGAAGAAATTAAAAAGCAATACAAAAGGGGCACGGTGATATTTGGCATATGCGGAGGTTTCCAGATTTTAGGGAAAAAAATTACAGATAAATTTAAAAGTGAATCGCCGGATGCCGGGAACATTAATGGCATTGGCCTTATGGATATAAATACAGAATTTTTACAAAATAAAAGTACCTATCAGGTAGAATTTGAAGTCAACGGAGATGTTTTCAATTGTAATTCGTATTTAAAAGAGATGAGCAGGAGATTTATAAACAGCAAGATGGAAGCTATGAGGGGGTATGAGATCCATATGGGTATATCCAAACCGGTACCGGGTAAGTCCGGCAAATTAATACCACTTTTTAAGATAAAATCCAGGGGAGATGGCATTACTGATTTTAATGATGGATTTATAAAATTTGAAAATAAGACCACCAGTATATCGCTTGGCACATACATTCACGGGATTTTCGATAACTGTACTTTTAGAAAGCTCATCCTGGAACTGCTCAGAAAAAAGAACAGTATAAGAGGTACTGACATTAATGATGCAGCTATATCATATGGAATTTTTAAAGAGGAGCAATATAACATGCTGGCAGATGTTTTCAGAAAAAATATGGATATGGAATTGTTTTATAAAATCATAAGGTATGGGTTATAATAAAATTAAAATATTAGCAAAGGTTAACCGGAAATGGATTTAGAGGAAAAAAATAATTGTTCGCAAAATATCTGTAAGAAAGATTCTAAAGAGGGTCTGGTACTGATAAATACAGGCAACGGCAAGGGAAAGACCACAGCAGCGCTTGGCCTGGCTCTGAGAGCAGCAGGTCATAATTTTAAGGTTTTGATCCTGCAGTTTATTAAAGCGCCCTACTACAGGACCGGTGAGGCTAAAATTATGGAAAAGTTAAAACACTTAATTGAGATGGAACAGCTGGGCAGAGGATTTATAAAATTTAAAAATGGCAAGCCGGAACTTATAAAAGAACAGATAGATAATGCTATAGAATCTTTTAAGTATGCCCGGGAGAAGATTTATAGTAGAAAGTACGATATGGTTATTTTAGACGAGATAAATAATCTAATTGATTACGGGCTTTTAAAAGTGGAGGATGTAGTGGACCTTATAAAAAATAAGCCTAAAAAGATTTCTATAGTGCTGACAGGCAGGAATGCTCACCATAAATTGGTAGATATTGCTGATACGGTAACTGAAATGAAAGAGGTAAAACATGCTTTCAGTAAGGGTATAAAGGCTAGAAAGGGGATTGAATACTGATTACTGCAAGCTGGCTGAATTTTAAAATACTATAAGTGAAAAGTAGAACTGGATTTTAATAAAATTTAAATTGATCAGGGAAAGGAATCATTGAAATGGAATGTAATAAAGAAAGAAATTTAAAAAGCTGCAACTGTACTTATGAGCCCTGCTCAAGAAAGGGTATCTGTTGTGAGTGCATAGCTTATCACAGGCAATCTGGCGAGCTTCCGGCCTGCTATTTTGACCAGAGAGCTGAGAGGACTTATGACAGGTCAATTGAACACTTCATTAAATTAAATAGCTAGGTCCGGTTTAACCGGCACAGCTAGTTTTTAAGTTAATCGTCAATGATAAGATATGTAAATAAAACTGAATTTATGACAAAAATAGGTGTACTTTATTGTCTATGGGAAGACAGGGCTGACGGAATAACAGTTTTGTTTCTAGGATGTAAAAGGGAGGCTTTCCAGAAGTATATTGGGAAGATTGAGGATAATTTCAGTGGTTCAGGCGGGTTTTCTGTCGTTAATAAAGAATCAAAAGATATTAGAAATAAAATTGATGAGTACCTGGATGGTAAGATAAAAATCCTGGATTTTAAAGTGGAGTTTTTGGCGGGAACACAGTTTCAAAAAAAAATATGGAATGCAACTATTTCCATATCTCACGGAAAAACTATAAGCTACAGGAAGTTGGCTGTTCTTGCCGGTTATAAAAAGGCATGGAGGGCTGCTGGCTCAGCATTAAAAAAGAATCCCATAATGTTAATTGTGCCATGCCATAGAGTTATAAGGAGCGATGGTACTCCAGGTGAATTTGGAGGAGGAAAAAAGGTAAAAAAATTTCTGCTCAGTCTTGAGAAAAGCTCCACACTGGATACTAGATTCAATGATTATTTTGTAGGTTTTTTAAGCTAGTTAAAATGCAAAGTATATTTTACTGGTTCAATAATAATATATATAGTAAATTTCAATTATATTGAAAATCGCTGTTCCCAAGCTTGAATCAAAGTTAAAAAGTAACTAATTCTGACTCCAAAGCAGGTAATGGATTTTGGAAGAAATAAAACTTTAATTGGGAAAATCTAAAGACAAAAAATCACTATAAAAAGCTACAAATTTTGGAAAATACCACTTACTTATATCATAGGAACAGAGCCACTTTCAGTACCACATGCTCTGTTTCAGCAAGGGATGCAAACTATAAGCTTGATTTGGTACCGATATTAGGGTTTAGTCCTTCCGGGAGGACTCTGGGGACGTCTGAGATATTTATGAAGATAATAGATCAAATGCAGTGCAAAAAATCAACAATATTTTTAAAATGAGCCTTATATTATTAGCCTTGTTAATAATGTGAAAAACTTTAATATAAAATTAAAATAAAAGAAACTTCTGGTCTTAGGGAAAATGAACTTTAAGCCCAATTCCCAATTATTACTGATTTTAATTATCTGCTTCTCTGATCTTTGGGCTCACTTGAAATATCCTGGGTCTTCTTTTCCATTGGTATTGGTGAAACACCTGCTGCATCTGTTATTATTGTTGCAACCTTGTCAGAATCCAAAATAAACTTAACGTTTTCTTTAAGGGCAGTTTCAACTGTTTCAAGCTTTCTTAGTGCCTGTGCATTACCAATGAAATATTTGTCTGCAGCCTCATTAACTATTTTTATCCTGTCGGCTTCCGCATTTGCAACTATTTTAATGCCTTCAGCTTTTCCTTCTGCAGAAAGTATCAAACCCTGCTTTATGCCTTCAGCTTTCTTGATTTCAGCTCTTTTTTCACCGTCAGCCTTTGTTTCCGTTGCAGTAGCATAATCCTTCGCAGCGATTTTTTCCTGTTCAGCCTTAACAACATTATTCATTGAAGCCTGAACATCCGAAGGCGGCTCGATTTTCTGAATTTCACATCGCAGTACTTCTACACCGTAGCTGGCTGTTTCCTTATCGAGAACTGTTTCAACTTTTTCATTTATTGAAGCCCTGTTTTCATTTGCATCTGTTAAAGTCATATTTCCAATTACTGCTCGAAGTGTAGTTCTGGCAAGACTTGTCAGCTGCGCCCTGTGATCATCGACATTATAGATGCTTGCTTTCACATCTTTTATACGGTAATAAACTACAGCATCAACTGACGCATTAAGCTTATCCTGGGTTATTACCATTTGTGGCGGAATATCAACCATTTGTTCTGTTATATTTACTCGATACATCTTTTCAATCATCGGGATAATCCATGAAAGTCCTGCATCCCTGGTTCTCATATATTTTCCAAATCTTTCAATTATGCCTTTTTGAGTAGGTCTTACTGTCCTGAAGCCTGCAAAGATAAAAAACAGCAAGCCTGCGCATAGCATTACTATCCCGACAAAAAAAATTACCTGAAGAGCATTTATTATTCCGACAATAAGAAGTACAAGTCCTGCAAGAAATAGCAATATGCTAAAAATTCCCATGATTTATCCTTTCTATAAAAAATTAAAAGTTTGTAATATATTTATATTGAAACTTTACTATTTTTTTAAAAATAATTATAGCTTTATTTATTTTTTTTAAAAAATTTTAACATCTACAAAAATGATATAAAAAAGTTACTGGTTTTAAATAACCATAAAGTAAAATTATATAATAATTTTTCCTTATGGCTGATTAATATAAAAAGCAAGTACTACTTATAAATTTTATAACAGGTGATATTGCATAGCAATAGAAATCTTAAATGAGGTATATCTGCTACACTTATTATAGATTTAGAGAAAAAGTATCAAAAGACTATGGTAAAGAAATTATAGTCAGTAAAAACTATAAAAAAAGTAACGAATTCTATCTCCAAAGCAGGTAATGGATTTTGGAAGAAATAAAACTTTAATTGGGAAAATCTAAAGACAAAAAATCACTATAAAAAGCTACAAATTTTGGACTTCTTCCGGCTCTAAAATTACCGGAAGTTTATTTTTTCTCATTTGTAGCCTTTTTTAGTTAATACTACGTATAAGCTGCATTATACATAGTATATAGCGGGGTTTTAAAGGGGTGGTGTAAAATGCGAACTATGTAGCAAAAATTGGGAAGATTTTAGATTGACAAAATGTTTAATTTTTTAAAGGAAGTATCTGATGTACTTTTATTGCCATTAAGAATAGTCAGATATTTTTTTGTATTACTTATGCCTTTTTCGATTACATCCAATCCGGTCATATTATATTACGTCTTTGTTAATTGATATTTTCTTAGTAAAAAACGAAAATCGAAATATTCATTTAATATTTTAGGTTCGATAAGAAGCTTATATGGTTCTATTTCATAAATAACCTTACCACTTTTTATAATGGAATATTTAAGTTCAGGTGCATCTGTATAATTTAGAATTACTGAATCTACTTTTTCTGTAGCTAAAAGAGTACTGATTTTACCTTCAATTTCAAGAGCAATATAATATGCCTTTATCTCTTCATCATCTATATAAAATGCAAAATCATAATCAGAAAGTGGACCAGTTTTACCTGAAACCTGCGAACCAAAAAGATAAACCAGTTTTAGACTGGGGTATTGCCTAAATATTTTATTTAGTTTTTTTAATTCATGTTTATTCATATTTTTTAATTTTACTTAATTTTCTTAATAAAGACAAAAATATAATGAATAGGTATAATGTGTCTTTTTTTTATTAACCTATTTCATGATACTAAAAGACCACGATATATAGAAGAGGTTATTAAATTGTTAAAATTTAAAAATTATTTCACGAATAAGGCCAGTTAAGGTAAAATAGTTTAATTGTAAAGTAGTTTTTGACAAAAAATAGGAAAGGAACTGAAATGGGTGGTTTTTTAGAAAATTTAAAAAAGATTTTTACTGTACCGGCAGGAGACACTGCCTCTAAGTTTATTACTTTCACGGTCAGATGTAATAAATGCGGTGAAAAAATTACAGTAAGAGCAAGAAAGGATAGCGAAATATCCAGAGTTTCTGAGGGTGAAAGCCTGGCAGGTGCAGAGTATTTCTTAAGAAAGGAAATACTTGGAAAGAAATGTAATAATATCATATATATTGAAGTTTATTTTGGACCTGGTTTTAATATTATTTCAAAGGAAATTAGCGGTGGAGAATTTGTAGAGTAGTGCTTAGATAAATATATTTTTTATGTTACAATCTTGGTAGTGTTATTAATAATATTATAAAATCTTTGGTAGGAATCTTATTAAAAAATGAACTTTTCTAATGATTTGAGTGTAGTCATTTTAGCTGCTGGTAAAGGTAAAAGAATGAATTCAGATATTCCCAAGGTACTTCATCAAATATTAGGTCAACCAATGCTCTATTATATGTTATCTCTAGTCGGTAAATTAAATCCCAAAAATATATTTACAGTTGTAGGCTACGGGAAGGAACTGGTTAGCGAATATATAAAAAATAATTTTCCTCAAACTAAAACTGTTACCCAGGAAAATCAGCTGGGTACTGCTCATGCTGTTTGTATGATAAAAAGAAGAAAGGGGGAGGATTTTGGAAAGAATATTTTAATACTACCCGGCGATAGTCCATTGGTTAATATAGAAACCTTAAGGAAATTAGTTGAAAACAGAATCAATTCCGGCAGTGCAGCCTGTGTGATTACCTCCATAGTTCCTGATCCGGAAGGATATGGGAGAATTATAAAAGACAGAAATGAAAATATGGTAAAGATTGTTGAAGAAACTGATGTCAGCCCTGAAGAGAGAAAAATATGTGAAGTAAATTCTTCTATTTATTGTTTTGATACAAAATCTTTATTTGAGAATATTGAAAAGATTAACACCAAAAATATCCAAAGAGAGTACTATTTGACAGATATTATTGAAATGCTTATTAAAAATGGCAAAAAAGTAAACTGTTTTAAAACTCCAGACTATTTAGAGGCTATGGGTATAAATGACAGATTACAGCTTTCCGAAGTAGAAAATATTATGCAAAGTAAAATTAATGAAAGTTTAATGAAAAACGGGGTAACTATAAGGGATTCTGGTTCATGTTATATTGAAAGCTCTGTAGTTATAGATAAGGATGTAATCATTGAACCTTCATGTTTTATCAAGGGTAAAACCAGGATTGGAAAGAACTCTACAGTAGGTCCTTTTTGTCAGGTTATGGATACCGATATAGGTGAAGGCACCAGGATAAATGCCTCGGTTATACTTGGTTCTGTTATTGGGAATAATAATAATATAGGTCCCTACAGCTACATAAGACCCGGTACTGTGACCGGGTCAAATGTGAAAATTGGAGCATTTTGTGAAATTAAAAAATCTGAGATTGCCCGGGGAAGTAAGGTTCCTCACTTAAGCTATATAGGAGATACAGAAATTGGATCAGGAGTAAATATTGGCGCATCATCAGTTACGGTTAATTATGATGGTTTTAAGAAAAGTAAAACTATTATTGGAGATGATGTGTTCATTGGCTCGGACACAATGCTTATAGCTCCGGTTAAAATAGGAAAGGGAGCTATTATTGCCGCAGGGTCGGTTATATATCAGGATGTTCCTTCAAATTCTCTGGCAATAGAGCGTGGGGAGCAAAAAAATATAAAAGATGGTGCTGTCAGGTATAGAAATAGAAAAAAATTAAAAAATATAAAGGAATAAATAATTTAAGGCAGGCGGGTATGAAATATAATAAAAGCAATAAAAGAATGATGCTCTTTTCAGGGTCATCTTATCCTGGTCTGACAGATAAGATTGCAGAGGGACTTGGAATAAATGCCGGAAAAGTTACCAGAACTAAATTTAAAAACGGCGAGATATATGTAAAGTTTGATGAAAGTGTAAGGGGCGCAGATGTATTTGTGGTGCAAACATGCTGTGAACCTGTAAGTGATAATATAATGGAATTACTCATAATGATAGATGCCTTAAAAAGGGCATCTGCGGGGGTGATAAATGCTGTGATTCCTCATTATGGATATGCGCGTCAGGATAAAAAAGCAGAAGGGAGGGAATCAATAAGTGCAAAATTATTTGCTAATTTGCTTTCAGTAGCAGGAATGGATAGGGCCATACTTGTTGACCTGCACTCTGCTACTATTCAGGGTTTCTTTGATGTACCGGTAGACCACGTTACTGCCATACCTATAATAGCCAAGTATTTTAAAGAGAAAGAAATTAAGAATGGTGTAGTAGTAAGTCCTGATGTAGGAGGTGTAAAAAGAGCAAGTATTTTTGCTAAAAGACTTCATTTTCCTCTTGCCATACTGGATAAAAGAAGGCCTGCTCCTAATATGGCGGAAATAGAACACATAGTAGGAGATGTAGAAGGAAAAGAGGTCATAATTTTTGATGATATGATAGATACCGGCGGTACAATACTAAAGGCTATTGATATGTTAATAAGACATAGGGTAAAGAAAGTTTATATTGGTGCGACTCATCCTATTTTTTCGGGTAATGCTATAGAAGAATTTGAAAATTCAAAAGTTGAAGAGATAGTAGTGATGGATACTATTCCATTAAATAAAGAATGTAAATCTGATAAGATAAAAGTTCTTTCCATTGCACCTCTGCTTGCAAAAACCATAAAAAAAGTTTATTATTGCAAGTCTGTAAGCGAGTTGTTTAAGGGTGAAGGTTTAGTTTAATTTGTAAACACAAAGGTAGGTGTAGCAATAGATGGAAAATATAGCTTTGGCGGTAGAAAAAAGAAATGATAGTGAGATAAAAAGTAATGCATCAAGAAGATTAAGAAATAAAAATTATATACCTGCAGTTGTATATGGTTTAAAAGAAGAGCCAGTTAGTGTTAAGATAAGGGAAAAAGAATTTAAAGGCCTGTTAAAAGGCAGAAGCATTTACAGCCTAATTTTTGATGTGCATATAGATGGTGCAAAAAAGAATAAGAAAGAAACAGTTTTAATAAAAGAATTTCAGAGAGATCCCATCACTAGAGAATTTCTGAATGTGGATTTTTTAAGAATACAGATGGAGAAGGAAATTGAAACTGCTGTTCCTATCCATATTATTAATGAAGAAGTAGCTGTGGGAATTAAAGAGGGTGGCGGTGTTCTGCAGCACGGCCTAAGGGAGTTGCATATCTACTGCTTTCCTGCAGATATTCCAGAGTATATCGAATATGATATAAAAAATCTGGATATGGGTGTAACGATTAGGGTCTCAGATATTAATATTTCTGATAAAATAAAAATATTAAATGACCCTGAAGAAGTAGTAGTTTCAATAATTCATCCAACCCAGCTAAAAGAAGAATTGGTTACTGAGGAAGAGGCTGAGGAAGTTGTTGAGCCTGAGGTAATTGGTAAAGAAAAAGAAGAATTAGTAGAAGAAAAAGAACATCCGGAAGAAAAAGGTTCCAGGGAAAAATAATTATTATGATTTTAATTATTGGTCTTGGCAATCCCGGGAAAAACTATGAATTTACAAGACACAATATAGGTTTCAAAATTATTGATAAGTTTGCAGATAGTCTTGAGAAAAAAAGCTGTTACCGGAAATTTAATTCCCTAGTTACTGAATCCTCATATGATGGTAAGAAATTAATACTTTTAAAGCCCCAAACGTATATGAATAGCAGTGGTACTGCAGTTGCTATGTGCTACAATTTCTTACGTAAGCAAATTAATTCAATGCTTGTGATCCATGATGATATTGATATTGGATTTGGAGAGATCAGATTGAAGACGGGTGGCAGTACTGGCGGACATAAAGGCCTGGAATCAATAGCAGATAAACTGGGGAACTATGATTTTGACAGGCTCCGGTTTGGTGTAGGGAGGCCCCCGGGCAGGCAGGATGCAGCAGATTACGTGCTTGACGAGTTTGGTAAAAAAGAAAGAGAAGAAGTTGAAATCGGTGTACAGAGGTCAACAGATATCATAAGGGATTACCTGACAGAGGGTATTGAATATGCTATGAATAAATATAACTAAAAACGCCTGTATTTTTGCCCTTTACCTTGTTTTTATTTTACACTTCTGATTAATTGTGCTTGATTTCCTTTTATCCTTTTGATTCTCTATCTTTCCTTATAAAGTTTTTTAATTTTTTTATTCGTCCAGAATTTATGAAGAAAATTAATGCTTGCACCCTGAAAGGATATTTTAATTGTTTTCTTATATAATCATTCTTGACAATGGTTTTAAAATATTAGCGATGGCAATGTTTTTAGAAAATTTTACAAGTGAAAAGCAGTGGCAGCAGTTTATAGAAAAATATGAAAGAGCGAATACTGAAGATAAAAAAGGTGAAGGTGTCAGTCTTGATACCTTGATTGCTGATGAGAATATCTGGCCTTTTATAATAAGTGCTTTTTTAAAGTCTTTTAATATACCGGTTCTGGTAATTACATCGACCCTGGAGAGAGCTTGTGAGCTGGAAAAGGAAATAAATTGTACTATTCCAGAGGTTAAAATATTTAATTTCCCCAGTCTTGGAAATAGCATTTTCTATAAAAATAAAATTACTGCTGCAGAAAACCTTACAAGAAGGCTTAATATCGTTAAAAACTTATCGAATATTAATAGTTCCACCAGTCCATTTTTTGTTATTGCTACCAGCAATTCTTTGCTAAATTTAATGCCAGAATCCAGAGTAGATAGACTGGAAAGTATAAAAATATTGGCTGGCGGTGAATATGATAGGGACCAGTTGATATCCAAATTTACTAACAGCGGTTACGAGAGGGTGCATAGGGTTTATGATAGGGGAGAATTCAGTATAAGAGGAGAAGTCGTTGACATTTTTGATATAGCTGGCGAGAATCCTGCAAGGATTGATTTTCTTGGAGATGAAGTAGAAAAAATATTTTTTTATGATATTTCAAGCCAGAAACTAATAAAGAAATTGGATAAAATCTCTATTTTTCCAAATACAAATCCCTGGAAGATAAAAGAGACAGGCAGCATAAAACTACCTGAAAAGATGGTCTCTTTTATTGATTTGCTAAAGAAGAATATTCCAAAACTTGCAGTCATATTTTGTGATCCAATAGAAATTTATCTGAAAATAAGAAGCGATATTGATATTCTCCATAAGGTGTTTGATAGAGATAAGGATATTCTGGCAACTGCCAGTAAAGAAATTGCGAGCTCTTATCTGGTGAAAAAAGATTTTCTGGAAAAAGAGGATTTTTATTTAAAATTAAATATAGTTTCCACCAAAGAACAAACCACCAGTAAAAGTGAATTTAATCTGCATAAAATAACCAGGCAGAAAAAAAGTTTTGGAAATTCCATTGTTTTTATAAGGAATATAAAAAAAGATTTAAAAAGCGGCAAGAAGGTTATTATTTCTATTGATGGAAGTAAAAGAAGAAAGAAGATAGAAGAATTATTTTTAGGCAGTTCCATATCCTATAACTATTTAAGAACCGGAGTTGAAGTTAAATATAATTTACTAGAACCGGGTGTTGCCAGTATCTCAGGCGTCCGATTATACAGGGGTTACCAGTCCAGAGATATTTCATTATATGGGGAACTGGATATTTATGACCAAATGCAGTATCAGATCTCTGAAAAAAAGATTTCTACGGGTAGTGAGTTTGAGTATTTTAAGCCCGGGGAATATATAGTTCATAAAAACCATGGTATTGGAAAATATATTGATATTATCTCAAAGCAGATTGGTGGTTATAAAAGAGAATATTTTTTTATAGAATATGCAAATAATGATAAGTTATATGTTCCAACCTGGCAGGCTGACCGCATCAGTAAATATATTGGGGCAAAAAAACCGGTAGTAACGCCTCTTAATTCTAAACAGTGGGATAGTCTTAAAAGAAGGGTCAGGAGATCTGTCTATAAGTTTACTATTGACCTTGCTAAATTATATGCTGAGAGAGATTCCACCAGTGGTTATGCATTTCCCGCTGATAGCCCCTGGCAAAAGGAGATAGAAGATTTATTTCCGTTTAAGGAAACCCCTGATCAAATTAAAGCCATAAATTATGTAAAGAATGCAATGCGCAAACCTAAACCAATGGATACTCTGGTAATTGGAGATGTAGGATTCGGGAAAACCGAGGTTGCTGTAAGGGCAGCTTTTAAGGTAATAGAAAATGGGAAACAGGTTCTGATGCTGGTCCCGACCACGATTCTTGCTGATCAGCATTACCAGACCTTCAGCGAGCGGTATAAAAACTACCCTGTCATTTTAGAAGTCTTAAGCAGATTTAGAGCAAGAAAAAAACAAAAGGACATAGTGAAAGATTTTAATGATGGCAAAATAGATATGATAATTGGAACACATCGTATCCTCCAGGAAGATATAAGGCCTAAAGACCTGGGTCTTATAATTGTAGATGAAGAACAGAAATTTGGAGTCGGAAGCAAGGAGAAGATAAAGTTGTTAAAAACTGAAGTAGATGTACTAACCTTAAGCGCCACACCTATTCCCAGGACACTGTATATGTCTCTTACAGGAGTCAGGGATATTGTATTAATTGAAACTCATCCGGAGGGTAGGAACCCAATAGAAACTTTTGTGGGTGAGATTGACTATCAGGTTGTAAGAAGAGCTATAGAAAGGGAATTGATCAGGGCAGGGCAGGTATATTATGTATACAATAGAATATCTGGAATAGAAAATAAGAAAATCCAGCTGCAGCAATTAGTTCCCGAAGCAAGAGTTGCCCTGACTCATGGTCAAATGGATGGCAGCAGGATAGAAAAAATAATGAGTGATTTTATAAATAAAAAATACGATATACTGCTGACCACTTCAATAATAGAATCCGGAATGGATATTGGAAATGTAAATACATTAATAGTTGAAAATTCACATCTGTTTGGATTATCTCAGCTGTATCAATTGAGGGGCAGGGTAGGTAGGTCTTCTGAGAGAGCTTATTCTTATTTATTCTATCCTGGCAGGGAAAATCTAAGTCTTCCTGCGTTTCAAAGGCTTAAGACTTTGAAAGAATATACCGACCTTGGTTCAGGATACAATATAGCAATGAGAGACCTGGAAATAAGAGGAGCAGGGGAAATATTGGGTCCAAGGCAGCACGGTCACATAAATAGTGTGGGTTTTGATATGTACTGTCAGATAGTAAAAGAAGAGATTGAAAAACTTAAAGGTAAAAAGATTGAAGAGGATATTAATGTTCAAATTGATCTGCCAGTAAGTGCCTATATCCCAAAAAGTTATATTGAAAGTGAAAGAGACAGAGTTAATATTTATAAGGTATTGGGAAATGCAAAAAGTCTTAGTGAAATAGACAAGGTCAGGAAGAACATGAACTTGCGATATAAAAAAGCGCCACTGGTGGTAGCTAATCTTGTAAATATAGCGAAAATAAAATATTTACTTAAAAAAGCCAGGATAGAGAAATTTATTTTCTCCCGTGAGAAGGGAATTTACTTGAAAAAAGTGGATATGTCTCAGAGCAGGGCCAGAGAAATGAATAGAAAGAATAAGGTTCTGTCATACGAACCGGTTTCGAAACAAATAATAATAAAAGAAGTCAGTAAAAATATTGATTTAGATTTAGTCTTAAGCAGCCTAAATGATATAATGAGTTTCATATAATATTCAATAAAAAGAAAGAAGGTAGGGATTGAAAAGAGTTATTATCTGCGTAATTATGCTATTGATTTTTGTTTTTTTGTTTGCTGGCTGCAGTAAGACGGTAGCCAAAGTGGATGGAATAGAAATAAAGCAAAAAGAAGTAGATGCTTATATGAATTCTATAAAAAGTCAGGATACAAGTGGGGAAATAACTTCAGATGAAGAAAAATTAAACGCGTTGGAAGCAGATATAATTGATTCACTTATTATAATAAAATTGCTTGAAAAATATGCGGAAGAAAATAACATAACTGTAACTGATGAAGAAGTTAATGAGCAGGTAAAATTATTAATGGATACTTATTCTTCAGAAAAAGATTTTGAAAAAGATTTGAAAGAAAAGGGTATAAATAAAAGATTTCTGGAAGGTGTGCTCAGGAGTCAATTATTAAGTAGTAAGATTTATAACAAAGTCACTGCAGATGTTATTGTAACTGAAGAGGCAGTAAAACAATATTATGAAGATAATAAAAATACATTATTTTTAGTTCCAGCCAGGGTTAAAGCAAGCCATATTCTGGTTATGTTTCCGTGGAAAGAGGATAACTCCGAAGAAACCCAGGAGGGAAGAGAGGAAGCTCTAGAAAAAATAAAAATGGTGGAGGATAAATTAAATGATGGCGGAGATTTTGAAGATCTGGCCAGGCAATATTCAGATGACGGAACAAGCGGTGAGAATGGTGGAGATTTAGGTTATATAAGTAAAGGTCAGATGGTTGAAGAATTTGATAAAGCATTGTTCTCTCTGGATGTGGGGGAAGTAAGTGAGATTGTTGAAACTGAATATGGATTTCATATTATAAAGGCTACTGACCGTGAGGAAGAATATATCCAGAAATTTGATGAAGTTGAAGAATCCATAAACACATACCTGTTGAATTTACATAAGGCGGAAAAATGGGAGGATTTTATTTTTTCACTAATAGAAGAGGTTAATATTGAATATTTTACAGATGTGGAAGGAACATTGAATAGTACCGATACTGGAACCGAAGATAACACCGATATCGAAACCGAAGAGGAAAGCGAATGAAATTCAAGTTGAACGGCAGTGATCTTGAAAATATAGACAAAATCAATGACAGCAGCAAACTATTTGCTATTTTGGTAGATATAATGAAAAAACTCAGATCTCCTGAAGGATGTATGTGGGACAGGGAACAAAATCATAAAACGATTAAAAGAAATCTGATAGAGGAAACTTATGAGGCTGTTGAAAGTATTGAGAATGATGATTATAAGGGACTTAAAGAAGAATTAGGTGACCTGATGCTTCAAATAGTTTTTCACAGCCAGATTGCAGCTGAAAATAAAAAGTTTAATATAAGTGAAGTACTGCGAAGCATTATAAAGAAGTTGATAAGAAGGCATCCTCACGTTTTTCAGGGAATGACTTTAAACAGTAGTGATGAGATATTGGCAAACTGGGAGGATATCAAGAAAAAAGAAAGAAAAGAGAAATTTAAAAAACCTGATTCAATTTTTAGAGGAATCCCAAGGTCCCTACCGTCTCTCCATTATGCTTCTGAAATTCAAAATAGAGCTTCGAGATTGGGTTTTGACTGGAATAAGGCAATTGATATATTTGACAAAATAAAAGAAGAGCTGACTGAACTTGAAAAAGAAGTAAGGGAAGGCAGAAAAAGCCAGGTATTTAACGAAATTGGAGACGTCCTTTTTAGTATAATAAATTTCAGCAGGCATTTAGGCGTAGATTGTGAAGAAAGCCTATATGAAGTAAGTAAAAAATTTGTAAGAAGATTTAATTTTATGGAGAAATATGCTGATGAAAATAATTTGGATTTTAAAAAACTGCCGCTGAAAGAAAAAGACAAATTATGGGAAATTGCAAAAAGAGAGCTGCCATGAGAAAGACCAAAATAATTTGTACTGTTGGACCTGCGAGTAAAGAAGAAAATATTTTAAGAGGGCTAATAACTGGCGGGATGGACATAGCCCGAATAAATACTTCCCACTGTGACTCCGAAGAGGTTATGGAAATAGTGGAAAAAATCAGAAGGGTTTCACAGGAATTTAAAAGAAACACAGCAATAATATTGGACTTGCAGGGCCCTAAAATCAGGGTCAGTGATTTAAAAAATAAGATAAGACTGGAAAGAAAACAAAAAGTTATTTTTACTGTAGCCAATAATTATGATTATGGTCACTCCGGTATAAATAATATAATTAAGGTTACTTATGATAAATTTATAGAAGATATTAAAAAGGGCAGCCGTATTTTTATCGATGATGGTTTGATTGAGTGCAAAGTACTGGATATTAATATACCCAAAAAGTCAGCTGTTTGCGAAGTTATAACCGGGGGACTGCTGAACTCCAATAAGGGAATCAATATTCCGGGTGTACCTATAAGTGTGGATTCGGTTACCAGAAAGGATCTGGAATTTTTAAATCTTGGTTTAAAACTGGAAGTAGACTTCATAGCCCAATCTTTTGTAAGAAATTCTTATGATATAGAAAAAATCAAAAGAGTAATAAGCGGTAAGAAAAGTCATGCAATGGTTATTGCAAAGATTGAAAAAAATGAAGCAGTCGATAATTTTGACAGTATTTTAAATTCAGCTGACGCTGTTATGGTAGCCAGAGGTGATCTGGGAATTGAAATGAATCCGGAAGAAATCCCCGATATCCAGAAAAGGATTATAAAAAAAGCTAATATGCTGGGTAAGCCTGTAATTACTGCTACACAAATGCTGGATTCCATGATGAGAAATCCCAGGCCTACAAGAGCCGAAGTAAGTGATGTGGCGAATGCAATTATAGATGGTTCGGATTCGGTTATGCTTTCCGGGGAAACTGCGGTCGGTAAGTATCCACTGGAATCCTTAAAAATGATGGTTAAAATAATAAATAAAACCGAAGCTTCTCTGGATTACGATACCATTTTAAGGAATAATACTATAATGAGAAAAAAATTAAAGATTGACCGTAATACTATTACGGAAGCCATAAGCTTTGCTTCTTGTGAAATTGCCAATATGCTAAATGCAAAAGCTATTATTTCTTCGACCGAATCCGGACACACAGCCAGGCAGGTTTCCAAAAACAGGCCCAGGAGTATGATAATTGGCGTCAGCCCCAACTGGTGGGTAGTCAGACAGTTGATGATAAGCTGGGGTGTTGTTCCTGCAAAGACAAAGTTTACAAAAAATATTGATATGATGATTGATGAGTCTATAAATGTTTCAAAAAAACTTAAATATATAAATACAGGCGATATAGTGGTTATTACTGCAGGAGTTTTAGTAAATAAACCGGGCAGCACCAATCTTATAGATGTAAAAGAGGTGGAATAAGTTATATCTGGGACGATACCTGGGAAGGTTCACACAGCTTAATCTTCTGTGAACCGGAGTTTTCTTAACAGTTTGTTCTCTCCAATTAATGTCAGGACATCATCTTTCTGGAATTTATAGTTGACATCAGGAGGAGCCATAATTTCGTTTTTACTATTCTTTATACTTATTATGGTTACCCCGTATTTGTGTCTTAAATTTAATTCGATTAAGTTCCTTCCAACTATCGTTTCAGGTGCAGGTATTTCGATAATACTTATGTCCGGACTGACCTTCAGGAAATCTATAATATTGGAACTTACCAGGCTTCTTGCGACTCTTTCTCCCATATCTTTTTCGGGATATACTATGATATCTGCACCAACCTTTGAAAGCACCCTTCCCTGTGTTTTGGTACCTGCCTTAGCAATTATCTTTTTTGCGCCTTTTTCTTTAAGAAGCAGGGTTACCAGTATTGAGTTTTGGATGTATTTTTCTCCGATGCATACAATAACTGCTTCATAATCAGAGATACCCATAGATTCCAATATGTCTGCATCTGTTGCATCGCATTTTATTGCATCTGTTATTTCTTCAGAGATTCTTTGAATCCGGTCTTCAGACTGATCTATGCCTACCACGCTGTGGCCAGCTTCTGTTAATGTACTGGCAACACTTGCTCCAAATCTTCCCAATCCTATTACTAAAAATTGTTTTTTCATGTTTCCTATCCGATTGTTATTGTTTCTTCAGGATAAGTCATTTTATAAATAATACCTCTTATTGCAATAGCAACAGATAAAGTGCTGAGACCAATTCTACCAATATACATAGTAAGTATCAATATTATCTTGCTTGGTGTGGATAGCGCTGGTGTAATTCCGGTACTTAAGCCTACGGTGCCAAATGCTGATACTACTTCAAATAAAACTTCTTGTAAATGTAAAGAGTATCTCTCGAATACCAGTATTCCGATTGTTGAGATTATAATTAATGCAGTTGCGGCAATAGTCAGGGTTAAAGCCCTGTATATTAAACTTGAGGGCAGTTTTCTTTTAAGTAATGTGACTTCACCTCTTCCTCTAATGGAGCTCAAACCACCTGCAGTCACAGCAACGAAAGTGGTAGTTTTTATGCCGCCTCCTGTTCCTCCTGGTGATGCTCCTATGAACATTAGAAGGGTTAGGAAGAAAACAGTAGCAGGGTTTAACCTTCCAATGTTCATAGTGTTAAAACCAGCTGTTCGTGCTGTAACTGACTGAAAGAAGCTGGCTAAAATTTTAGTTGATAGAGTCCTATTTGCAATAGATTCAGGATTTTTAAACTCGAGAAGGAAAAAAATAACTGCCCCTGCTGCTATCAAGCTTGCAGTTGCAATCATAACCACTTTTGCATGCAGGGAAAAATGTTTTATTCTCCTGAAAGTAATAATCTCGGAAATTACAGGAAAACCGATTCCTCCAAGTACAATTAAAACCATAAATATTAAATTTAGAGGAATATCTGAGCTAAAACTTTGCAGACTGTTAGAATAAAGAGAAAAACCTGCATTGCAAAAAGCGCTAACTGTATGGAATAAGCTAAGGATCATCGATTCCCTAAGTTGATATAAGTGCTTAAAATGAAAAATAGCTGTCATAATAATAAATGCAATGAATTCTATGGTAAATGTAGTTCCTGCTATTACCATGAAAAATTTAGATGCGCTAAACGGCTGTTTTGAGCCGAAACTGGTATTGATATAAAATTTGTCTCTAATTTGTATTTTTCTTCCCAGGATTAATCCAAAAATGGAGCCGACGGTCATGATTCCCAGTCCACCAATCTGAATTAGGATAAGTATTACAATTTTACCTAAGTCAGTAAAATATGTCGGTGTATCCTGAACTATCAGTCCTGTAACACAGATTGCTGAAGTAGAAGTAAAGACTGCATCTATATAGCTAATTTTTCCGCTCTGCGTCATCTGGGGGATTGATAAAAATAGCGAGCCAAGTATTATAGCTATTGCAAAACCAAGCAATACCTGTTTGGCGATTGTTTTTTGTGTCCTGGAAGAAAATAAGGGTATGTCTTTCATTACATTTTTGAGTTCAATTATTGAATAAATCTAACATATAGGTTGATATTTTAGTAAAATTGGCAATTAAAAACAACAACTTTATTTTTTCAGTCTTAATTTATACAATATTACTAAAATTTACAAGATATTGGCATTATTGTAGCATATGTTATACTTACACAAATATGTGAATTAATTTTAGCAAGCTGTCATTTAATGTAGTAAATAAAGAAGTAATATAAACATAGCAACAAAATTAAAATGGATGATAATATTAAAATTGTCAGCAGATTTTCCAGAAAGGCTAAAATAAATATTTCTATTACCATCTTCTTAATTTTTATCGTAATTATTATCCTTACCTCTATAAATCAGATAAAAAGTATTGTAGAAAAAAGAGAAAAGATAATAGAGCTGGAAGAGAAACTAAACTGGGAAAGGAATGAGAATATCAATCGTCTGGCGCTTGAAAAAAGCTTATATGGAGAAGATGCTATAGAGCTTGAAGCCAGAAAGCAGTTTAATATGACTGCAGGTGATGAGACTAATTTTTCTGTAGTTATTAAGGATGATGAATCTGAACAGAATTTTAAAAATGACAGTAACCCGGCTTCCGGTAAGGATATTTATTCAAACTCGGCTTTATGGGAAAATATAAAGATCTTCTATAATAATGAAATAAGAAGTAACTAAGCCGGGATTAGAAAAGGTATATAAATAATTTTAAATGAAATTAGCGTCTATTGATATCGGAACCAACTCCACCAGATTACTAATCACTGATTACCAAAACAATAAATTCATTCCTCTGGAAAGAAAGATGAAAATTACCCGTCTGGGTAAAAATCTGGACGAAAATAATATGATTGGTAAAGATTCTGCCAGTAAGACTGTTGAGGTTCTTTCAGATTACCAGTGCTTAATTGGAGACCATGATGTAAAAAAATTCAGAGTTGTAGGGACAAGTGCGGTAAGGAAAGCATCAAATAGTGATTGGTTTATATCTTGTGTCTACAAACATCTGGGGATGAAAATTGATGTTATTAGTGGAGATGAAGAAGCCCGGTTGAGCTTCTACGGCGCAGTAAGAGATATGGATTTAAATTATCCGGAGTATAAGGCGGAGCTCAACGGTAAAATTTTAGTAGTGGATATTGGGGGCGGGAGCAGTGAATTCATACTGGGTGATTGTAACTATAATCTGCAGTTGGTTGAAAGCTTAAATCTTGGATGTGTCAGTTTAACTGAAAAATTTATTGGCTCCAGTATACCGGATACAAATAGTCTAAGTCAGATGCAGCAGTATGTTGTAAATGAGCTGGAAGAAACTACCGGGAAAATTAACCTGTATAAACCCGCGTTTATAATTGGAGTAGCCGGCACCACAACCACTCTGGCAGCAATTGATTTGAAACTGGCGGCATACAACAGCGAAAAGATACACAGGCATATTTTAAGTCTTAAAAAAATTGAAAATATTTATAAAAATCTATGCAGGCTGGATCTGAAAGGCAGAAAAAAAGTAGTGGGGCTTCACCCCGGAAGAGCAGATGTCATTATTGGTGGTACAGCAATTGTTCTGGGAGTTTTAAAACTGCTGGATATTAAGGATATTCTGGTAAGTGAAAGAGATATTTTGGACGGAATTATTTACACCCTGGTTGATTTTTGATAATATAAATCAGCAAATCAGTCACCTGCCCGAGTGGCGGAATTGGTAGACGCAACGGACTTAAAATCCGTTGAGGTTTTGCCTCGTGCCGGTTCGATTCCGGCCTCGGGCACCATCTAATACTTGTTTTAATAAATTAATCAATTTAAGTTGGTTTTTAGAATAATAAAACAATATAATACATAACATTGTTTATATAACTTAGAAAACAGCAGAGGGGCAGGATGAATATTATTAAAAATATGCAACTGGATATGCCTGATGATATAGGCCGTGATTTTTTAACAAAACTTATGGGAGGCAGACTAGTCCCGCGCATGGAAGAGATGCTTGAAGATAAGAGAGAGATATGCATAGATGTACTCGAACCTGCGGCCGTATATGATACATTTGATATAAGAAGCGTTGAAGGTGATTCAGTATACTTTAAATCCGATTATATTTTTAACGGGCCCAATATATCGAAAATCCTTAAAGGTTCAGAGATTGCATCTATCTTTATTTACACACTTGGGGAAAAAATCGATTACCTTATAAAAAAAGAGCAAGCTACCGGGGATACCCTGGGCACTATCATTATGGATGCTATCACTACAAGCATGCTCGGCGTTGTCGGAGAATATGTCGGTAAGATCATAAAGGACAGCAATACTGTACAAAAAGGTTAT
>JACKQG010001921.1_pt1 | contig 27992 bp, 27 predicted proteins | sample 8237621 | NCBI WGS metagenome assembly JACKQG01 (sample SAMN15677084, study PRJNA649215) | marine metagenome | biome: marine; feature: Black Sea; material: saline water; isolation source: suspended particulate matter (SPM) from the Black Sea western gyre | collected 2013-06-09/2013-06-10 | depth... | reverse complement strand
GGAATTACTCACTAATTAAAACCAATGGGTGTCTCAAAGTTATTGACAACTTCCGATTTGCAGCGTGAAGCTGCCTTCGCTCAGCTCCTCCATTTGGGCCACATCAGGCAGAAATGCGTTCAAAACTTCGAAGTTTGACACCAAATGCGCGCACCGAATGATGGCGTAGTGGTGGCCGGAATCACCTCGCTCCAGCACCGTTAACAGCTTGGCGTCGGCGCGGGCTAGCGGTGGGATTTCGGCAAAAATCAAACCCCTCCGGTGTTGGAAAAACCGATGCGCTGCACGAGCCTTGCTGCGGCCGGTCGCACGCTCATTGCTGGGTCGTGGAAACGCAAAGCCACCCAAAACGGCAGCGACCGACTCAAGAAATACCTAGCTCGCTTTGAATTGACCTGGGCGGATCTCAAAAACTCAGTTAACTTAACCGTATGACCTCTCCGGACCGACTCGAGAAACGGCGTGAGCGCATGAAACGCATCGTCGCCAAGGGCCGTGGGCATTACGTGGTCGTGTGGGGGATGATTGGCTGGGGCGTGCCGACCGCGCTCCTGTTCACTTGGGGCATGTCAGCCTGGCAGGGCATGAGCTTTCTCGGGCTACTGCCACTTTCATTGACTTTATTCCCGATCGGCGGCTATCTGTGGGGCGCCATCATGTGGCGGTTCATTGAGGCCCAGGTCAAGCAGCCGCCGAAGTAGTCCTTGCGGGTCTGAAAAGTTCCCCCCAAAAATCCACCCTGGGGGACTTGCCGAAGTTTATCTCCGGTGTCATGATTTTGCCCAACCCAAAATCAGTGAAATGATTCACCCCTCCACGCAGGTCCAGTTCATCTCAGATGGATTGGGTCACGGCGTAGTCGCCACCTCTTTCATTCCAAAGGGCACCATCACTTGGGTACAGGATCCCCTGGACCGAGTCTTTTCCCCTGAAGAATTTCATCTGCTCCCGATAACGGCGCAATCCCTACTCGAGTATTTTGCCTTTCGCAATGCGCGCGGCGAAATGATTCTATGTTGGGACCACGCCCGTTTCGTCAACCACAGCTTCCGCAGTAACTGCCTTAGCACTGCTTATGATTTTGAAATTGCCATTCGAGACATCCATGTAGGCGAACAACTCACCGACGATTATGGGTATCTCAATTTAGATCTCCCGTGGCGTCCCGCCGACGAAGGAACTCGTCGTAAATGGGTGCGACCAGATGATGTCATTCGCTATTCAAAAGAATGGGATCGATCTCTTATGGCCGCATTGAGAAAATCCAACCGGGTTGAGCAACCATTGGCCCAGTGGATTACCCATCAAACCTTGGGCGAAATCAAAGACGTTTGTCAGGGCAAGTCCTCCATGCGTAGCATTAGTGAATTGTATTGGAATAACGGGAACTACAACAATTTGGCTCCTCAATCCCTTTTCATCGATAAGTAAATGTCTTGGAGGACCACCTTTGTTGAGTTGGCCGACACTTCAGGTCGGTGTTATTCCATTCAATCGGAAGCTGGCCCTATGGCGAGTGACTGTTTTTTTAGCCATCTAAAATCCAACATAGCATTCCGCAATTTTTTCATCCAAACCCTGCAGGCGATTCCATACGCCGCCTTCCGATGGGAGCTTCCATCAATAACGTCCCGATGTATGGACCGGCAATTTGAGTTTGTGGTCATTGACGATCCAAGCTTGATCCGCCCTGCTAATCCGCGCGAGTTTGCCGATTATTTTCGTCACGCCCCTCGCTCCAGCGCAATTACTTTCCCAAACCTAACCGCCGACGCCATTTTGGTCGCGCCCACGCCTGCAGCCTCCAAACAACTCCTTCCAGGAGCCCCTGCAACCTCCCATTCGGATGCTTTTTGCCACTTGGCTGACTTTTGCCACCAAGCCGAGCTCGAACAGCAGCACAAACTGTGGCAAACCGTCGCCCAAACTGTGCTCAAACGCATCAACTCTAAACCGGTTTGGCTTAGCACTGCTGGCGACGGCGTGCCTTGGCTACACGTGCGCCTAGACGATTTTCCTAAATACTACGCGCACGATCCCTATTGCATTCATGAACCCGAGCCTTGAGCAACTTTTCACTTGGAGTAAACAATCGATACACCGTGGTGGCTGGGCGCCCTTAGTTGTTTTTGGTTCCCACACGATCTGCACTTTTAGGGTGGAACCCATATTGCAAAACCCTTGGCCAGCCAAGTAAATTCCCCGAATGGACTACCGACCGCATGGGCTTGACGCGCGCACTAGGCGGCGTGGACGACACCATGCTTGATATGTTTTTGGGTATGTTGGGTAGCTTGCTATTGGTTTTTTGGAAAGCACGTAAATTGGAATAATCCTTGGTGCCAAACCATGAATCGTTTTTCCTTGGCGTGCCTAAGCCTTACGCGTCACCATGGCTTGCACGTCCCAGCCTAAGCTCAGCAGGGCGGGCACCAAAAATAGAGTAAACACCGTGCTCACAATCAGCCCGCCGACGACTACCGCCGCCAAGCCTTGGTAAAGCTCCGATCCAGATCCGGTGCCAATCGCCAGCGGTAACATGCCGCAGACTGACGTCGTGACCGACATCAGAATGGGGCGCAAGCGCGTTAATGAAGCATTTCGTAATGCCTCACGCCGTTCTTGGCCTTCGGCAATCAAGTTGTTGGCTTGGTGGATGATCAAAATGGCGTTGTTGACCACCACACCGGCCAAAATCACAAAGCCGAGCATCGCCAATAGGTCGTAACTGGCATTGGGACTGATGCTGGACGCAATGCTGACGCCGAGCATGCCGCCGGACAACGCCAGTGGCACCGTCACCAAAATAACGATGGGCGAAACCCATGACCGGAACAACGCTACTAACAGCAGATAAGTAATCAAAATCGCCAACCAAAAACTGCTCAGCAGTTCCTTCAAAGTGCGGCTGAACTTATCCGCGGATCCACCAAGCCCAATACGGAAGTCCGACGGCAGGGAACTCATCGCCGGCAGCACGACGTCTTGACGTACCGCCTCCATAACTTCCTGCAACACCGCGTCGGGCTTTAGGTTGACCGTCAACGTGATGGCGCGCTCGCGTTCCAAACGCAGCACGCTTTGTGGACCGGAGGTGCGGGTGACCGTCGCCAATGCGCCCAAGGTGGTTCGTTTGCCTTGATCAGTAATCAATGGCAACGACGCGAGTTCGGCCTCGCTGCGTATCCGTTCTTGCGGAACAACGGCAACCAAATCGTAATCGCGGCCGCCGTCCGACCAAGAGCCTACGCGTCGTCCAGCGACGGCGGTCTCTACAACTTGACCTACTTGAGCAACCGACATCGACGCTTCGGCGGCGCGGTGGGCGTCGACGTTGACGCGTAATTCAGGCAGCCCTTCAATGTAATCCGACGACACTCCATTAGGCTGCACGCCAGGCCAGGTGGCCAATTGCTGCTGAATTTGACCGGCCGTAGCCGCTAACGTCGCCAGGTCCGGACCAGTGATTTCGACGGTGAATTGTTTGCCCGAGTCTCGAAATAGGCTGGCCTGAATCGGGATCAAAAAGCGGAAGCCCGGCACTGAAAACGTCACCGGCAAAAACTTTTGCTGGAATGCCTGCAAGCCAGGGCCGGTTGCATATTCCGGTTTCAATACCACCCCTCCGCCGTTAAAGCGGCCGGCGACGACTAAAAAGTAGCGTTCAATTTCCGGCTGAGTGAGCAGCCACTCTTCCAGCGGCTGCATCGAGCGAACCAACGCCTCAGTGCGCATGCCTGGCACTGGCTGCCCCAAAAACAAAGTCAGGTTGCGGTTGCCACTGGGCAGATAACCTGCCGGCGGCACGATGCGCAAAGTGGCGATGGTCCCGGCAACGACCCAAACCAACAGCCCCACCTTCCAAATCATGTTGCTGCGCCCACGCCCAACCAAGTGCTTGATTGCGCGGTCGTAAAGGCGCGCGATTGGACCGATTTTGGTTTCGTGATCGACAATCCGTTGAGCCGCTCCCTCCAATTTACCGCGGAAAAATATTGCTGTTAGCGACGGCACCACCATCAGCGCAACGACTAGCGAAAGTGCAACCGCAGCCGAAATCGCAATCGCCAAATCGGCAAACAACTGACCAGCTTCTTCCTTAATGCCAACAATGGGTAGGAACACGGCCACCGTCGTCAGCGTCGCCGCTAACACACCGCCCCACACTTCTTGACCGCCCTGAATCACTGCTTCGCGCGAACTTTTGCCGCGTTCCATGTGGCGGAAAATATTTTCGAGCACCACAATCGCGTTATCTACCACCATGCCAGCAGCGAAAGCAAGTCCGGCCATGCTGACCACGTTCAGAGTTCGGCCCAGCGCCTGCATGACCAGGAACACGGCAATCAACGACACCGGAATCGCGACGCCGACCACAATCACACTGCGCACGCTGCGCAAGAAAATCAGCAATACACCCACCGCCAACAACGCGCCAAGCAGCAGGTTGTTTTTGACGAAATCCATCGCCTGGTTCAAATATTCGGTGTCGCGGTGCACCGGCTTCAGGTGCAAATCCAAATTGCGCTCACGATAGCGTTGATTGAGTTCGGCAATCACCGCGTCGGCTTCTTCGATCATGTCGACGACGTTGGCGCCGGTTTCACGACCAATGCCGATGGCGACCGTCGGCTGACCGGAGGTATGTACCGTGCTGCCGCCCTCGCGGAAGCCGTCGGAAAGATCCGCGACGTCGCGCACGTGCACCGTGCCCATTTCATTGCGACGCACCACAATCGCGCCAATTTTCTCCAAGCTGGCGCTGCGACCTTCGGTGCGCACGGTTAATTGCATAGCCGGCGTTTCCACCGTTCCGCCGCGCAAGTCCACGTGTCCGCGTTGTAACGCCGACGTCAATTCAGCAAAGGTCACGCCTCTGGCGGCCAAACGATCGGGGTCAATCAGCACCCGAATTTCACGCACCGACCCACCCACCAATAGCAAGTTGGCGACGCCATCCACCCGCTCTAGCCGCGGCCCGATTTCTTCCTCTACAAACTGGCGAATGCGATTGGGTTCATAGTGTGATTCCACCACCAACCACATCGCGATTTCGGTGCCGTCGGTACTGCCGACAGCCACCACCGGCTCCTCCGCTTCAGGCGGCAGCGGCGGCAGCTGCGACAACTTGTTAATCACATCGATAACCGCGCGATCCTTATCAATGCCCCATTCATACTCCAGCATCACCGTGCTGACGCCTTCGCTGGAGCTACTCGACAGCTTGCGCAAACCCTCGACGCCCTGCACCAAATCTTCGATCTCGCGCGTAATCTGCTCTTCGACCTCCATCGGGCCGGCGCCGCGATAGATGGTCGTAATCGCAATATTCGGCGCGTCCACCGTCGGCTTGAGCTGCACCGAAATGCCTTGGAACGCCAGCCAACTAAACAACACCGTCAGCAATACGCCGACGGCAATGGTGTAGGGTCTTTCAACCGCGAAGCGAACCGGGTTCATTTATTCCTGCTCCGCGGGCTGAGGATGAACTTGTTCGGTGGCTGCTTGATGCAGCTTGAGCCCAAGGTCGGCGCCGGGGAATACGTTTTGCACTCCAGTCACCAAAACTTGATCGCCAGCATTCAAAGTGCCAGGTTCGAAGGCTTGCACGGCGACTAGATCGGCACCGTCCACTAAAATTCGCACCGGAACAAAACGTGCTTTGCTTGCTGGCGGCGGGCCGCCTGGCGTTGCATCATTTGCGGAAGCCTCGGGCGCATCAGCAACCACGATGATGTGGCCGCGTTCGCTTTGCATCACCGAATCCACCGGCACCAGCAGCTGATTTTCGACCTTGCTCAAGGTCAATCGGGCGCGCACAAACAAACCTGGAAGCAGGTCGGCGGTGGCGGTTTGGTCCAACCGCACCACGGCGGTGAACGAACGGCTGCCGAGTTCCGTCGCCGGGATCAGCGCGTGCAAAGTGAGCTGCAATTTGAAATCCGGTTTTTCGTCCAGGGTCAATTCCACTGGTGAGCCGGGCTGCAGGGAGCCGACCAACTGCGCTGGCACTTCCAAGCGCACCTCGCGACGTTCCGGGTCGACCAAATCCAGCACCGGATTGCCGGGGCCGGTTTGCGCGCCTTCGTCCAACAACCGCTGCGCCACAATTCCGCCGAACGGCGCCACCAATTTGCCGCGCTCGAGTTGGGCTTTTAACTTGCGTGTCGCGGCTTGCTGTTGCTGCACCCGCGCCTTCGCAGCCTTCGCTTCCGACCGCAATCGATCCGCCTCGCTGTCCGCCACCACGCCCGCACCGATCTCTTCCGACCGCTTCGCTACACGCTCGGCATACTCGGCTTGCTCCATTGCTACTTCCAAGGCCGCCCCAGCAGCAGCGTGTTCTTCGCGCAAAACTTCGTCATCCAACTCAGCCAATAACTGCCCCTTGGTGACGCGATCGCCCAAACGCGCATGCACTGCCAGCAGCGTGCCGTTGCGATCAAAAGCCAAAGTGCTGCGTCGGGCGGAGACTACGTCGCCCACCAATTCGACGGTTTCGGAGGCGTCGCCGCTGATGATTTCGACGTAGGTGACTGGGAAACGAAAACCGCCTCCTCCACGTCCACCGTTCTCTTCGATATCGCCCTTGGGCCAAAAAAGCGCCGCCAGCAGGGCTGCAACGGCCGCTAGCAGGATCAATGCGGGAAGGATGGAGTTACGCATCTGAATGGTGTCCGCTTACGCGGCACCACTCAGTGTATCTGTGCCTTATTTATCTAGCTCCGCCTGCAAAATGCGGGCGATTTTGTTGATCACTGCGACGCGCATGGTGTCCCGACCCACGAAGAAGTAGTCGCCGTATTCAATTTTCCAATAGCGATCGAAAAGCGCCCGGCCCTTCACGCTGTCCGTGCGGCTAAGAGCTTCTAACAGGATGTCCTCATCTCCATATGTGGAATTTTTCCAGCTCGCCATCAAGTTCACCATGTAGCGAGTCACTCGTACATCGTCGTCGTTTTCAAAGGCTCGAAAAAGTTCGCGACTTTTCCAATCAAAGCTCTTCGTTGTGGCCAATAGGGTCAAAAGGCGGTCTATTTGAGCGGCATTGAGGTCAGTCGAACGGAAAGGCCATTGATTTTTCGACCACTCGGTCGGCAAGTAACGATTCTGATTCAATTCGATAGCGCCTTCCCACCGCGTGTGCTGGTTCTCGGCCATTCCGACCAACCACTCCACCATTCCAGCCTTCTGCGCTTTTCGGTCTTTGAGCTTATTTAAGCGTTCCCATTCTTGAATCGCTAATTTGTATGCATTGGCCCCCACCGGTGTTAATTCTTTGACTCCATAGGAAAGGCCTTGGGTGCTGTGCATGCCATTTTCTTCTTCGTCGGCGAAAACCAAATACAGTTTGCCAGCCTCGAAGTGAGCAGGAGTGGGGCAGATCATTCCGGTTAAATATCTCACGGTGACGGTCTCACCCTTTAGACCACCGCGCAGACAGTCTTGCAAAATCAAATCAACCATGGAATAGTCCCTCCATCCTTCATCATCGGCCGAAGCGACTGGCTCAGGTTCACCAGCCACTCCGATTACGATGACGTCGGCGCTTTCGCAAAACTGCCGCAGAGAAATAGGATCAATGGGATAAGTCTCGGGGACGTGTCCCAGTAGCGGCAGTATTGCTAAAAGCGAGCACAGCATGAATGATTTATTGCACGGTTCGGACCAGTACGTTGCTGACGTGATCCAGTTGTAGCGCCTGCGCCCACACCATATTACCTTGCAAGGCTTGCGGCACCTGCGCGGACAGACTTGCAGCGCCTTGGGCGTCGGTAGTGGCTGTGGTGAGTAGGGTCGGCGTCGCCAAATCGAGCACGACATTGAGCGACGGAACCGATGTGGATCCCAACCCGATCAGGGAATAAGTAATCCAAACGGTGCTGGCTGCGGTGCCGCCGGTGACGGACAAAGTGGCTTGCGAGCCGGCGCTGACGACGGGTGCGGTGTCCAGCTTGAGGCCTGCTGGAACCAATTGACGTACCGCGCCGTTTTGGCTGATCACGTAAATTTCTCCGGCGCCGTCTTGACCAAACGAGGTGATGCTGGAGATGGTTCCGAACTCATTCGAGTGGTCAACCAAATCACTCACCGCGCCGCCGATGTAACGGAAGGACCAAACTTGGCCGCTGCAGTAATCGGCGTAAAAGTAGCGCCCTTGCATCGTCGCCATACGCTCGCCGCGGTAAACAAAACCGCCAGTGATCGAACAACGGAAAGGCGAGCCGCCGTGCGAAAATTCGAAGATCGGATCGGTCAAACCGCCCGGATCGCAATTGACCGACGGGTTGTAGCAATGATTCCCTTCCTTCAACCGCCAGCCGTAATTTCTGCCGCCGTCGCCAGCCAACTCAAAATCAATTTCCTCCCAATCATTTTGGCCGACGTCCGCGATCCACATATCGCCGGTCAAGCTATCGAAGCAAAAACGCCACGGATTGCGCACGCCCATCGCCCAAATTTCATCGAGCACACCGGGGTCATTCACAAACGGATTGTCCGACGGAATGGTGTAAGGCAAACCATTGTTCACATCCAAACGCAACATCTTGCCGAGCAGCCGTTGCGGGTTTTGCGAGCGGTTGCCAGGGTCGCCGCCGGAACCGCCGTCGCCCATGCCGATGTAAAGATGGCCGTCATCGCCGAATGCAATGCAGCCGCCGTTGTGGTTCGTGAACGGCTGGTTTTGAGAGAAAATATTCTCCTGACTAGCCGGATCGGCGACGTATGGGTTGGTGGAACTGACGGTGAAACGATCGACGCGGGTGTTGCCGGAGTTGTTGGTGTAGTTGATGTAGAACCAACCGTTCACGTCGTAATCCGGATGGAAGGCCAAACCCAGTAGACCCTGCTCGTTGGAATTATTGGTCTGAGCGGTGATATCCAAAAAGGGCGTAGGCAGGACCGAACCGTTTTCCAGAATCCGGATCAAACCGCCCTGCTGCACGATGAACAAGCGGGTGTATTCCCCCGGAGGCGAAACCGCATAGAGCGGCGACGACATTCCGCTGGCGACGGTTTCGGTCTCCAGCGGGCGTTGGGCGGCAAAAGCAGGGGCGCTGCCCAAAAGGGCAAGCGCGGCCAGGGTGGAATGGCGTGGTAGGCGGAGTTTCATTGGTCTTGGGGATCCTGAGGGGGACCATCCAAGGTAGCAGCTTTTTACTTTTCTAGCTCCTTCCGAATCACTTTTACGACGCGTTCGATGACTGGTTTTTCGTCTTTCCAGTGGCCCTGAAAATCCCAGAGTTCCCATTTTTCGAGCAAGGTCCAATTGTCATTGAAGATCCTCTTCGCTTTGACATATCCCGATTGTTGAATTGCCCGCTCGAGCCACATGATGTCGTCATCATGCTCGATTAGAGGTTCGGGCACCATCAATGCCAGCTTGAGCGCAATTTCCAGGAATCTAGGATCGGGTGTTAGATCCAAAGCCGTCGCGAGCATGGAATCTGAAAAGGTCGTTCTTTCGCGGACGGATAGAGCTTGGACTAGTCGTTCTTTTTGATCAGTGCTCAGTTGCCCCCAGCCGTAGGGCCATGCCCGGTTCACTACGATGTATTCACAGGGTCCTATTATCACAATCTGACAAATGGAAGAAACCGTCCCGGTGACGCTCAGGATTTTTTGGTATTTTCGATTTTTTTCCGGCCGACCATTCAATTTGAAAAGATATACTGGAGCAGCTGCGGAAGTCTTCTACTCAACCGTTTTTGAAATGCAAAAAACTCAAATACTTAAGGTTCTTAGGTTCTTAGGTTCTTTGTTCTAATGATTCTAACCATCCAGTGTTTCTCCCTGCCAATTTATGGCCAGGGGACAAACCTCATAGTTTTTGTGAACGTAAACTACAATGGGAGTTCAGGGACTCCGATTGGAACAATCGATAGACCATTCCTTAGCCTAAAGGATGCCCTTGATCCTAGCTTGTCCTATGCCCAAGGGGATAAAATCTTTATCGCTCCCGGGCTGTACAGTGACAACTCCTCCACTGGCGGTCTAGAAAATTTCCCGACTGGCGGATATCGAATCGGACGTGGAGTTTCATTGAATTTTTGGGACATCGACGGGGACTTGCCTGACATTGATCCGGGCGTAGTTGAAATTGAAACCTCTACATCGGGAACAATGAATGCCTTCTTCATTGACGAGCTTGGGAAAACGGTTCAATCCGGCTTCTTTTTCTATGGAGCAGTAATTCCAAGCCAAATACCCAATGCAAATCAAAGGTTAATTCTTAGGCACTTTGAAGAGGCTGCAATCTCGGTCCAGCTTGTAAACAATCCTGGCCCAGGTGTAAATGAGGGGTTGACAATTGATGGGGTTGCCTTTTCGGAGAATGCCCAAGCGTTGTATCTCGACCAAAATATTAAACCTAAGCGATATGAAATAAAATTGAGCCGTTCCAGGGTTTCTCTCCCAAGCCTATCTTCTGGAGTGTCAAATTCGCTGCAAGCCGTAGAGGTTTTGTCGCAGGATGAAGCACCTCTCGATTTTTTCGCGGAGAATGTTGAAATTAAACCCTCCGACAGAAACCATAATGCCTCTGCATTTACATTTTTCGCAAATGGCCAACTTCAAGACCTAGCCAAAGGACGCTCATTGAATGTCGAATTGAAAAACTGCAACATCATGGGGTATGAACAGTTTGGGTTATTAGGAGCTGGCATAGAAGTAGTAGCTAAGCCGAAAGGGAAAATTCACCTTGAGGTAATAAATTCAACAATCAATGACTGCGTTGGAGAAGGAATTTTTTGTGAGTCAAGAGGGTTGGCGAATGAGACCGAAGAAGCGAAACAAGCGCAAGTAAGCCTTATTTGCAGGAATACAAAAATTCAAGAGAATGGAGGAAGCAATCCTTCTTCTCCAAATCTCGTTGACGCCCCAGCATCTACCAGCTTAGACTTCACTGGTTCAGGAATTTTTCTTTACTCTAAAGAACATGGGATGTTCCCGTTGGTTCGCCTAAATGGCTCTAGAGTTGACACCAATGGTCATCATGGATATACACTAAATGATGCCGTGAGCCTTGAGTTGGAAAGATGCCTCATTGCGAGGAATCATACGACGGGAGTTACATTGTTGGCAACTGGTGTAGGCGTTACGAGGAATGGGAAATGTACGGTAACCAATTGTGTACTTACACAAAATATGGGTCTCGGACTTTCTCCAACCGACCTGGAAGCTGATCGTGCCCCATTCAGGTTTATTGGAAATTTTAATTACGAAGGGATTTTTCAGTTTAGTCACTCAACTATTTCAGGCAATCCCCTGGCCAATTACTCCATCGCAATTTCTGATGCTGGTGGAAGCGGCCTTTTATCACTTTGGCAATCTACATCCGGAGTTGAAAATTGCGTACTTCGTGAAAACGGAGAATCTAGCTCGACCCAACATGATATGTCATTTTTTCCTGAGGCGATTACGCCATTCTGGGACGAGGTGTTTGCAACTACATATCATTCGAATCTCAATTGGTTGGGCGATCCTCAGGGGAATAAGTACCAAGTTCCAGGCAGGAATAACTTTTTTTCTGATCCTATGCTAGTTCAATATTCCATGCAAACCGTAAACGGGCTGTTTGATTTTGGGAAAACTTTCCCCTCCACCCCACTACAAGGAGGCACAAGCCCTTTAATCGAGCGGGGGCAAGTCCCCCAGTCGCCTGCAATGGAGCAAAATAAGGATATTCGTTCCTACTACCGACCAGTTGATCGTTCCGACATCCCGAACTTTTCAGGTATCGTAGCTTTCGATGTGGGCGCATTTGAGGTTCAAGATGGAGAATGAAATGCAATGTCGGCTTTTGAGTGTGTTGGCAGTTTTGTTCCTTGGCCATGCTCTGCCTGGCCAAGTGAACAAGTATGGTGGCGAATGGGAAGTGGCGGGGGTTTTGGATGCTCATGGAAAGAACCCACTCACATACTCTGAACTTTTCCCCTTAGTTGCCATCGGCGATAAAAATGGAGATCAATATCCCGAATTTGCATTGCTCTGCTTGGCGCGTGGATTCGGAGACTCCGGCGTCGCGATGATTAATGGTTTTGATGGAGATTCGTTATGGTCGCATGGCTATTATTCCACCCTAGGCGCTTCTTATGATCCAAGATGGATCTCAGCAATTCATGATTTTAATGGCGATGGCTGGAGAGACTTAATGGTTGGAGTCACTGCTTATTCTGGGGTTACCAATTCCGGCGTAGCATTGATTCATTCCGGGCTGGACGGCCAAATTCTCTGGGCGGGATATGGAGATCAATACGGAGGAGGCTTTGCTTATTCTGGGACCAACGTCAAGGATGTGAACTTTGATGGAAAGGATGACTTCGCCATCATGGGAATTGGACCCATTCCTGGTGACAGCCAAGTTCAGGCCTTTATTCGCCTCTTTTCTGGTAGCGATGGTTCCTTGATAAACACGTTCTTGGATTACACCGGTGCATCGATTGCCGGCAAGTTGGGATCCACTTTTCCAGGTATGGACGTAAATGGTGATGGCATTGGAGACTTTATGGTGGAACCCCTCAGCCACGACGTCAACATGGTTTCAGGTTTAGATGGTTCACTTATTTATTCATGCCAGGGATGCTCTCTTTCTGAGTTCAACCAACAGTCTTTTGCAATCCCAACATCTGACGTTAATGGGGATGGGACTCAGGACTTCATCATCCCGCTCAATGAGCAAACACCAAATTATGGCGGGGTGACATGCCGCTCCGGGGCAGATGGTACTGAAATTTGGCGAGCGATTGGCGCTAATATCGACACTGGATTTTCCCAGGCGATTGCCGGAATGGGAGATTTCAATGGAGATGGAATTCCTGAACTTCTGGTCAGTGAGCCGTGGAAAACGGTTAATGGCATTCAGGGGAGCGGGTTAATCCATATTTTGGATGGATCAACTGGCGTTACATATCGCAAAATCAAGCCATCGGATTGGTTTCTCCCTACCCATAACGGATTTGGCCATTCGATGGATTATGATGTTGAGTCAAGGACATTAGTTCTACGTGAACACGTACAAATCTCTCCCACAAACGACGCCACACTGGTTTATAAATTCAATCCATACTTATCTTCACCCATTGATTCAATTTCTTCCTCTCAAGGCAGCAATTTCACTTTGGAAATGGACTTCCCAGCTGAAGCGGCAAATAAGATGTATGCGTTACTACTGTCACGGCATGGTTTTGGTCCAACCAGTCTCGGTGGAAAGACAATCCCGCTCACCTGGGATGGCTTATTTTCACGTTCCATCCAGGGAGCGTTACCGTCCTTCATTGGCAATCATCATGGAGTTTTGAATTCCGCAGGCGATGGGACAATCCAAATCTCAATAGCGCCCAATGCGGTTAGCATGGTCATTGGACAAACGATTACCGGATCAGTCATTTCCTTCACGCCAGGAAACTCCCTTGACTATGTCTCGGTGGCGGTTCCGATTTCCATACTTCCCTAGTTTCACGGATTGCGCCTTCTTTCCTTTGGAGCCACTTAGGCCTCATGCCCGATAGGGCGCTGGAGGGTGGGATGGGGACCCGCTGGATGGCTGGACTAGGTGTGCAATAGTTTTGTTACACGGAACAGGGAAAGATTATTTCGCTTTGCCGGCGGCGAGGATGACGACGGGAGCAATAAGGATAAGGAAGCTAAGGTGGTACCAAATTGGCATGAGGTCGCAAACGCTTGCCTGCACTGCCATTCCGGTTCCGACCAGTAGGACGGAAAGGATGATGGTGAGTTTGCGCTGACCCGCGGCCATTTTTCGTATGACCACCCCAGCGCACACGCTGCACACCACGCTCAGTCCGAGGATGGCGAGCAGGGTTCCAGTCTCGGTGATGGCCTCCCCCGCCTCCACCAGCTTGGCGGCTTCGGCGAAAAACACTGCGTTGCCACCTAACCAAATGACGGTCCAGACGGCGTAAGCAATGATTACTGCAAGGATTTGTTTCATCATTTAGTCCACGGGCCAATTTTCGCTGCGGCACACTTTTGGTGAAAATGGTGCCAGAAGTTTGAACAAACCAAAAAGCAGGCGAGTGCCGAAAGTTGGCTTGCCGGTTTCGATGACAGCTTTCAAAGTGCCGATGATCATGCGACCACCTTGCGCCATTTGCTTGGCGGTTTTGGTGCCGGCAGGAACCTCGGAAACGGTGAGGGTGAATTGCACACCGCCGTCGATTTCGTCCAAGTCATAGGCAACCACACAGGCTGGATCCTTCAAATTGGTGAATTTGAAAGTATGCACAAAACGTCGCGGTGGCTCACATTCCAGGATTTCACCGACGACACCGGTGTACTTGCCGTTGCCGGTACGCATCGCCAATTTGGCTCCGGGCGCCAGTTCGCGCACGTGCATTTGGTTATTGAAGAACGCTGGAATCGGCGCGTCGGTGCGCGTGATTTCGTGCCAAACGTCGTCAATCGCGCCTTGGATGACGACTTGGAAGACTAGGTCAGAGGGGTCAGGCATGGGTGGGAGATTTAGGCATGTTTGTTTTCTCTTGCCGCCGCCCGCGCTTCAACGCGCTGCTGCAAATCGGCAATGCGGCCGGACCAAAACGAGCTGTACTCGTCGGTCCAGCGGTCGTAAATGCTCTGAATCGGCATCACGTTGAAATACAGCAGACGACTGCGGCCGTGCTTTTTGCTCACCAACAACCCGGCCTCTTCCAGGCGCGCGATGTGCTTGATAGTCGCCACGCGGCTGAACTCAAAGTGGGACGCCAACCCCTGCACCGTCATTCCGGGCGCCATTTTCAGCAAATCCAGCATGCGACGCCGCGCGCGGTGGGCAAGTGCGTGAAAAACCAGGTCCTCGGCAGTGAGGATGTCGTCGGACTGGATGGGGTCGGCGGTCATTGGTAACCGAAAGGTTACTTGTTAGATTCAAATTGCGCAACCCCCGTGTTAGAATGAAAACCCATGGCCAATTCTTGGGTCCCCGTTTACTACGGCTCTTTCGCCAGCGTACTAGCGAATCAGGCCACCCTTGAAGCCAGTGGAATTAAGGCGGTAATTAGCAACGAAACCATGAAGGTTTTGGATCCGTTCATCACCGGCGGCAACGTGCTCAACGCCGAAATCCGTGTTTTGGATAGCCAAGCTGAAGAAGCCCGGGAAATACTCGGCGAACCAAATCCCGACGGAGAATATTGGTACTCCAAGACTAAAGACCCGAGAGATTCGGGGATGAAGTTGATGCTGCGCGGCGTGATTTTCTTGTCGGTTTTTAGCGTTATCGTCCACGTAATATTCAACTTCATTTCATAGGCGAAAAGTCTGTTTTGGGTAGTCTGCTAGACTGAACTCTATGAATCAAGCCTGGGTCCACGTTTACAGCGGCAGCTATTCCAGCGTACTGGCCAACCAGGCCTCTTTGGAGGCGAGTGGCATTCAGACTTTTGTTCCCGACACTATGACCAAAATGGTGGATCCGTTTATTACCGGAGGAAATCCAATGGGTGCGGAACTCCTAGTCCTAGAATCTGACCTGGAGGCGGCGAGTGAGCTTCTCGGTGATCGTGATTCCCAAACCTCTTCCCCGGACCTGGTTCAACAAGTGTGGAAAGATCCCTTCAATAGAGTTTTATTCATCATTGCGGGTGTAATTGCGGTGATTGCCATCCTAGGGAGTCTGTTCGCCTAGAACCGCCGCCTTACCCAACCGCGAAGCCGTCCCTCGTCCATGAAATACTCCCTGCAAATCGACATCGCCCTGCCGCGCGAACGCATGATCGAACTGTTCGATAACCCGGACAACATGGCGTGTTGGCAGCCGGGATTGGTGAGCTATGAGCACCTCAGTGGCGAACCGGGTCAGGTCGACGCTAAGGCGAAGCTGGTTTACAAAATGGGCAATCGCGACATCGAGATGATCGAAACGGTCACCCACCGCAATTTGCCGGATGAGTTTTTCGGCACTTATGATGCCAAAGGGTGCTGGAATTACATCGAAAATCGTTTCAGCGAAATCGACGAGAACAATACGCGTTGGGATTTTTACACTGAATTTGAGCTATCCGGTTTCATGAAAATCATGGGCTGGATTATGCCCGGCAGCTTCAAAAAGCAGTCGTTCAAATTCATGAAGCTGTTCAAAGAGTTCGCCGAAAAAGCCTGAGGAAGCTCGGAAAGAGAGTTGGCCTAAATCTCCATCGCCGCCTCCACGCGCTGCTGCCCAATGGGATGATAATTCGAGACTACCAATCACAGGACGCGCCAGCGTTGACGGATATTTTTTACGACAGCATTCATAACATCGCGATCGAATATTATTCGTCGGCCGAAGTGCATGCGTGGGCGCCGTTGCCGAAAGAGTATGAATATTGGCAGCAACGATTCGACGCCAAACCGCCGTTCGTTGGCGAAATCGATGGCCGCATCGTCGGCTTTATTACTTTGGAGGATAACGGCCATATTGACTGGACCTACACCCACCCGGATTACCAGCGCCGCGGCATAGCCGGACGGCTTTACCAGCACTTGGAGGGCGTCGCACGGGGCAAGGGGATGGCGCGCTTGTATGTAGAAGCGTCCTATTTAGCCAAACCGTTTTTCGCCCAGCGCGGCTTTAGCGAATTGGGCAAAAACGACACCCTACGCCACGGCCAGATTTTGACGAACTGGTCGATGGAAAAGCGTTTGGATTGATCTCCAAGCGGCTTTTCCAGACCACTAGAATTCAGCCAGCAGCTGGCGTTTCGAAGCCTTTAATTTCAGCCTAAGGCTTAAACTTTTTCTTACGTCCGCCAGGCTTAGCACCGCGCTGGCCGCCGCCGTGGCTGCGATGCCCGCCGTGGCCGCCTCTCTGAAAGCGCTCGTGCTGGCGCGGCTGATTTTGACGTTTCGGAGGCCCATCAATCTCGACATTGACCTTGCTGATGCGCAGCTTGCGTCCGCAAACAATCGCATTTTTCAGCACCTGGAACACTTCGGCTGGCATGCCCTCCGGCAAATCCACCCAGGTGTATTCATTAAAGATATTCACCCGGCCGATGTGCTGGTTCTCCAACCCAGCCTCGTTGGCAATCGCGCCCACGATATTGCCCGGCTTGACGCCATGCATGTGGCCGACTTCCACCTGAAAGCGCTCCATGCCGGGGTTGAGCGGATCTGAACTCGAACGTTTGCGCTCCTTGCCACCAGCGCCCATCGCCGACGGGGTTTCGCCCCTGAGCAACAACGGCGTTTGGCCCTGCAGCAAACTGGCCAAAGCAGCGGCGATATCCACCGCCGGTACGTCGTGTTCTTGGCGGTAGGACTCAATCAACTCTGGGAACAATCCCAGGTCTTCCTTGGCCAAAGTGTCGGTGATCTGCTGCTTGAACTTGGAAATCCGACGATCATTAATCATCTCGGTCGACGGCATTTCCAGCATCTCGATCGGCTTGTTCGTCGCCCGCTCAATCGACCGCAGCATGCGGCGCTCGCGCGGAGTCACAAACAGAATCGCGTCGCCTTTGCGACCGGCCCGACCGGTACGACCAATCCGGTGTACATAAGCTTCGGTATCGTGCGGGATGTCGTAGTTGATCACGTGGCTGATGCGATCGACATCCAAACCACGCGCGGCGACGTCGGTGGCGACTAAAATGTCCAGTTTGCCAGCCTTCAGCGCTTTGATAGTGCGCTCACGTTGCGGCTGCGGCATATCACCATTCAACGCCGACGTCGGAAAACCGCGTGCTTCCAGGCGGTCGGCCAATTCCAGGGTGGCGGTTTTGGTGCGTACAAACACCAACATCGCGTCGAAGGGTTCGGCCTCCAAAATGCGCGTCAGCACATCTAATTTATGCGCGTGTGCCACCGGCCAAAAACGCTGGGTGATGGTTTCGGCAGTGGTGGTTTTGACCTTGATGGTCACGATCGTCGGATCGTTCAGATACTTCGAGGCAATGCGCCGAATCTGGGCCGGCATCGTCGCCGAAAACAGGGTGGTCTGACGGGTTGTTGGAGTTTGCTCCAGAATCCATTCGACGTCATCGATGAAACCCATGCGCAGCATTTCGTCGGCCTCATCCAGCACCAAGGTTTTCAATTCGCCCAACTGCAAAGTGCCGCGACGCATGTGATCCATGACCCGCCCAGGCGTGCCGACCACGACGTGGACCCCACGCTGCAGCGCGCGAATCTGCGAGCGGAAATCCTGTCCACCGTAAACCGGCAGCACGTGAAAACCCTTAATGTGCTTGGCGTAGGTTTGAAAAGCTTCAGCCACCTGAATCGCCAGTTCGCGGGTAGGCGTCAGCACCATCACCTGCGGAAATGGACCCTTTAAGTCCAACCGCGACAGCAACGGCAGCGCAAAAGCTGCAGTCTTTCCGGTTCCAGTCTGAGCCTGGCCCAGTACATCTTTGCCCGCCAGAATCAGCGGAATGGTTTCAGCTTGAATCGGCGACGGGGTTTCATACCCGACGTCATCCAATGCCTTGAGCAAGGGCTCGCCTAGCCCCATTTGTTCGAACGCCGATGCCGTTTCAGTAGTCATGATCACACAAGCCCAAAATAGCGTCGTTCGCGTTAGGGCAAGCCGGTTAGTCTACCCGATATTCGCTTTTTTAGCTTGGCCAGCTCATGCTCAACCCCTCCGCCTCAAGTTATGCCGCTGGGCGCTCAGCTTTTAGCCACTTTGCAAGCACTCGCCCGAGCTTGGTTTGCTTGACTGGCTTGGACAAATAATCGTCCATTCCCGCGTCCAAGCAACGCCGACGATCCCCAGAAAGGGCGTTTGCGGTCATCGCCACCACCGGGATGATATTGCCCAATTTTCGCAGCTCATTGGCCGCTTCATAGCCGTCCATCACCGGCATCTGACAGTCCATCAGGATTAAATCAAACTTGCCGCCGATCGCCAGTTTCACTGCTTCTTTGCCGTTGTCAGCAACCGTCACCACTATCCCAACCTTCTCCAACATGCGCCTAGCGACGACTTGATTGACCTTATTGTCCTCAGCCAGCAATACACTTAGACCGCTGAAGTTCAAGGCCTCGATTTGATCCGCTTCCGTGGACGTCGCCACAACCATTTCACCCATCATCTCGGCAATTGCCGATTTTAAATGTTCGACGCGTACCGGTTTGGTCAGCTTATATGTCAGAAGATCTTTAACCGGGTCATTTTTAGGTACGCGCAAGGCCATCGACGTCAGCATGGCGATTTTTAAGCCATCCTCGCGAACGTAATTTTCCATCTGCCGCACTAACTCAATGCCGTCCATTCCAGGCATCTGATAATCGACCAGCGCGATTTCAAATTGCTTGCCCTGTGCCCGGCACAGTTTCAACGCTTTCAATGCCGCCGGCCCGTCCTCCGCCAGGGTCACATTTATGCCCCAGCGTTGCAGCTGAGATTCAAAAATTTCGCGGTTGGTTTGGTTATCGTCCACCACCAATACTTGCGTGCCTTCAAAGCGGTTGCTTGCTGCCGGCAGAGCATGGCGTGCTGATTCGGGGATTTCAAAATCAAGCTCGAAATAAAAACAACTTCCTTGACCCAATTCGCTGGTCAGTGCAAGTTCGCCCCCCATCAAAGTAACGAGTCGCCGTGAAATAGTTAGACCCAAACCGGTGCCGCCGAATTTGCGCGTCGTTGAACTATCTGCCTGCGAAAAGGATTCAAAGATTTTGCTACAAGCAGCCGAGTCAATACCGATTCCGGTGTCCTCCACAGCTAGGCGGATAGTAATTTGATCGTGAGACTTTGCAATCGTCTTCAGTGCGACATGAATTTCACCCTGCTCGGTGAATTTCACCGCGTTTCCGACAAGGTTGGTCAGCACTTGACGTAACCGAACGGGATCGCCTATCACCTGAGGCGGAATACTCGGGTCGATATCCACGATCAACTCCAAGTCCTTGCCCTGGACTTTTTCGGCCAGCACCTCGGCGACGTCGGAAACGGCGCTGCTTAGGTCAAATGGCAATTCTTCTAATTCAATGCGGCCGGCCTCGATTTTGGAAAAATCCAAAATGTCATTAATAATGCTTAGCAGCAACTCACCTGAACTGCGGATAATGGAGACCGAATGGCGCTGCTCCTTGCTCAGATCGGTGTCCTTCAGCAAATCGGTCATACCGATCACACCGTTCATCGGAGTGCGAATTTCGTGGCTCATATTGGCTAGAAATTCACTCTTGGCGCGACTGGCATCCAACGCTTGATCGCGCATTTTCTCCAACTCCGAGGTACGTTTAGCCACGCGATGTTCCAAAGTCGAATTCAACTCCAGTAAAGAGCGACGTGAATCTTCGGCCGCGTTTACCGCTTCGCGCATGGTCCTATCCAGTACCGCCAATTCGGCGTCGGACTCGGGCAACGGCGGCGGAGGTATTTGCTTGGTATGGAAGGCGTCGACCGTCTCCATTAACATTTTTACCGGCCGCAAAACACTAGTCCGCAGACCTAGCCAGATTGCCCCGATCAGCGCTAATTCAACCGCCAACATCAAACGCACCAGCGACAACGCCGAGGCCAAGGCTGGCGCCAAAATCATGGACTCCGGGCGCTGCACAATGATTTCAGCAGACAAGTTCGCAAGCGCCGACGGAATTGCATAAGTGCCCGCCCCATAGGTAGGGCCTACCTCGTACAACACGACGCCATTCTTGGCCCGCAGAGCAACATTGGTGTCCGGTGCATCCAGCGCGATGTGTTTGAACGCCGCTCCGAAAACGCCTTCGGGGTCTAAAACCATGCTGCAAGTCGCACTAAGGTGATCTTTCTCTTGATGGCGAGTAAACCGGAGTTTGCCATCATCCAGAAGCACCAAACTGATAGGTGATTCTTTGGCTTGCTGCCACCATTGCTGCGATTCCAACTGGCGCGGTTGAAATTTGCGTGCGCCGTCTTCCACCGCCACGACGCGGTCGCCAGAGCCATCAAAAATCTCCAACAGAACCAGTTCGGGCAGCGCCGACGCCAAACTTTCTACGCGAGCTTCTAACGCCAGGCGAAATTCTTCTGCACGGCTATCGAGACTACCGAGCTGAAACATAAGGAAGTCGGAAAGGTCTTTTTGGCGCAAGATTTCGCCGGCGGTATGATCCAGTCGTTGCACGGATTGATCCGCCAGAATTCGGGTAAGCTCAGCGTTGGCTTGCAAGCTTTCATGCGCGTTCTTGATCGCAGCGTCGCGCGAAGAAGCGTAAGAAAACCAACCCAGGCAACCGACCAAAGCGGTTGCCGGAACCAGGGTTCGAAAGATTAACTTACTTGCTAAACCCATTGTTAAGCAAAGCCTCATTGCGCTTGGGTATCAATTGTTTGGCCTTTTCAATCAGGTCAGGCAGATTTGTAACCCTGATCGACTTGTTCCAATGCAAATACTTAAAGGCAAGGCTGACGCCGTCTTCTAAGTTAACCGTGCCTTGTTGACGGATGACTTCCTGGCCTTCGGCGCCCCATAGCCAATCCAAAAACCGCCGTTGCTCTGCGTTTAACTTATTGGAATGCGCCAAATAGAGTGGTCGGTGGTAGATGTATTTCCCAATCGAAATGTTTTCCAGCGTAGGCTCAATGCCATCGATTTTCAGGATTTTCAGATCGCGCAATCGGGCGCTAGTAACACCGGTGACCGCGATGCCATTCGGCGTCTCTTCAAGTAGCTCCTCCACTGGACCGCTGCTTTGCAAACGAATCCCTTGCTTACCATAGTCGACGTCACCAAAAATGAGTAGCCGGGTCATATAGCCCACGCCAGAAGATATGCCCTTGCGTGCGATGGTAGTGATGCCGCCCGACCTTCCGCCCAGCTCGCTCCAGTTGGTGATTTTTTGCTGCAATACGGCTTTCAACTCAGCCGGGCTGATGGAGTCCAGCGGATTATCCGGATGCAGCAACACCACCAGCGCGTCCCAAGCCACCACGGTCATGGAAAGAGGCAATTGATCCTCCTTTCGTGAGGTCAAGCAGGCTCGACAGCTACCACCAAAATCGGCGCCTCCTTGGCCAGCGGCCTCAATTCCTAAAGTTGCGCCACCACCAGCGAGGCGGATGTTTGTGCCGGTTTTTTCGGTGTAGACCTGCGCGCACTTCTCCATAAAGGCATTTTTAGTAATCCCACAGCCGCGCCAGCTGAGCGTGGATGTAGTTGGATCTTGTTGCTGCACAGCGATCAAGGATCCGCCGAGCAGGAAAAACGACAACAAAATCCTCTTAACGAGGACTTGGCGTAAAAAATACATTGCCAAGATGGATCGGCCTTTACTGGCCAAAGGCTTGAGCCAATCCATGCCGAAACTATGGCCGCTTTAAACTACCTCGATGGACCACGCAAAATTCAGTGCAATCGGCCATGGCCAGATGCGGTATTGGAATCCGATACATGCCGACGTCTTCCAGCAGTGGATCGATTCGTTGAAGCTTACTGCAAGCAGCTCCGCTTTGGACGTAGGCTGCGGACGTGCTGAGTTGCTGAAACTAATTGCAAATCGATTTGGCTGTGCATGCTTAGGCGTTGATTCGTCGGCTGCGGCGACCGAAATGGCGTCGGAAATAGTGCCGGTCGATTTGCGCTGTACACCGTTTCAAGCAGGTGACTTTGACGCCGGTAAATTCGATTTGATCGCCTGCATCGGGTCCACCCATGCGGTCGGTGATTTGGAGACGACATTGCAGGTTTTGGGCCAACTGTTGGCGCCCGACGGCGAAATGTGGCTAGGAATCGGCTATTGGCAGCGACCGCCCGAACCAGGCTATCTGGACTTTTTGCAATGCGACGCTAGCGAAATGATGGACCATGCTGGCAACCTGCAAAGCTTCGATCAAGCCGGATGGCGGGTCGTCGGCCATCACTTGACGACCGCTGCGGAGTGGAGTGAATATGAGGACGGCTACGCGCAGAACCTTTATCGATATATCGCCGCCCATCCCGAAGATGCGGATACGGCGGCGATCAAAAAACGCATCGATGGATGGCGTCGGGCTTATTTGCAGTGGGGTCACCATACGATGGGTTTTGGGGTTTATCGCCTGCAGCAGAAACTCCAATTTTAGCGGGCCGTTATGCTAGAGGCCCATGAGCCAGCGACTCGCAGATTATGACCGTTTAAAACTCGAGGAGCTGAACTACAACAGCTACCTAAAAGTGCCGGAACTCACTTCTTTACAACAACTTAGAAGCGATCCAATGCACCACGATGAGATGTTTTTCATCGTCATTCACCAAAGCTTTGAGCTGTGGTTTAAGGAGATGTTGCACGAGGTGGATTTACTGGCGGCGAATTTCACCAAAGGCGAGGTCGCTCGGTCGCTGAAGGTATTGAAACGGGTGCAGGCCATCATGACCTGCCTGACCCAACAAATTCAGCTACTCGGAACGCTGACGCCCGATGAATTTGCCGGTTTTCGCGAGGCGCTTGGCACGGGTTCAGGCTTCCAATCGGTGCAATTCCGCGAGATGGAATTCGCCTGCGGCCAGCGCGATCCGTGGTTTTTCCAGTTTTTCGAGGCGCGGCCGGAAGAACGAGCGCGACTGGAAGCTCGCTTCAACCGCCCATCGCTTTATGACTACTTCTTGCGCGCGATGGCCGCCGACGGTTTCGACGTACCTAAATCGGTTTTGAACCGCGATTTGAACACCACTCACCAGCTGAACGACGATTTGGTCATCCTCCTGCGCGATTTGTACCAGGATCCGGGCAGCGCCTATCACTGGGTGTTGGCGTGCGAAGCGCTGTTGGATTTGGATAACGAATGGTCCAATTTCCGCTCGGCGCACATCCTAATGGTGTCGCGCACCATTGGCGGCAAAAAGGGCACTGGCGGATCCAGTGGTGTGCCGTTTTTGGAGTCGCGCCTGTCGCTGCGTTTCTTCCCAGAGCTGTGGGAAATGCGCAACTCGGATTGGAAAACCAGCGCCATCGCTGGCGCCGAATAAATCGTGAAATTCGACGTCTTCTTTTCCATCTGCCAAACGCCGGTTGCCGGGTCCATGCCCGACGAGGCAACCATGTTGCGCAACTTTTTCGACCAAGTGCAAGCCGCCGACGAACTGGGTTATGGTTGCGCTTGGATCGCCGAATCGCATTTATCGACCGAGGTGCAAAAGCTAAACCGTCGGCCGGTGGTGCCTCACTTCCAAGGGGAAGTTGGGTTGAATGTCGATATCTGTCAGCTCGCGCATCAGGTGTTTGCGCGGACGAAACGGATTGAAGTTGGTGCGGCGGTGATGAACATTGTTTGCAACGGCGGACCGATTTCGGCGGCCGAGCGGCTGGCCGCGTTTTGCGCGCTGCACGGGTTGAATGAAAATGAAAAGCGACGGCTGCGCATTGGATTTTCTGCCGGCCGCTTTGAGTTTATGAATCGAGCCTATGGTGTAGACCATCGCGACGCGGTCGAAGCTGCGGCGTGGCCAGCGTATAAGGGTCAGATGTTCCGCGAGGCGTGTCATATATTCCTGCACCTGCTGCGCGGCGATGTGATTAGTAGCGACGACATTCCGCGCACGGTGTTGAGCCGCGCTAACTTCCGCAGCGATGAAGATTGGGCGCGGGTTCAGTCTGCTTATGTGGAATTGAATCTGAATGGTTCAAATGGCACGAATGGTTTCGGCGATTCGCCCACCTCGCTAAACGCGCCGGATTCCATCGAATTTGCGCCGCGCTGGAATTTTGAGCAGATCAAAATCGTGCCGCAACATTGGCGTCGTGAGTTGCTTGATTTGATATTGGGCTCGCACGATCCGGGACTTCAAAATGAGTTGAATCAACTTCTGCCGTTGAAGGTTTTCAACTTATCGATTACGTCGGCCTCGGTCATTGAAGATACGCACAAACGATTGGCCGAGGTCTTCCACAAGGACGGCGGTCGGTGGAAACGCGAGTACATGCCGCGCACGGTGATGGTGTTTTTGAATGCGGAAGAGGGTTTGACGCCGGACCAACAAAGCGCCGCCGCTCACGCCGAAGCCGAAACAGCGCTAGGTGAATATTGGAACGCCTTGGAAGGAACCATCGATCCGGCTAAGGTCGCCGGCGCGACTGAAAATGCGCTAGTGGGCAATCCGGAGCAAGTTGCCGAACAACTCGTCGGACGGTTCCACGACGACGACAATCTGATGCTGTGGTTTGACTTTTACAACCACGATAGCGAGCGCGTCATTCGCAACATGCAAGCCTTCCAAACGCAAGTCCTTCCGCTCACCAAGGAGGTCAACGCAGGAGCCCCGCCGATGAAAGGCACGTCGCGAAGACTGCACCGCGCGACGCGATGTACCCAAGCTCGCCGTTGGGCGTGCATGAACCCGGTATCCCGACCGGTCGCGAGGTCGAATGGGAGCCGCTCATCGACTACCGACGTTACGGCGTTTCCGAAACCACCATCCACGGCGCGGTGGCGTGGGCGCATGGATCGGAAATCATCCACAGTTTTGGTGGCAACGTGCTGTGCTACGGCCGCAGCATGATGAAACCGCTGATGCTAAAAGTTTTCGCCGATGAACTCGGCGCAGAGCTGGATTGGCGTCAGCGCGCGATTGCGGTGGCGTCGCACAACGGCGACGCGCAACACGTGGAAGCGGCGCAGTCCATCCTCAAAAAAGAAGATTGGGGATTGATGCAAACGCCGCTGGATGTGCCGTTGGTGCAATTCGGCCGCCAAGTACGTCGGCCGCGGCGTTGGTTTCATACCTGCAGCGGCGAGCACGCGGCATTGTTGCGCGGTTGTCAACTTAAGGGTTGGGAGGAGGTCGGCTATTTGCTGCCGCAGCATCCGTTTTTCGCCGCCTACTTAAAAGAAATTCGTCGTTTTTTGGGCGACGACTGGCGACCGCTGCGAGTGGCGCGCGATGGTTGCGGATTGCCTACGCTGTCCAACACCGTTGCCGAATTGGCGCAGCTTTACGCAGGTTTAGCGCAGCACAAAGAAGAAGACTGGATCTGGGAAGCGATGCAACGCCATCCCGATTTGGTCGGCGGCTTTAATCGATTGGATTCCACCGTGCTGAAATCCGGCCGCGGCAGTGTGCTCGCCAAAGAAGGCGCCGACGGACTGTTGGGCTTGGCGATCGATCATCCGGACTACCCCAAAGGACTGGGCATCGTGGTCAAAATTGCGCATGGTTGGAATTCGCAAGCCACCTGGTATTTGGCACGCGCGCTGCTCGGTGTTTTGGGCATTGAATTGCGAAATCCATATGCGTTGCATCGGCAAAAAGCATTTTTGGTGCCGGGCATCGTGCCGCAACAGTACTTGAGCACGCTCGAAAAAATCCCGACCTGGGATGAATGGGATCCAGACACCGAACGCTACGACTTTGATTGGAAACAGTATCTCTAACCTGACCCAACCGTAATCACAACCCTCACAACTTCGAATCGAAAAAGTGAAACTGCATAACTGGATCGCCGGAAAAGCGGCCGCCCCTAGCGCTGGTGAATACCTCGATAACGTCGACCCGAAAACTGGCGACGTCTGCGGCCAAATCCCGCGCAGCAACGCCGACGACGTCAATGCCGCGGTGGCTGCCGCCAAAGCTGCACCACTGTTAAGCGTGCTCGAACGCAGTGAATTATTAACCGCCGTCGCCGACGCCTTGGCTGCACGCATTCCGCAGTTAGCCGAATTAGAGGCCTTGGATACCGGCAAAACTTTGGCTGCGACCACAGCCGGAGACATTCCACGGGCCATCGACAACTTGCGTTATTACGCGGCCGCTGTGCGCAGCGATTCCACCTCTTGCAATCAAATGGAAGACGGTTTGAATTACACCCTGCGTCAGCCGCTGGGGCCGGTGGCATTGATTACCCCGTGGAATTTCCCGTTGCATTTGTTCACTTGGAAGGTTGCGCCGGCGATTGCGATGGGCAATGCGGTGGTAGCGAAGCCGTCGGAATTAACGCCGAGCACGGCGACGGTTTGCGCGGAAGTTTTTAGTGAGGTTGGCGCGCCTAGTGGTTTGTTGAATGTGGTGCATGGACTCGGCCACGAAGCTGGCGCGCCGCTGACGGTGCACCCGGATATTAAGGCGGTGAGTTTTACTGGCGGTACGGTGACAGGTAAAGCTATCGCTGGCGTTGCGGCGCCGTTATTGAAGAAGGTCAGTTTGGAGTTGGGTGGAAAAAACCCGAGTGTGGTTTTTGCTGATTGCGATTTAGATGCAGCGGCGGCTGGGGTTGCACGCGCCGCGTTTTTTAATACCGGCCAGGTTTGTTTGTGCGGTTCGCGCTTGATTGTGGAGCGCTGCATTCACGACGAATTCGTGCAGCGCTTGCAACAGCAAATTGAACGCGGTGATTGGACGCCGGGTAAATCCATGGGATCATTGATTTCATGGCAGCATCGCGAGAAGGTGGCGTCGTACGTAGAATTGGCAAAGGAGGAGGGTGGCACAGTGGTGTGTGGCGGCAATCGCGTCGGGCCGCCGAAGAGTGCATTTTTTCAGCCGACGATTTTGACTGGTTTGCCGATTGATTGCCGCGTTGCCACCGAAGAAATTTTTGGACCGATCGTCAGTGTGCATCCGTTCGACAGCGAAGACGAAGCCATCGCAATGGCTAATTTTGTCGAGTACGGCTTGGCGTCGTCGGTGTGGACGTCGGATTTGACCAAAGCCCATCGCTGTGCCGCGCGCATTGAGTCGGGCATGGTTTGGATCAATACTTGGAACAAGCGCGACTTCCGCGTTCCCTTCGGCGGCATGAAACAAAGCGGCGTCGGCCGCGAAGGCGGTCGCTACTCAATGGAGTTTTTCTCCCAGGATCGAAATGTCTGCATCCAGCTCTGATTCATCGGCCAAAACTTCCGACCAGCAAACGGCCGCCCATCCCGATGGTCCGGGTGGTCCGGGTGGTCCGGGTGGTCCAAGCGGCGGGGAAATCATTGCTGGTTGCTTGTTGCCGCACCCGCCCTATTTGGGCTTACCATCCAACCCCGTACAAAATTTGCCGCCCTCCAGTGGCCCCTGTCCCTCGAAGTCGCTGCTCCATGGCATGTACAAACCCCGAGCCAACCTCGCCTAAAAAGAGTATGCATCACTACTGGATCATAC
>JACKQG010001920.1_pt1 | contig 27996 bp, 26 predicted proteins | sample 8237621 | NCBI WGS metagenome assembly JACKQG01 (sample SAMN15677084, study PRJNA649215) | marine metagenome | biome: marine; feature: Black Sea; material: saline water; isolation source: suspended particulate matter (SPM) from the Black Sea western gyre | collected 2013-06-09/2013-06-10 | depth... | reverse complement strand
AAGCAATCTCGTTGATAAACTTCTCAACTTCGTTAGTTGTCATTCCGATCCCCCGATCGATCACCGAGATGGTCTTTTTCTTTTTATTGACTTTCACCTGGATGGTCAAGTCGCCTAATTTGCCCTTAAATTTACTGAGTGAAGCCAGGGTCTTTAGTTTCTGTGTGGCATCTACCGCATTGGAGATTAATTCGCGAAGGAAAATTTCATGTTCGGAGTATAAAAATTTCTTGATGATGGGAAAAATATTCTCTGTCTGGACGTTGATCTTTCCTGTTTGCATAATGATTCAGTTTTGGTTTTCTTCCCGGGATTGACAAAGACAATGCCATCGGGGTGTAGCTGACATTTTGGCGGGAAAGATGAATCATATTTATGTTAACATGAAGGGTTTGGAAATGTGAAAATAATTCTAACTTTACAACATTAATTTACTCAACAACCTAAATCGCTATATCTATGACTCAAATTGATTGGAAAAACCTGCCTTTCGGGTATTTTAAAACGGATTATAATGTACGTTCCTATTACAGAAATGGTCATTGGGGAGAGCTTGAGGTCTCCTCATCCGAACTAATCACAATGCACATGGCCGCCACCTGTCTTCATTATGGCCAGGAGGCTTTTGAGGGATTGAAAGCTTTTCGTGGAAAGGATGGGAAGATCCGCATCTTCCGGATGGATGAAAACTGGAAACGGATGAATAACTCTGCCCGCGGTATCTTGATGGAAGAGGTTCCATGGGAATTATTTCATGACGCGGTACTGAAAGCAGTCGAACTAAATGAAAAATATGTACCACCGTTTGGTGAAGGGGCTGCTCTCTATATCCGGCCCTTGTTGATCGGAACTGGTCCACAGGTGGGCGTGAAGCCAGCCGAGGAATACCTCTTCATGGTCTTTGTCGGACCGGTTGGGCCCTATTTTAAAGAGGGATTCAGTCCGGTCAAAATGGAGATCGTTCGGGATTATCATCGTGCAGCTCCAAGAGGTACAGGCCACATCAAAGTAGGTGGAAATTATGCGGCTAGTCTTGTTCCTGCTCACCGGGCACACCAGGATGGTTATGCTTCCGTGTTATTTCTGGATTCTGCCGAAGAGAAATACATCGATGAAGCAGGACCGGCTAACTTCTTTGCCATCAAAGGGAATACCTATATCACCCCGGCTTCGAGCTCTATTCTGCCCTCAATAACTAATAAATCGCTCCAGACGATTGCTGAGGATGAGGGGATGGAGGTAGATGTTCGGCCAATTCTTGTTGAAGAGCTGACAGATTTTGATGAAGTGGGAGCCTGTGGGACTGCAGCTGTTATTTCGCCCATCAGCACTATAATAGATCGGGATACAACTCATGGCTATCATTTTTGCAAAGATGGCAAGGTAGGGCCTGTTTCAGAGATGCTCTATACCAAATTACGGGCCATCCAGGAGGGAGAAGCTCCGGATAAATTCGGCTGGATTACATTTGTGGAGTAGCGAGGTAGCGAAATGCGAAAATAGCCTTTAACAGTTGCTTAGATAAACTGCCATTTCTTCCTGAATTTTTTTTGACTCTTCCCGGGCCTTGTCGGCGAAATCTTTTCCGTGTGATGCATAGATAATTCCCCGCGAGGAGTTGACAAGCAGACCGCAATCCTGGTTCATGCCATATTTCGCTACCTCCTTTAAACTTCCTCCCTGGGCGCCTACACCAGGAACCAACAGAAAATGATCAGGGATCATGTTTCGGATCTTTTCCAGTTTCTCTGCTTTGGTAGCCCCAATCACATACATCATATCGGATTCAGTGCCCCATTCCAACGATTTGATTATCACCTCCTCATAAAGGTTGAATCCGGATTTACCAAGAGTCAGCATCTGGAAGTCGTCAGATCCTTTGTTGGATGTCAGGGCAAGCAGAATCACCCATTTGCCTTCAAAGTCGAGGAATGGTTTTACCGAGTCCTCTCCCATATATGGAGCTGCGGTTACCGCGTCGAAGTCAAAACCGGAATCGGGATCGAACATCGCTTTTGCATACTGTTTTGAGGTATTACCAATATCGCCCCGTTTGGCGTCGGCGATGGTGAACACATTAAACTGCCGCAGGTATTGTTCTGTCTTAGCGAGGCTTGTCCATCCCTTGATGCCCATCGATTCGTAAAACGCCAGGTTGGGTTTGTAGGCTACAGCTAACTCGTTTGTTGCATCGATGATTGCTTTATTGAACTCAAAAACCGGGTCTTCTGTTTCCAAAAGATGTGGTGGGATTTTGTTCAGGTCTGTATCCAGTCCGATACAGAGAAAGGATTGTTTTTCCCGGATCAGGTTAATTAATTCATTGCGAGTCATTTCAATTTATGATTTACGATTTACGATTGAATTGCGAATTTACGATTTCCGATTGACGAAATAAAATAATGGCAATAATGCGCAATAATGCGCAATCATGTGCAATCAATTGGATGCTTTCAGCCGCTCCGCATTCTCTGCCAGTTGAAGTGCATCGATCAATTGTTGCACATCTCCGTCAACGATAGCCGGAAGATTATAGAGTGTAAGGTTGATCCGGTGGTCGGTCACCCGGCTTTGGGGCCAGTTATAGGTCCGGATTTTGGCTGAACGATCACCGGTCGAGACCATCGTCTTACGCTTTGCCGCTATTTCGTTCAGGTATTTGCTGTATTCCCGTTCAAACAGGCGTGTTCGTAATACCTTCATGGCTTTGTCGAGATTCTTGATCTGCGATTTCTCGTCCTGACACGAAACCACGATACCGGATGGGACATGGGTGAGGCGAACTGCTGAATATGTGGTGTTGACTGATTGTCCGCCAGGGCCGGAGGAACAGAAAGTCTCTTTCTTAATATCCGATTGTTTGATTTGCACGTCAAATTCATCTGCTTCCGGGAGGACAGCAACCGTAGCGGCAGAAGTGTGTACCCGCCCCTGAGTCTCAGTATTTGGCACACGCTGAACCCTGTGTACGCCTGACTCATATTTCATCTGGCCATAAGCGCCCTCTCCGATCACATCGAAAATGATCTCTTTAAATCCTCCGACGGTACCTTCGGTAAATGAGATCGGCTCCAATTTCCATTTGCGATTCTCGCAGAAGCGCGTATACATACGGTAAAGGTCGCCGGCGAAGAGACTGGCTTCGTCTCCGCCAGTACCGGCACGGATTTCCATCACTGCGTTTTTAATGTCCTGGGGGTCAGAAGGAATCAGCATTACACGGATCTCCTCTTCCAACTCACCCTTTTTTATAGTCAGGCTCTCCAGTTCCTCCTTCGCCATTTCCCGCATCTCCTCATCCTTCTCATGGTAGAGAATAGTCTTTGCATGATCCAGGTTTGCCAACAGGTTCTTGTAGGTTGTATATGCTTCAATGATCGGAGTCAGTTGTTTGAAATCGCGGTTCAGCTTGATGTACCGCTTCATGTCACCAGTAATTTTCGGGTCATTCATCTGCTCCGTCAGATCGTTGTATCGCTCCTGAATTGCTTCCAGTTTTTCAAGCATAATTATGCTGCTTATGGATTAGTTGAATTGTATATTGTAACAAGGTCATCAACTAACCAGTTCACTAATTCACCAGTTCACCATTTTGGGGTGCAAAGATACAAAAATGAATGCTACCAGTCGTTGGAATAATCCCGACATCGGTTGATGAACGTCCTGACCAATGGTCCGGAGAGTGGGTTGTTTATATCCATTCGTTCCGGATGCCATTGAACACCCAGCAGAAATGAATATCCCTGATGATTTTTAAGTTCAATTCCTTCAATCAGGCCATCACCCGAAAATGAGTTTGCTTTAAGATCGGAATCCAACACCTTGATAGCCTGGTGGTGATTGGTGGTCACCAGGGAAGAATCGCAACCACAAATGGTATTAAGGAGGGAGTTTGGTTCTACGTACACCATATGAAAACAATTACGATAATCTTCACATCGATGAATAACAGAGGTATCATAATCGTCCGGTACATCAATAAATAGCTCTCCCCCGAATACAACACCCAGTATTTGCTCCCCCCGGCAGACACCGAGAATCGGCATCTCCAGTTCGAGCGCCCGGATAATTAGAATGATCTCAAGCGTATCCCGGCGATGGTTGACCTTTCCGCAACGGGATGTGTCGATATCATCGCTATAGATTCCAGGATAGACATCTTCACCACCTGTAAGCAACAAACCGGAACAACTATCGAGTGCTGCCAGGGCGGAATCCAATGACAAGTGATAGAGGTTGATGTACCGGACAGTTGAATCAGCAGTTTTCAGCCAGTTGACGTAGTTGCCTGACGCTTTTGAGATACCTATAACCGGGGAGGGGGCATGATAATTACACCCTGATAAGGCGAGCAAGATAACGATTAAAGGAAGACCGGGTAGAATCTTTCGTACGATTATCATTGGGTCAGGATTAGTTAATGTCGAAATGGTCCGGGTTGTTCATGTTGTATGTTTGGCCCGGGAGCAATTTCAATTCCCCTGACAAAATACTTCGTTTTCCCACGCCATGGAAACACGGCATACCGCTTAATATAGCGTAAACTGACTCGGTTACCTGAAAGAGCAACTGCTTCGAGTTGTTTGACAATTGAATCTCTGTCCCGTTCAACAGAGAAGTCAAATGTTTCGGCGAGGGGGCTGACCCGCTTCAGCGCGCCAAACGATTCCAGGTCCAGTTGTCCTTCATAGGTTTTCCAGATCACACCTTTTTTACTGATCCGTAAAACTGTACCGGCCCGTACGCCTTCGTCGTAGATGCCAAAATAGAGGAAACTCAGGATTCCAAGGCCAACCACAATAATCACAGCCAGGATGATTCTCAATACTTTTTTCATCTGTTTGCATATTAAAATGTGAACGTTCCGTACTCTCCGTCAATCGTCAGCAACCTCTTTTCAGAGGCTTCGCAATGCCCAATGATCTGTGCATCGATGTTAAACTTTTTTGCGATCTCGATGATCTTTCCCGCAACTTGGTCAGGAAGATAGATTTCCATCCTGTGGCCCATATTGAAGACCCGGTACATCTCCTCCCAGGGGGTTTTCGATTGCTTCTGGATCAGGGTGAATACGGGTGGAAGAGGGAAGAGGTTGTGTTTATTTACGTGAAGCTGATCAATGAAGTGAAGGATCTTGGTTTGTCCGCCTCCTGAACAATGAATAATGCCATGGATATCCTGACTGTGGTGTTCCATGATTGCTTTGATTACCGGTGCATATGTTCGTGTGGGAGAGAGGATCAGTTTGCCGATATCCATGTTAGCAATCTCGCAAGGGTCTGTAAGGTACTTTCTCCCGGCATATATCAGATTGCCGGGAATTCGTTCATCGTAACTCTCTGGATAGCGGGAAGCATATGTTTTGTTCAGGATGTCGTGCCGGGCAGAAGTAAGCCCGTTGCTTCCCATCCCACTGTTGTACTCTTTTTCATAAGTAGCCTGACCAGAGGAGGCCAGTCCAACGATCACATCACCAGCCTGGATCCTTGCGTTGTCGATCACCTGTGAACGTGGCATTCTGCAAAAGACGGTAGAGTCGACAATGATGCTGCGTACAAGATCGCCAACGTCGGCAGTTTCACCTCCTGTTGACCAAATTCCGACTCCGAGTTGTTGCATCTCAGCCAGAAACTCCTCTGTTCCCTCGATGATCGCAGCGATCACTTCTCCGGGGATTAAATTTTTATTCCGACCTATAGTGCTGGATAGCAGGATATTGCTGAGGGCTCCAATGCAGGCCAGATCATCCAGATTCATCACAATGGCATCCCGGGCAATCCCTTTCCAGACAGAGAGGTCTCCTGTCTCTTTCCAGTAGAGATAGGCCAGGGATGATTTCGTTCCGGCCCCATCGGCATGCATGATGTTACACCATGCAGGATCTCCACCGGAGATGTCGGGAACAACCTTACAAAAAGCGTTTGGGAAAAGTCCTTTATCGAGGTTTTTTATAGCCGCGTGAACATCTTCTTTTCCGGAAGATACTCCCCGCTGACTATATTTTGACGATTGACTCAACTATTCAAAGATAATTTTTTTATCGGCGGTATCAACACTGTACTCTCCAAATTTTCTTAAGGTATTAGGACCAAAGAAGAGTGGATTTTGCAATTTTCGGTTGACAGTCACCTTGAGGTCTCTGGCGATATTTCTTCCGATCCGCATCTCCCGGATGTTGAAAACCGCTTTATCGGCAATAGTTCCTTCACCGATTAGCTGAGTGGCGTCGCCTTCAAAATCGTTCCGGTCGATGACTCCATCCCGTAACAATCTGAGAGCTTCAGATGTTTTGATATAAAATTCTCTCTCCCGAGGATCGTACTGGAACGACATGGTTATACCATTAACGTAGCAGGGAGCTTCCATGTAATCATTCTTCGTGAGGGTGTAGTCGATACTGTTCTCATCCGGTTCGACAACAATCTCGATTTTAGGTCCTGGCCTTCTGGTCACCCTTTTCTTGGGAATGAAATCGTTTCGCAGGATTGAGAATTCAGTCCGCCTGTTTAACTGGTGGGCAGCTTCTTTTACAGTTGTGTTGGGAAGGCTGTTAACAAGGGTGTCATCCAAAACCATGCCTGTGACGAAGGCATATCCCTCTTTGGTCATATCATGGTTGAGAGTCCTGGGGACCCGTTCTCCATATCCTTTTGCAACGAGCCTGTCGGGATCGATCCCACGGGAGATAAGGTATTCAACGACCGACTGGGCACGTCGCTGAGAGAGGATATCATTTCGTTCATCTGAATCGCGCGAGTCGGTGTGCGAGGCCAACTCGATGACGATCGTTTCGTTCGCATCCAGTGTTGCTATGAGCCCCTGCAATGAATCTTTGAACTGGGGTTTCAGGTCCCATTTCGCCAGGTCATACAGAATATCAGGTAGCACAACCGGTTTTTTGGGAATTGGCATCAGTACAAAATCCCGGATAAAATCTTTACTTGCTTCAATGCCGACAGTGGTTTCCGTAGCTTTATCGTTGAAATAATCTTCTTTAGAGATAAGGATTTCGTATGTTGTGTGGGGCAGGATCTGGTTTTTATTAAAAGAGTAATGCCCGCGTTCGTCGGTATTGAACGTGGCGGTCTTTCCATTTGTTCCCACGATCTCTATGTGGGCCCCTTGGATTGGCTGAAGCGTCAGGTCGTCGGTTACATATCCTTCCAGGGTAAAGTAAACAGGTGGAATAATAAAAGAGTAGATGTCGTCTTTACCTCTTCCACCGGGGCGATTGGATGAAAAGAAACCTTCCTCTGGTTCAAGCATGTTAAAAACGATTCCTAAATCGTCGGCATGTGAATTAATAGGGTATTTCATATTAACCGGTTCTCCCCATTTTTCATCTGCCTCGACACTCACAAAAATATCGAGCCCTCCCATGCCGGGATGCCCGTCAGATGCGAAGTACACGGTGGAATCGTTTCGCAGGAAGGGAAACATCTCGTCTCCGGCTGTATTGATGACCGGGCCCAGATTGATCGGACGCGTAAATCCACCTCCTTTACTCTTTTTCATAATCTTCCAGAGGTCTTTGCCGCCCATACCTCCCGGGCGATCTGATGAGAAAACAATCAACTTCTCATCAGAAGAGACAGCAGGGTGTCCGTTTACAGCGCTGCTATCTTTGGTGATTTCGATCATCATGGGATCTCCCCATGTACTTCCACCAATACGGTTAGTCTTATAAATGGCACAACCGTTTTTTTTCCTCTCCTCACTCCAGCAACGTGTAAAATACAAATATGTAAAACGTTTGTTAAAATCACTGACGCCCTCGTTAGCTTCCGTGTTAACCGTTTTATCCTGGTCGATCAGGATCGGATTGTTCCAGTCTCCTTTCCTGTCTTTGCGTGCATAGAAGAGGTCGGTGAACTTCATTCCTGTCCATTGGTCCGTGTATTTGCCGGTAACTGCATCCCGGTTGGAGGTAAAGATGATGGAATTGTAATTTTTATCGGCATAAGAGGGAGAATAATCATCGTCACGGGATGAGACCTTCTTCTGAAATTCCACAGTGTAATTCGATGGATTCTCCATCCATTCCAGTGCCATGGAGCACTGCTCTATCCGGATGTCAGCCATGGTATCTGCGGGTTCCAGTTCTTTATACGCATTGTACTGTTCGACCGCTTCTTCATATTTTCCGTTTCTTCTCAGGGCATCGGCGTAATAGAGTACAATCTTTGGGTTTTTATCTTTGTATCGCTTGTTGGTCATGCGTTTGTAATGGATCTCTGCCCGTTTTGAGTTATTCATCAATCGATAACACTCTGCCATTTGAAATGAGATCCTGTCACGTTCCTCTCTGTTGCTTTTTACTTTAGAATAGGCTTTCTTGTATTTCTCCAGCGCTAACGCGTATTGCTGGTCGGCAAACGAGTTGTCAGCGATTTTTGTATGCTTATTCTGGGCTGAAAGTTGGCTGAAGGATATCGTAAGAATGAAAATAATCAGGAAGGTAAGTATCTGTCTCATAGTAAGTGGAGTGTATCGCACATGAATAACGTACAAAGATACTAAAAAGTACAAGTAACTGGATAACTGGATGCTCGATGCTCGATACTCGATACTCGATGCTCGATGCTCGATGCTCGATACTTGATGCTCGATACTCGTGACCAGCCTTGGACCTTGAATCTTGAACCTGAAATCTATCTTCTTCTCTTCGTCTTGACCTTGGCTTTCTCTTTCTCTTTCTTCTCTTTGAGTCGTTTACTCCAGGAGAAGACGTCGTAGGAGATAGGTGTCGCAACGTAAATGGAGGAGTAGGTTCCCACGAGTACCCCGATCAGCATAGCGAACGTAAATCCTCTAAGCACTTCACCACCGAAGATGAAGATTACCATCAGGGTGAGGATGGTAGTTCCGGATGTATTTACCGTACGGCCTAACGTGCTGTTGATAGCGCCGTTAATGTTCACGGCCAGGTCACGTTTCGGATAGAGTGTTGTATACTCCCTGATCCGGTCAAAGATGATTACTGTGTCCATGATCGAATACCCGATCACCGTGAGGATGGCCGCGATAAACGACTGGTCCACCTCCATGTTGAAGGGGAGGACGCCGTGGAAGATAGCGAACATGCCCATGATGATGAGTGTATCGTGGAACAAGGCCATGACACCACCGAGGCCATACTGCCATTTTTTAAACCGCACGGCAATATAAATAAAGATAATGATTAGTGATAAACCTACGGCAAACACCGCCTGCCATATCAAGGCGTATGAGATGGCCGGGTCAATCCGTTGAGAACTCAACTCACCGATAATTTTGCCTGGGTCGTTCGATTTGAACTCTTTGTAGCTGATCTTGGTGTTATTAAAATCTTTGATTCCTTCAAAGAGTGTTATGCTGACAATGGAGTCGGCTGAAATGGAGCGGTCATCGATAAGGAATTTCGTTGTGATCTTTACCTGGTTCATCGGTCCGTAAGTTTTCACCTCAGGAGATTCGCCAAATTGCTGACGAAGTGATTCACGCAGGGCGTTGGTAGAGACGTTTTTATCGAACCTGACGATATAACTCCGGCCACCAGTGAAGTCGATTCCCGGGTCGAGTCCGCGAATGCCAATGAATACAAGTCCGATGGCAATGATCACGGCTGAAACAATGTACATCTTCTTTCTCGGTTTCACGAAATCGAAGTTCAGATTGGTGAACGCGTTGATGGTATATTTGTTTCCCACGGTGATCTTCATGTTGTGGTCGAGCATTGACTCGAAGAGCAACCTGGCAAGGAATACCGCTGTAAACAAGGATAACAGGAGGCCGATCACCAGTGTGGTAGCGAAACCTTGTACCGGGCCGGAACCAAAAACGTAAAGGACGATACCAGTGAGGATGGTGGTGACGTGGCTGTCGATGATTGCCGAATAGGCATGCCTGAAACCATCTTTGACAACCAGTCGCATGCCTTTTCCTGCACGGATTTCTTCCCGCATTCGCTCGTAGATGATCACGTTAGAGTCGACCGCCATAGCGAGGGTTAGAACAATACCGGCGATACCCGGAAGTGTTAAGACGGCACCGATAGAGGCCATCACGCCAAAGAGGAAGAAGATATTTGCAAAGAGAGCGATGTCGGCTACGTTACCTGCCCGGTTGTAGTAGACTGCCATATAGAGGAGGACAATCACAAATGCGATGATGAAAGATAATAATCCTGACCGGATCGATTCACGACCCAGGGATGGTCCTACGACCTCTTCCTGGACGATGCGTGCAGGAGCCGGCAGTTTACCGGCTTTCAAGATGTTAGCAAGGTCAAGTGCCTCTTCAACTGTCATTTCACCACCACTGATGGATGACATCCCGTTCGGGATCTCCGTGTTCACATTCGGGTAGGAGCGGACATATCCGTCGAGGACAATAGCAATCTGTTTCCCGATGTTATCACCGGTAATCCGTTTCCAAATTCGAGCACCTTCAGCGTTCATATTCATCGTAACCTCAACACGTCCGTTCTCATCGTAATCCTGACGGGCATTGGTGACCACTTCACCTCCCAGAGCCGGTGAGCCGTCACGTGAGGAAACTTTCAATGCAACCAGTTCCAGTACATCTGGTGTGTCAGCACGGGATTTGATTGTCCAGGCAAGCTTCATATCTCTTGGGAATAGGTTCAGGTTAAATGCCTGGCGTAACAAATGGTTGATGCGGGCTGTATCTTTAATGAATGCTCTACCGACCATTGCTGATTGACCGGGTACATATTGTCCCTCTTCATTCTGGTAGATTGCCGGATTCAGGTAAGCAAACAATGGATTGGTTTTGGCGTAGTCTTCAAATGATTGCTGGTCTTGTGTTACTTGCTGAGAAGCGCTGGTATCTTGTCCCAGTTGTTGCAGCAAAACGTTCTCCTGGATTGTGTCAATGACCTCTTCTCCGGATGGTTCAGTAGCCTCAGCAGCTTCTGTAATGGTTGGTAGCTGGTCGGGTTCTTCTCCGATCGTAGTTGCTTCAACAATCGTTTCTGTTTCTAATGTATCGGTCTCCTGGCTTGCATTCAGGGATGCAAGTCTCCGGTTTGCTTCAGCGAAATATGGATAGAGTTCGGGGTATTGATATGTCTCCCAGAACTCAAGTTGTGCGGTCCCCTGCAGTAACTTCCGGACACGATCCGGATCTTTGATGCCCGGAAGTTCAATCAGAATCCGTCGCGCTGTTTGCAGCCTGTTGATATTAGGCTGAGTAACACCAAACCGGTCTATACGGGTACGCAGAATGTTGAAAGTCCTGTCAATGGCGTCGTTAACCTCGTCGCGAATGACTTGGATCACCTCTTCATTGGAGGAATTATAGTTGATCCGGTCTTTCAGTTCCATCGTACTGAAGATCGAAGCGAGCTTAGCGCTGGGATCGGTCTCCCGGAAAGATTCGGCGAAAATATCGACGAAATCGGCTGTGCTGGTCTTCTCTTTCTCCAGAGCCAGGTTCAGAGCCTGGTTGAAAATGGGATCCTGGCTATTGCCGGATAGCGCCCGGATGATTTCCGGTACGGAAACCTCCATGGTCACGTTCATTCCACCTTTCAGGTCGAGTCCCAGGTTGATCTCCCGTTCCTTGACATCTTTCAGAGTATATTGTTTCAACAGGATATTGAAGACATCGGAATTGGCCATCGAATCGTTGAAATACTCCATTCTGGCATTGGCAATTGAGTCGTAGAGATAATCCTGCAGGATGAGGTCACCATTGGCCATGCGGCTGGCCTCCTCCATAACCTGTGCCTGATGAGCATAACTTTCAGCTTTCAGAGAGTATCTGTAACTGATGACTGTAAAAGATAACTGGAAAATGCAAACAAGTGCAAATATTATCGCAAAGAACTTTACAACGCCTTTATTCTGCATGAAACTTCAATTTTAAAGAGATGGTATGATAGAAAAAGCTTCTTTTTTTGAGCGTGCAAAGATAGAAGTTTCTTTTGAATTATCTATGGCAATCATGCGCAATAATGGCAATAATGTGCAATAATGTGCAATCCTTCCTCAGTGTCTCAGCCATTTCCACAACTCCTTGTAGCTGATTTTCTTTCCGTACATGAGGATCCCGGTCCGGTATATCTTTGCTGCTACCCATGTAGTGCCCAGGAATCCCAGGAGCAAGAGAGCCATCGAGATTGCTACTTCAAAATAGGGAACGCCGAACGGGATTCGTACCATCATCACTACGGGTGATGTGAATGGGATCATGGAGAGCCAAGTGGCGAGTGTCCCATTCGGTGCCTGGATAATGAACTGCGCCAGTACGATCGCCAGAATCAATGGAGCCGTTAGTGGTAGGATAAACTGCTGAGTGTCGGATTCGCTGTCGACTGCCCCTCCGATAGCTGCAAAAAGGGCTGCATACATCAGGTAACCAAAGAGGAAAAAGAAAAGAAATGATCCGATCATAACCGGGAAGTTAATCGTATTGATCGCCTCCAAAACATGATTCACACCCTCTCTCTTTTCACTCTCTTGTCCTGAGGTGATCAGTTGACCAGGATTAAGCACCTGATTTTGCTGGTATGTTACTTGTTGCTGCGCAGTATCTGAGATGGTTTTGGTAGAGAAGGTGGAGGTCACACCGATGATAATAATGAATGTAAGGACTACCCATAAAAGAAATTGTGTGAGTCCTACCAGCGCGACTCCGATGATCTTTCCCATCATTAACTGGAACGGTTTCACTGATGAGATGATCACTTCAACGATCCGGTTGGTCTTCTCTTCAATCACTCCACGCATCACCTGGGAACCAAACATAAAGATGAAGAAATAAATGAGGATGGCTCCAAAGAGTGCCAGAATCATACTCACTTCCGGGTAACTCTCTTCCTCTTCTCCGTCAGCTCCGATCTTGATTGTACTGATGTTGACCGAAGTTTTGATTGACTGGAGCAGGTCATCAACATGGATTGGTTTGGTTTTATCGGTGGAGAGATCACGTAACTGAGCTTCCAACTTCAGGTTTTCGATCCGCCTGGACATCACATTTCGGATGTAGCTCCGCACATTGATATTCACTTGTGTGCCGGCGTAAAGGATGGCATTGGTGGGGAGGGTTACATCTGTTCTGGGAATATAAAGCAGGGCATAGTCTTCACCATGACTAAACATCTCTTTTGCACTCCGGATATCGGTTTTGAGGTAATGGAACTTGATGTTGTCGGAATCGTTGAATTTTTCACGGAAGAAGCCTGTCTCATCGATCACTGCTACCCGCTTCATTTCATTGGTAGTGGTGGCAATATATATGGGGACAATCACGATGGCTGCCATCAGCAGAGGCCCGAGGATCGTCATCACAATGAAAGACTTTTTCTTGACCCGGGTCAGGTATTCACGCTGGATGATGAGGAAAATCTTTCTCATGATTCAGGTTTCTGTTCGGTGACGACACGGATGAATATATCATTCATGCTGGGGATGATCTCGTTCAGTGAGTGGATAGTGACATGCGGGATCAGCTGTGTAAGGAGGTCATTGGGGCCTGCTGCCCGGGGAAGCCGGATCCGGGCTATCCGCAATTCGTCATCTATGGCCGATTCAAGGATCTCGAATGAGGCGGGCAGAATCGTTCGAAGCTCTACTTCGAAGGTGTTGAACCGGATCTCGAATGTGTTGGTGGCAAATTGCCGTTTGATCTCTTTAACGTTTCCATCCAGCACTTTTTTTGCTTTATCGATCAACGCGATATGATCGCAAAGTTCTTCGACGGAAGACATGTTATGGGTGGAAAAGATGATGGTTGACCCACTCTCTTTCAGGCTGAGAATTTCCTCTTTCAGGAGATTGACGTTAATGGGATCAAAACCACTGAATGGTTCGTCGAAGATAAGCAGTTTGGGTTGATGGATGATGGTGACAATGAACTGCACTTTCTGCTGCATCCCCTTGGAGAGCTCTTCCACTTTCCGGTTCCACCAGCCCATAATCTCAAAGTTTGAGAACCAGAACATCAGCCGCTTCTCCGCTTCCGATTTCGATAATCCTTTAAGCTGAGCCAGGTAGAGTGCTTGTTCGCCTACTTTCATCTTCTTGTAAAGCCCTCGTTCTTCTGGCAGGTAGCCGATCTTCTCTACATCTTGAGGCAAGAGTTTCCTTCCCTGAAAAAGGAGTTCCCCTTCATCCGGAGCAATGATCTGATTGATGATCCGGATCAGGGTTGTCTTTCCGGCACCGTTTGGGCCCAGCAATCCGAAAATAGTCCCTTCCTGTACACTGATGGAGACTCTTTCGAGGGCTTTATGAGCCGCATACTGTTTGGTTACATTTGAGGCGGTAAAGAGATCCATACATTATTCAAAGTAGTCTTTTACCCGGGAAAAGAAGCTTCGATCTTTGGAACTGGGATCCGGTTGAAAATTAGGGGATTCGCTTAGTTTTTCCAGAATCGATTTCTCCTCTTTGGAGATGTTTTTTGGGGTCCATATCTGAAGGGTAACCAGCATATCGCCTTTTCCTTCGTATCCATTTACACTGGGAAGTCCTTTATTCCTGAGTCTGAGAATTTTACCGCTTTGTGTTCCTTCTTCCACCTTCACTTTGGCTTTGCTGTCAATTGTCGGAATCTCAATGGTAGTACCCAGAACAGCATCCGAAAAAGTCATGTGATGTTCGTAAAGCAGGTTATTGCCATCCCTTTCAAAGTAATCGTGTATGAGTTCTTCAATTTGGACATAGAGATCGCCTGGAATTCCTCCACGAGCCGCTGCGTTCCCTTTTCCTCCCATGGAGAGTTGCATCCCTTCTGCAACTCCGGCCGGGATCTTAATTGTGATGATCTCTTCTCCTTTGATGACACCATTCCCGGCGCAATCATAGCATTTGTCAGTTATGACCTGGCCTTCGCCGCCGCATTGAGGACAGGTCGATGATGTTTGCATCTGCCCGAGAAACGTAGAGGCTACACGTGTTACATGCCCGCTTCCGTTACAGGTTGAACAGGATTGAAAAGAGCTTCCACCTTTAGCTCCAGTACCGGTGCACGTTTTGCATACGACATACTTGTTGACCTTGATCTTTTTCTCAACACCATGGGCAATTTCTTCCAGAGTCAATTTGACTTTCACCCGGAGGTTTGATCCTTTATGAACAGTACGTCCCGAGCGACTTCTTCCTCCTCCAAAAAAGGAACTGAAGGGGTCCTCGAAACCGCCACCGCTGCCAAAAATGTCACCAAAGTGCCGAAAGATCTCATCCATACTCATTCCGCCACTGAAACCTCCGAAACCGGATGCTCCACCCAGTCCGGCATGTCCGAATTGATCGTAGCGCTGCCTTTTGTTAGAGTCACTCAGGACTTCATAAGCCTCGGCTGACTCCTTGAATTTCTCCTCCGCTTCAGCATCACCTGAGTTTTTATCAGGATGGTATTTCAGCGCCTGCTTCCGATATGCTGTCTTGATCTCCTCAATGGAAGCACTCTTGTCAATCTCCAGAATCTCGTAATAATCTCTCTTCGTTGTCATAGTTCTCGATGCTCGTCTCTTGTCCCTCGTCCCTAGCTTCCGACCACAACCTTGGCGTAGCGGATCACTTTACCGTTCAGCAGATACCCCTTTTCAACCTCATCCACCACTTTCCCTTTCATATCGGGAGTGGGGGCAGGGATATTGGTAATGGCTTCATGAAAATCGGTATCAAACGGCTCTCCTATGGTTTTCATGTGTCCGAGTCCTTTTTGCGTCAGAGCGTTCAGGAATTTATTATATATCAGGATAACGCCATCTTTTAAGGCTTGATCTGTATCTGGTGTATCAGAAAATGCTTGTATGGCACGTTCGAAGTCATCCAGCACTGGCAAAAGGTCAGTAATCACTTCAGAGGAGGCTGTTTTCGTCAGGTCGATCTTCTCTTTCAGGGTACGTTTCCTGTAGTTATCAAATTCAGAGTAAAGTCGCAGGTACCTGTCGTTGAGTTCAGCACACTTTTCCTCAACACTCATGGTGTGCCCAGGATCCGCTTCCTCTACAGCTGGGGCATCTTCATCAGGAACAACCTCTTCATCGGTATCGTAGAATCCGCTATCGGGAATCAACTCTTCCTGATCTGGCTCAATCTCTATTTTTTTCTTTGTTCTCTTTGGAGTCATTTCAATTCATCTAATAAATGTCAACTACATACTAATGTCTGCGGATTGACAAAAAATTTGCCATAGAATGTTGCCCGACAAAATGTCAGCTATTTTTTCGTTGGATATCAGCTCCCAGGTTTCTGAGTCTGGTATCGATTTGTTTGTAGCCCCTGTCGATTTGTTCGATGTTATCAATCACACTTTTTCCTTCAGCGGAGAGCGCGGCGATGAGCAGTGCTACGCCAGCCCGGATATCGGGTGATGACATTCGGATGCCCCGTAAGGGATATTGATGATCAAGGCCGATTACTGTTGCTCGGTGAGGATCACAGAGAATGATTTTGGCCCCCATATCAATCAGTTTATCGACGAAGAAAAGCCGACTTTCAAACATCTTCTGATGGATCAGTACATACCCTTTCGCCTGGGTAGCAACTACCAGCACAATACTGATCAGGTCGGGGGTAAATCCAGGCCATGGAGCATCGGCAATGGTCATGATCGACCCATCCATAAAGGTCTCTACTTCATAGTGTTCTTGTGCCGGGATATGAATGTCGTCACCCTTTTTCTCGATCTTGATCCCAAGTCGTTGAAAGACATCTGGGGTGATACCAAGTTGCTGATAATTGACATGCTTAATCGTGATCTCCGATCCGGTCATGGCAGCCAATCCGATAAAGCTTCCCACTTCGATCATATCTGGAAGCAGAGTATGCCGGCAACCATGTAAAGAGGTGACACCATCAATGGTAAGCAGGTTGGATCCAACTCCCTCTATTTTGGCACCCATCCGATTCAGCATCTCACATAGCTGCACCAGGTAGGGCTCACAGGCGGCATTGAAAATTGTGGTTTTACCTTTGGCCAGAACAGCCGTCATGATGATGTTAGCGGTTCCTGTTACCGATGCTTCATCCAGCAGCATATAGTTTCCCTGAAGCTCATTCGCCAGGAACTCATAATATTGTTTTTCATTATCATACTTGTATTGTGCACCAAGTTTCTGGAGAGCGACAAAGTGTGTATCAAGCCTTCTGCGTCCGATCTTATCTCCTCCCGGAAGATAGATATACCCTTTTCCGAACCTGCCTAGTAAGGGCCCGAGGATCATGATCGATCCACGGAAGGTCCCCACCTTCTCTTTGAATTCCTTTGTTTGCAGGTATTCGAAATGGATATCTTTCGCTTGAAATGAGTAAGTAGTAGAATCCTCTTTGGTTATCCTAACCCCAAGGCTTTTTAACAGCTCAATCAGCTGGTTGACATCGTGAATGTTCGGGATGTTGTGGATGGTGATGATATCGGAAGTCAGCAGGGTAGCAGAGATAACCTGAAGCGCTTCGTTTTTCGCGCCTTGCGGGACGATCTCTCCCGAAAGCTTTTTGCCGCCGGTAATCTCAAAGGAACTCACGATTATTTCTTGCGACCGCGGTGCATCTGGTTTTTATCGTCTTTCTGCCTGAAAGGACGTCGCTTTTTGTTTCGGGCGAGGATGTCGCTGGTAGGGGTAAGCTTGGCATCCTTATGAAGTTTGAGTTTGTCTTTGGATAGCACATGCAGTTGCTCCTCGATCAGATCATCGCTAACCGATTCGCGATTCCACGCGAGATATGATTTCTTCATATGGTTAGCAATCGCTTTCGCAAGGGCGTCTTTTTCCGGTCCTTCTTCATATTCAGCTGCCTTTTCAATCATCAACGTGATGTTTTTGCCATAATGCCTGTATCCTATCTCCATGTTGTGATAGGAGATCGACTCTGGTTTCGAACTGAGCGTTTGAGGAGGAGGCGGTTGAAAAGGGGAATCTACATCCAGTTTGAACTCAGAAATAATGTACAGATGGTCCCACAGTTTGTGTTTGAAATCTCCGGATTCTTTGACCTGGGGATGCATCTGTGCCATGACGTTCACGATGAAATGAGCTGCTTTGGTACGTTTCTCACGATCCTCGATGGTGGTGATGTACTCGATCATCTTCTGAATGTTCCTGCCATACTCTGCAATGACCAAAGGACCGCGTGTTGTATTGTATTCCATTGTTTCGAAAATTTTTGCAAAGATAGACATAATTGTATAATTTCTCAGGATTCAATTATTCTCAACCTGGCAAATCGAAGGAGGAGCTGTTTTTGTCCGATTTCCGGGAAAAAGACGGTTGCCTTCTTATTGGGGCCCTGGCCTTCAATATGCACTACTTTCCCTTTTCCGAACCGGTCGTGCATCACCTCAATCCCCGTTACGATGGAATTGATAACTGCCGGATTGTAATCATCCGGGATCTTACTTTTAGAAGCCCGCTTCATATTCGTTGGCTGCGGAGCGGTCCTTTTCTGTCTTTTCAAGCCAGGGAGAGTAGCCGAGAAGTTCTCCTCAGAGAGAAACCCACCTGGATGGACGTTGGTTTTCCTGGGGATGTCCATTTGCTTTTCCGGGATCTCAGAGATGAATCGACTCGGTTCACAGATAGTCAGGTTCCCCCATCTGTACCTGTTTTCAGCATAACTAAGTGAAAGACATTGCTGAGCTCTTGTGATCGCCACATAAAATAGCCGGCGTTCTTCTTCCAGATCTGAGCGGGAGCTCAGGCTCTGGATAGAGGGGAAAAGATTCTCCTCTAGGCCTACGATATAGACATGTGGAAACTCCAGCCCTTTAGCAGAATGAACGGTCATCAGGGTGACCCGGTCTTTCCCTTGATCATCTTTGTAGTCAACATCTGTCAACAGGGCTACATCCTGCATAAATTCGTCCAGGATTCGGATAGAAGTATCAATTTCACCGGTCGATTCATCCGGGGAGCGGTCTGTCTCAGTGAACTCCTTGATGGCATTCAACAACTCCTCAATGTTCTCATAGTGACTGACTCCTTCAGGTGTTTTATCCTCATAAAGTTCTTTCAGAAGCCCACTTGAGCTGGCGATGTGTTTCGCCAGATCGAATGCGTTCCGGGTTTTCAGCATTGCACCAAAGCTGCGGATCATTGTCAGAAAGCCACTGATCTTTTGTGTCGTACCACCCGGAAGTTTGAGGTTGCAATCATCCGGGTTTTCGATCACTTCAAAAACCGATTTTTTATTCTCATCAGCAGCTACGATCAGCTTCTCCAGCGTTGTTTTCCCAATACCACGTGTAGGGAAGTTAATGACCCGTAACAGTGCCTCTTCATCTTTCGGATTTACTGCCAGCCGGAAATAGGCCAGCATATCTTTGATCTCTTTTCGCTGGTAAAATGAGATTCCTCCGTAGATCCGGCATGGGATATTGAGTTTACGCAAAGCCTCTTCGTGTGATCTTGACTGGGCGTTGGTTCGGTATAAAATGGCGAAAGCTTCGTTGGGGAGTTGGTGATTCATTTTCTGCTCAAAGATTGACTGGGCAACCAGGTTCCCCTCTTCTGTATCGGTGGAAGCATGGATCATCCGGATCAATCCTCCTTTACTATTTTCAGTCCATATCTCCTTGAATATCTGCTGCTTGTTTTTTTCGATGACCTTATTGGCTGCGCTGACAATGTTTTTCGTGGAGCGGTAGTTCTGTTCAAGTTTAAATGTCTTCAGATCGGGATAGTCATCACGGAAGTTCAGTATATTCTGGATATTGGCGCCACGGAAGGCATATATACTCTGGGCATCGTCTCCCACCACACAGATGTTCTCGTTGTTGGCTGCCAGCTTTTTAATGATCAGGTATTGGGCATAATTGGTATCCTGGTATTCATCTACGAGGATGTACTGAAACTTGTTCTGGTATTTGTAAAGTACTTCCGGATATTCACGAAGCAGGATATTCATGTTAAAAAGAAGGTCATCAAAGTCCATCGCCGCTGCCCGCTTCAGACGATGCTGGTATTGCGTGTAGATCTGGCCGGTCAACGGTTTCCCTGAAGAGGAGTCATACTCCTGGATTTCCGCGTTTACATTGTACTCTTCAGCAGAGATTAGAGATGTCTTAGCTGCAGAGATCCTGTGCAGGACATAGCCATGCTGGTAGATTTTATCATCGAGGTTATTCTCTCTGATCAGGTTCCGGATCACCCGTTTCGAATCATCGGTATCGTAGATAGTATAATTTGGGGGAAACCCAAGCAGGTGTCCTTCAATCCTCAACACCCTGGCAAAGATCGAATGGAATGTACCCATCCATACGTTATGCGCGTCTGTACCTCCAACCAGGCTGATGATCCGCTCCTTCATTTCCCGGGCCGCTTTGTTGGTAAAGGTGAGTGCCAGGATATGGAAAGGATCGATCCCATTTTCCAGCAGGTAAGCTACCCGGTATGTGAGTACACGCGTCTTCCCCGAGCCGGCTCCGGCAATAACCAATACGGGACCCTCAGTGGCTACAACGGCCGCTTGCTGAGCCTCGTTTAACTGATCAAGTATCTGTTTCGACATGGGAGAAATTTGGGAACGCAAAAATACAAGTTATCACTGAAGAAATCTGGAAAATGTCCAGGATAAGGACTAAACTTATCAACACGGCAAGTACTAGTCGATGATTTTTTTACTGGGCAGTTTTGGTTTCTGAAAGTCGTAAATGAACCGGCACTCTGTAGGAATGGGCTTCCCGTTCCTGAAGCAGGGAGTGAGCATCATTTTCGAGAACGCCCGTTCCACCTCTTTTCCCGGATTGGTCCCTTCTTTTACATAGACCTTACAACAGATTGGCTGTCCTTTGCGATCAATGATCAACCTGGCCAGGATACTTCCCGACGGAATCTCCAGAATCGCTTCATCAAATGAGGCTTTGATATAGGTCAGGCTATCGTTACCACACCGGTAACCAGGGATCGGATTAATCCCTGTGAGTTGGAATACTCTTTCGTTAATGCTGTCGGCAATATGAAAATAACGGGCGCAATCGAGCGGCGTTTTTGGATCAATGCTGGAGGGGAGAAAGACATCGGAGATCATCTCACCAAATGTAGGCTGCTGGGAAATCCCTGGTTTGGAAAAAATCAGAGTAAGTGTGAAAATGAGGAGAATATATCTGATTTTCATTCAGAGCGAATTGTAATACAAAATCCTCACAAAAGTATTTATAATAATATATACATCCAAACACCATGATGAAGGTCGTGGAATTATTCATTAATTTTACAAAAAAATCCCTCATGGAGTTCTCTCTCTTTCAGTTGGCCAATATTTTTCTGGTTGTTTTTCTTGCGATCCTGCTGTTTCGTTTTCTCTGGATGACATTTCTCAACACCTTTAATCAACCTGCGGTTTGGAAGGAGGCAAGGAAAGAAAAACAGGTATCGAAAAGGTTGTTGAAGTCTGAGCGTTTCTATCCGGATAAGGTACGATTTTATACCTGGTGGATCCAGGTTGAGAGGTTGAAAACTGAAAAGATTGAGGGCGATTTTGCCGAATTGGGTGTCTATAAAGGGAATAGCGCCAGAATCCTGCACCAGATGGATCCATCCAGGAAATTTCACCTGTTAGATACCTTTGAGGGATTTGCCGAGAGGGATCTTGAAGAGGAAGAGGGAAAGGGAAAGGCGGCCACCTATACATCCCGGGACTTTGCTGACACCAGCCTTCAAAAGGTCATCCGAAAGATTGGAGGCAATAACAATATCCGGGTTCATCAGGGTTATTTCCCTGACTCTGTTACCGGGATCAAAGAGGAACGGTTTGCCCTTGTAAATATCGATGCCGATCTTTATAATCCGACAAAGGCGGGGCTCGAATTTTTCTATCCCCGGATGAATCCGGGTGGTGTCATTTTTATCCACGATTACAACAAAAAATGGCCGGGTGTTGTCAAGGCTGTAGATGATTTCATGAATGGCATTTTTGAGGTTCCACATCTCATTCCCGACAGAGATGGCACGGTACTTGTCATTAAGAGACAAAAAAAATCGCTAAAACCCTTGTAGTTATTAAAATTAGTTGTAGTTTTGCACCCTCAAAAATCGAAAAGGATTTTTGAGTGGATTACAAGCTGAAAAATAGCTAGGAAACCTGAAAAAGCGAGACGTTTATAGGTTTTCAGCCAGTTTCAAAAGAGAACGCTGGCTTAGGTCTCTAACTCTTATCACTTTCCTTTCTTTATTCCTGCAAATAATCCGTTTATAACAAAGCCAATCTCAGACAAATTATTATTGCTGTATGTTGGTAGAGTTGAAATAATATGTACCTTTGCACGCCCATTTTTGGGGTTTTGAAGCAAAAAAAGTTTAAACAGATTGATATGCCTACGATTTCACAACTGGTTCGTAAAGGAAGAAAGAAACTGACCGAAAAGAGTAAAGCGCCGGCTTTGGATGCTTGTCCGCAACGAAGAGGAGTTTGTGTGAGAGTTTATACAACCACACCCAAGAAACCGAATTCGGCGATGCGGAAAGTAGCCAGAGTTAGACTCACCAATGGAAAAGAGGTGAATGCCTATATCCCAGGTGAAGGCCATAACCTGCAGGAACACTCTATAGTGATGATCCGCGGAGGTCGGGTGAAAGACCTTCCTGGGGTACGTTATCACATCATCCGGGGAGCCCTGGATACATCTGGTGTTGAAGGCCGGATGCAACGCAGATCAAAGTATGGCGCTAAACGACCAAAGGTTAAAAAATAGACTATGAGAAAATCAAAACCAAAGAAACGGACCCTCATTCCTGATCCACGGTTCAATGATACCATGGTATCAAAGTTTGTGAACAACATCATGCTCCGTGGGAAAAAGAATATCGCATACGATATTTTTTATGAAGCAATTGATATTGTCTGTGAGAAGACCGATGAAGACGGACTTGACGTGTTCAAGAAGGCGCTTGCAAATGTAACTCCTGCAGTAGAAGTACGAAGTCGCCGGATTGGTGGAGCTACCTTTCAGATCCCTTCCGAGATCCGTCCGGGCAGAAAAATGTCGATCGGCATGAAGTCGTTGGTCAACTTCTCCCGCAAACGGCACGAAAAAACGATGGGACAGAAACTGGCAGCAGAGATCATTGCAGCATATAAAGAGGAGGGCGCGGCATTTAAGAAAAAGGAAGATACACACCGTATGGCCGAAGCAAATAAAGCGTTTTCGCATTTTAGATTCTAAGTGTCCGACAAGATCGAAAATATCAGGAACATTGGCATTATGGCTCACATCGACGCGGGAAAGACCACGACGACAGAGCGTATATTGTATTATACCGGTATCAATTATAAACTTGGAGAGGTTCATGATGGTACAGCCACAATGGATTGGATGGCACAGGAACAGGAACGTGGCATTACCATCACATCTGCAGCTACAACCGTATACTGGACCTATGAAGATGAGGAATACAGATTGAATATAATTGATACTCCGGGGCATGTTGATTTTACTGTTGAAGTAGAGCGCTCCCTCCGGGTGCTGGATGGCGCAATTGCAATCTTCTGTGCTGTAGGTGGCGTAGAACCGCAATCGGAAACGGTTTGGAATCAAGCCAATCGTTATCACGTACCCCGGATTTGTTATGTGAATAAGATGGACAGAATAGGGGCTGATTTCTTCCAGGTCGTACAACAGATCGAAGATAAACTGGGTGCAAACCCGGTCCCGATCCAGATTCCGATTGGATCTGAAGAGGATTTTACTGGCATTGTGGACCTGATCTCAGGGAAAGCATATGCGTGGGATGAAGAGAACTTTGGCATGACCTTTAACGAAATCCCTGTACCATCTGATATGCAGGATACCATAATAGAGTATCGAGCTAAATTGATCGAGGGAACAGCTGAAGAGAGCGACGAGCTACTAACTAAATTCATCAACGATCCCGGCTCGATCTCCGAGGAGGACATTATTGTCTCGCTGCGCAGAGCCACAATTGACAATAGAATCACACCTGTATTATGTGGCGCTTCCTTTAAGAATAAAGGAGTCCAGTTGTTGATCAACAATATTGTTCGATTTCTTCCTTCCCCATACGATATGCCAGCGATGAAGGGGATAAATCCCTTTACCGGCAAAGAGGAGGAGAGACATCCGGATCCGAAAGAACCTTTTTTAGCTCTTGCTTTCAAGATCGCCACAGATCCATTTGTTGGACGAATCACATTTTTCCGTGTCTACTCCGGTAAGCTGGAAGCCGGTCAACAGGTGCTAAATACCACAACCGAAAAGAAGGACCGCGTCATGCGACTGATTTTGATGCATGCCAACAAGCAGAACCCTATCAATCAGATCGAAGCCGGGGAGATTGGTGTTGCCGTCGGCCTGAAAAAGGTCTATACCGGAGATACTCTCTGCGACCCCAAGCATCCGCTGGTTCTCGAGACAATGCTCTTTCCTGAGCCGGTGATCAACATGGCGGTTGAACCGAAGACGCAGGAGGATGTTGACAAATTGAGCCTGGCTTTTGCCAAAATGGCTGAAGAGGATCCAACATTCCAGATTCAGGTGAATGATGAGACGGGTCAAACCCTGATCAGTGGAATGGGAGAGCTTCACCTGGAAATCATCTGCGACCGGCTAAAAAGAGAGTTCAATATTGAGTGTAACAGGGGAACACCCCAGGTTGCCTATAAAGAAGCTATCCTGGATACTGTTGAGTACCGGAAAGTTTATAAAAAACAGAGTGGCGGTAAAGGTCGTTTTGCCGACCTTCTCATTGAGATCTCTCCTGCCGAGACGGGTATCAAAGGGCTTGAGTTTATCAACAATATTAGTAGTGGGAACATCCCCAAAGAGTTTATTCCAGGTATTGAGAAAGGGCTGAAAATGGCAATGATGAATGGCCCACTGGTTGGATTTCCTATGGAGAGTATCCGTGTTCGATTGCTGGATGGCTCATATCATTCCGTTGATTCGGATGCCCTCTCGTTTGAAGTGGCTGCCAGCCTGGCTTTCCGGGAAGCATGTAAGAAAGCGAAGATTGTTATGCTGGAACCCATCATGCGGTTTGAGATTGTGACACCAATTGAATATATGGGAGAGGTAACAGGTGATCTGACTAAGCGGCGCGGACAGGTAGAGGAGGTTGACTCCCGTATCGGAAACCAGGTAATCCACGGAAAGGTGCCGCTGGCAGAGATGTTTGGTTATGTGACTACGCTTCGTAGCTTGACATCAGGCAGAGCTACCTCCATGCTGGAGTTTTCAGAGTATCGATCCACACCTCCCGAGGTGATGAATGATATTTTATTTAAATTAAGAGGATACGTTCCAATAGACAATTGATTAAAAGAAAAAAACGTGAGCCAGAGAATTAGAATTAAGTTGAAGTCATACGATTACAATCTGGTAGACAAGTCTGCCGAGAAGATTGTTAAAACCGTCAAGGCTACCGGTGCTGTGGTTAGCGGCCCGATCCCCTTACCCACGGATAAGAAAATCTTCACTGTGTTGCGTTCGACTTTCGTTAACAAGAAGTCCAGGGAGCAGTTCCAGCTTTGTTCCTACAAGCGGCTGCTGGATATTTACAGTACGACATCCAAAACCATCGATGCGCTTATGAAACTCGAATTACCCAGTGGTGTGGAAGTTGAAATCAAGGTGTGATCGAAAACTAATTTGAAAAACCAAGGAAAATGTCTGGATTAATTGGAAAAAAAATCGGAATGACCAGCGTCTATGACGAGAACGGGAAGAATATTCCTTGCACGGTTATTGAAGCTGGACCCTGTATTGTGACACAGATCCGTTCCAAGGAGAAAGAGGGATATGATGCCATCCAAATTGCATTTGAGGATAAGAAGGAGAAACATACGACCAAAGCGGAAAGAGGCCATTTTAGCAAAGCTGGCGTTACACCAAAAAAGATATTAGCTGAGTTTACCCGTTTCGAGACCGGACATCAGAAGACATTTGGCGATGTCCTTAAGGTTGACATCTTTGAAGAGGGAGAGTATATCGACGTCGTAGGGGTCTCGAAAGGAAAAGGATTTCAGGGTGTAGTCAAACGTCACGGCTTTCACGGAGTAGGTGATGCTACACACGGTCAGCATAATCGGTTGAGAGCTCCTGGTTCCATTGGTGCGTCATCATGGCCTTCGCGAGTATTTAAGGGTATGCGGATGGCCGGCCGAATGGGTGGTAACAGGGTGAAGGTCATCAATCTTCAGATAGTAAAAATTATTACGGATAAGAATCTGGTTCTGGTAAAAGGAGCGGTTCCGGGATCGAATGGATCATATGTAATTATTGAAAGATGGAAGTAGCAATTTATAATATAAATGGAGCTAAAACCGAGCGAAAGGTGAAGCTGAATAAAGCTGTCTTCGGGATTGCTCCCAACGATCATGCGATCTACCTCGATGTGAAGCAGTTTATGGCTAATAATCGACAGGGTACGCATGCGACACTGGAGGTGTCAATGCTTTCCGGGAGTACGCGGAAACTGCATCGGCAGAAAGGTACTGGCGGATCCCGGAAAGGGAGCATCAAGAATCCCATTTTTCGTGGCGGAGCCCGGACTTTCGGCCCTCAGCCCAGGGATTACTACTTCAAATTGAACAAGAAACTGAAGAGGCTTGCACGGATATCGGCTCTAAGTTATAAGGCGAAAGAAAACGGCTTGACAATCGTTGAAGATTTCTCATTTGACACACCAAAGACAAGGAATTTCATAGAGTTGTTGAAAAACTTTGAAGTGGAAGGAAAAAACATTCTTCTGGTTACCAATGATGCTGATCAAAACCTGGTTCTCTCTGCGCGCAATCTGGAGAAGGTAAAGGTGATGAATGCAGCGGATCTCAATACATATGAGATCCTGAAAGCTGCCCGGCTTTTAATTACCGAGAGTTCTCTGAAGGAAATTGAAAAGGTATCTAAGAATTAATCAGTTAACTCGATAAACTAATGAGTATTATAATCAAACCGATCATTACCGAGAAGATGACTCAGATGGGTGAGCAACTGAACCGTTATGGCTTCATTGTTGACCGCCGGGCCAATAAAATCCAGATCAAAAAAGCCATCAAGGATTTGTATGGCGTTGATGTGGTAGAGGTAAATACCATGGTCTATTCCGGTAAGAACAAATCACGTTTTACAAAAGCCGGTGTAATAACCGGCAGAACAAGTACATATAAAAAAGCCATCATTACATTGGCTGAAGGTGAAACTATTGATTTTTATAGCAATATTTAAATAAATGGCGCTTAAAAAATATAAACCGACAACACCCGGTCAGAGATTCAAGGTCATCAGCGCATTTGATGAGATTACCACATCAGCACCTGAAAAGAGCTTGCTTGCTCCAAAAAGGAAGACCGGCGGAAGAAACAACCAGGGAAAAATGACCATTCGCTATGTTGGTGGTGGTCATAAAAAGAGGTATCGTCTGATTGATTTCAAGCGAGACAAGGATGAAGTTCCAGGAGTAGTCAAGTCGATCGAATATGATCCGAACCGGACTGCCCGAATTGCTTTGATCCATTACAAAGATGGTGAAAAGCGGTACATCATTGCTCCGCATGGGCTTAAGACAGGAATGACGATTCTTTCTGGAAAAGGGGCTTCCCCAGATATTGGGAATACCCTCTTTTTGAGTGAGATCCCTTTCGGGACCATCATTCATAATGTTGAACTACGTCCCGGACAGGGCGCCAAACTAGTGAGGAGTGCCGGCAACTCTGCTCAGTTGATGTCGAGAGATGGCAAGTTTGCTATTATCAAGATGCCCTCCGGTGAGACACGGATGATTCTGCAGACTTGTAGAGCTACTGTGGGGATGGTTTCTAACCCTGACCACAGTCTTGAGTCATCAGGAAAAGCTGGCCGAAGCAGATGGAAAGGCAGAAGGCCTCGTACACGTGGCGTTGCTATGAATCCGGTTGATCACCCGATGGGTGGTGGTGAAGGAAGAGCTTCAGGAGGCCATCCGAGGTCACGCACGGGATTGCCGGCAAAGGGATTTAAAACACGAGCACGCAAGAAAGCAAGCAATAAGTATATCGTCGAAAAGAGAAAGAAGAAATAATATACAAGAGCTGAATTATGAGCCGATCA
>JACKQG010001919.1_pt1 | contig 28000 bp, 20 predicted proteins | sample 8237621 | NCBI WGS metagenome assembly JACKQG01 (sample SAMN15677084, study PRJNA649215) | marine metagenome | biome: marine; feature: Black Sea; material: saline water; isolation source: suspended particulate matter (SPM) from the Black Sea western gyre | collected 2013-06-09/2013-06-10 | depth... | reverse complement strand
CTCGAAGCAGAGACAGAGCTCGAAGCAGAGACAGAACTCGAAGCAGAGACAGAACTCGAAGTAGAAGCAGAGCTCGAAGCACAGTCTGAGGCAGAAAACGATGTAGATTCATCGCTCGATATAGTCAGTATTATTCCGGTTGCGGATGATTTGCCGATATTAAAGCCCGATAGCGATCCTGAAATTCTTGAGATCTATCTGGAAGAAGCCGAGGAAGAGTCGGAAAATATTATTCAATTACAGCAGGACTGGAAGCTGCATCCAGAGGATGACAATGCACTACAAAACATACGACGCGCGTTTCATACCATAAAAGGTTCGGGGCGACTGGTCGGGGCGATGAGAATAGGTGAGTTTGCCTGGGATTTTGAACACCTGTTAAACCGGATAATCGATAAAGCGGTGATGCCGTCAGAGTCGGTGATCAACGCCGTTGGGATGGCAGCAGTCGCCCTGCCACAGCTGGTAGAAGAGTTGCGTGACGGAAGCGCTGTCAGTGAAGATATCCCCTATATCCGTGGACTGGCCCGAGCGCTGGCTGAGTTTAAGCCGAATCAGGTATTGGAGATCAGGAGTAACACGCCCGCTGAAACACAAGCCGTAGAGACTTCTGACGACGATGCCATCGCAGGAGAGGTATCGCAGGATAGCGCATCAGAACAGTATTCGGCTTCAGCAACAGAAGCCGGGGTTTCCGTTGATCAGGGCCTGGCCGAGCTAACTGCACAAGAGGAGACCCCCCCCGACCCTTTCGTCTTAAGCGAAATGGTGGACATGCCTGGAAGAGAGGTAGACCCGCTGCTGCCCGCAACACAGGCCATCAGTCCGCTGGAGAACAGCCAGCCAGGCCTGATCATAGACCCGGAACTACTGGTCATTTACCAGCAAGAGGTCGAGTCACACCTAAACACCGCAAATTCCGTCCTTAATCAGCCTCCAGTTGATGGCCTGGTATATCCCTCAGAAGAGCTTTACCGGGCAACTCACACCATCAATGGCGCCTCAAGAACGGCTGATATAACGTCTATTGGAACACTCGCAACCCTGCTCGAAAAGCCGCTTAAGATTTATCTTGAGCGTGGGGCAGGGCTAGATGAAGAAGCGTTGAAGCTCTATCGCAAGGGTTTTCAGGCGATTCATCTGATGACGAATGACCTGGTTGAAACCCGTCAACTTCCCCGACTTTCTGAAATGCTGAAGCAGGATCTGGAAGAGTTGATGCTGCAACTGCATAACCATACGGTCGAATTGCCCGAGCAGGAAAATCAGCCATCGAATCAGTTTCTGGACACACTGACCATGATGACTGAGACCGTTGAGTCTGATTACGATGAAGAGCTGGTCGATATTTTTATCGAAGAAGCCATCGAGTTACTCGAGATGAGTGACCATACCCTGCAAAACTGGGCAGAACACGATGACGCCCAGGATGATGCAGTGAGTTATGGGCTGGTGATGGAACTACAGCGCTATCTGCATACCCTCAAAGGTGGCGCAAAAATGGCTGAATTCACTGAAATCAGTGATCTCAGTCATGAACTTGAGTCGTTGTTCATTGCGGTCATCGATGGTCGCGTTGAAAAATCAGACGATCTTATTGATGCACTACATGATAGCTTCGATCTGTTGAACAGCCAGATTGTGCAGGCCCGGAATCATCGTGAGCTGGACTCCTCCAGCTATCAGGTGGTCATTTTACGACAGTTACGCACCGGTAAAATCGAAAGCGAAACGGTAGACACTCAACAATCCGGCTCTGCTAGCAATCACGTTGAAGTGGCTGCCATTGAAAAAGATGCAATACAAAACAGAGCGCCCGAGTTTGAGCAGGAACAGGACGCTGCGGAGCAGGACAGACGCCTGGTCGACCGGGATGTGGTCAAGGTTCGTGCCGACCTGCTGGATAACCTGGTTAACTCGGCGGGTGAAGTGAGTATTTACCGTACCCGCATGGAGCAGCAGGTGTCTTCATTTGGAGTGAATTTGAGTGAGCTGGGGCAGACCATTTCACGCTTGAAAAATCAGTTAAGAGCGCTCGAAGCAGAAACAGATGCACAGATACATTTCAGCCATAAAGAGGATGCCAGCGCGGTGCAAAATTTTGACCCGCTGGAAATGGATCGCTATACACAGATACAGCAGTTATCCAAGTCGCTCAGTGAGTCAGTGGATGACCTGTCCAGCCTACAGTCGATTCTGGGTGATCAGGTAAAGGATTCGGAGACGCTATTATTGCAGCAATCGCGTATCAACACCGATTTACAGGACGGTTTGATTCGAAGTCGTATGGTACGTTTTTCCGGACTTACTTCGCGCCTGCGCAGACTGGTCAGGAAAACCAGTTCCGAACTGGCTAAAAAGGCTGAGCTGGTGATAGAGGGCGAGCACAACGAAATCGATATCAAAGTGCTCGATCGGATGCTTGCTCCAATCGAGCATATTGTCAGAAATGCCATTTCCCACGGTCTGGAAAGCCCTATCGAACGGGTAAAAAAAGGTAAGCCTGAAACCGGAGTTATAACGATCCAGGTCAGTCGTGATGGTTCGGATGTCGTGCTTAAAATCAGTGATGATGGCGCTGGAGTGAATGTGAGAAAGGTGCAGGCGCGGGCAACCAGTCTTGGCCTGCTCGGTGAACACGAAGAGATGGATGAAAACGACGTGATCCAGTTTATTCTGGAGCCGGGTTTCAGTACCGCTGAGCAGGTCACCCAGGTCTCTGGCCGTGGTGTAGGCATGGATGTGGTCAGCAGCAGCATCAAACAACTGGGAGGCACTCTGCAGATTTCCACCAGTCCGCAGGGAACCGTATTTACCGCTCGTCTACCTTTTACGCTGTCGATTAATCAGGCTATTCTGGTGCAGGCGGGTGATGAATCTTACGCATTACCACTGATCAATATCGAGGGCATAACGCGGATTGAAGCGGAGCAGATGCATGAGCTCTACCAGCTTGATAAGCCATCGCTGGATTATGCCGGCCAGCAATATGGACTGTATTATCTGTCATCGTTACTGGATATAGCTCAGGCATACGAGATGGTGGACGAAGTACAGAAGGTGCCCGTGATATTGCTGCGCTCGGGAGATTTGCGCGTAGCCCTGCATATCGATGTATTACTGGGCAATCGGGAAATCGTAGTGAAGCCGCTTGGTAAACTGCTGAGTCAGGTGCATGGTATTTCCGGTGCCAGTATTCTGGCCGATGGACTTGTGGTACTGATACTCGATATCAATGGCCTGATCAGGTATGGGATTAACAGTAGTAAGCATAGTGATGAATTTAGCCCGGTTGTCGATGTGATCGAAGCGAAGCCGCTAAAGGACGTTAAAAAAGTCGTCATGGTGGTCGATGACTCGATTACGATGCGACGGGTTGCGAGTAAGCTGCTGAGTCGAAATAATTTCGCGGTCGTTACTGCCAAGGACGGGGTAGATGCGCTCGCCCAGCTTGAGGAAAGCGCTCCTGATATCATGCTACTGGATATCGAGATGCCAAGAATGGATGGTTTCGAGCTGGCCTTACATATGAAGAATGAAGCCAGATTCCGCGATATCCCGATCATCATGATCACTTCCCGTACCGGCACCAAACATAGAGATCATGCGATGAAGATTGGGGTTAACAAGTATATGGGTAAGCCCTATCAGGAAGATGAGCTGATCGGTAATATCACGGAATTAATGCAATGAACTGGAACATTATACCGATAAGCGAGGAGCGGCATGGCTGAACAGAAATCTTTACGCTGCATTCAGTTGCCGCTGGTCAATCTGCAGCTATTGTTACCGAATGCCGTGGTGGCAGAAATTATTTCTTATACCCGACCCGAACAGGCGGGTGATGGCTGGTACGATGGCCTGTTAGCCTGGCGTGGGGTGCTGGTTCCAGTCGTTTCGGTTGAAGGTATGTGTGCCAGGGAGCAGAAAGCGCCCGGTGTTCGTAGCCGAATTGCGATTGTCTATAATTTATCCAATGATGATCGAATGCCCTATGTCGGCTTTATCCTGCAGGACATTCCGCGCGCCTATCTGGCCGAAGAAGATCGTATGCAAACCGTTACCGTCGCAACGGATTGTGAATTTCTATTGGGGCGCGCCGATATGATGCTGGAGCAGTTGATGATTCCGGATCTGGATGCGATCATGGCTGCGGTGAAAGATCGTATCGACCACTGACTAAGGTTAGTTCAGGTCACCAAACTGATGCTGAACCAGAGTCAGTATCGACAATGCGGCGGTTTCCATGCGTAATACCCTTGGCCCCAGCACACACGGCAGGAAGCCGGCCTCTCTGGCCTGCGCTATTTCTACTTCACTAAGCCCGCCTTCCGCGCCTACCAGCATACTGAAGTTTTGACCGCTGTCACAGCGCTGGATAATCTGATGAAAGCTCTCGCCCTGAAAGTCGAGCACAATTTTATTCGAGTCTGAACAACGGTTTAAGCCCTCCGCAAGGCTGGAAACAAATTCGAGTAGTGGTACAGAGTTGCGTCCACACTGTTCACAGGCGCTGATCATGATACTGTGCCAGTGATCCTGTTTTTTTTGTAGCCGTTCGCCCTTGAGATGAAGCTGGGTGCGTTCGCTGTTAAACAGGAAGATTCGATTAACCCCAAGCTCGGTAGCCTTTTGCACGATCAGGTCGATATGTTCGGGCTTACCGAGTGCCTGAATCAGGCTGCTCTGGATCGGGGATTCAAGTCGGTTTTCTGTGACTGCCAGTGGCGTCGCCAGCACGGACTTACGCTCGAATTCAATCTGGGCGGTATACTCGTACGCATCCCTGCCGTTAAACAGGGTAATCTGCTGACCCTGTTTTAAGCGCAATACGTTTTTAACATAGTGCGCCGTGCTAACGTTGAGCTGCACACGTTGCTGCAGCGCAAGTTCACTGTCTAGATAGATTCGAGATAATCGCATGCGGGAGCTCAATTAAAAAACGAAGAAGGTGATAGTGGCTATTCCAGTATATTCAAATTCTGCACAATACTTCGGGTAAGGCTGGACTGATTCATGGTGTAAAAGTGGAAGCCGGGAGCCCCATACTGAATCAGTTCCTGCGCCATTCGACTGACAATTTCGATCCCGAACTGGCGTTGTGAATCCAGATCATTTTCGTAAGCTGCCATCGATTTTTTAATCCAGCGAGGTATTTCTGCACCGCATTGTTTGGAGAATTTTTTCAGGTTGTCAAAATTGGCAATCGGCATAATGCCAGGAATCACCGGTTTGCTGATCTGATTACGGGCACACAACTCCATGAAATTATAATAACTGTCGCTATTATAAAAATACTGGGTGATAGCAAAGTCGGCCCCGGCATTCATTTTTTCAGCAAAATATTGTATTTCGCTGAGCATGTTTTTCGAGTTCGGATGAGCTTCCGGATAGGCCGCGACGGCAAGGGTGAAATGATCGCCAAACTGCTTACGAATCAGGCGTACCAGATCCGACGCATGTTTGCATTCACCCATGCCGACCATGCCGGAAGGCAGGTCGCCGCGCAATACGACCAGTCGATGGATGCCGTTTTGGCGGTATTTTTCCAGCATATCGATGATTTCAGCATTGGTTGCACCCACGCAGGTCAGGTGCGGGCAGGCATCGACCGTCGTATTTTGCTGAATATCGATGACCGTTTCCAGCGTATTATCACGCGTCGAGCCACCGGCGCCAAAGGTCACCGAATAAAACCTGGGGTCGAGTTCGGCCAGCTCAACACGGGTCTGTGCCAGTTTTTCTCTTCCAATGTCGGTGCGCGGCGGGAAAAACTCATAACTGAGTTCCAGTTGATGCGTCGTCATGTTGAGTAGCCTCTCACTTAGTAGCGGTAGCGGTCGGGCTTATAAGGGCCTTCCACCGGTACGCTGATGTAATCGGCCTGTTGCTGCGTTAATGTGGTCAGTTCAACACCGATTTTTGCGAGATGCAGGCGGGCCACTTCTTCGTCCAGTTTCTTGGGCAGGGTATACACCTGATTCTGATAGTTCTCGGTATGGCAGAACAGCTCGATCTGGGCCAGTGTCTGATTGGTGAATGAATTGGACATGACGAAGCTGGGATGACCGGTCGCGCAGCCCAGATTAACCAGGCGGCCTTCCGCCAGTAGGGTAATGCGTTTGCCGTCCGGGAAGATAATATGGTCGACCTGGGGCTTGATGTTATCCCATTCGTATTTTTTGAGTGAAGCGACATCGATTTCATTATCGAAATGGCCGATGTTACAAACGATGGATTCGTCTTTCATCTGCGCCATATGATCATGGTTGATGACGTTGAAGTTGCCGGTCGTGGTAACGAAAATATTGGCCTGTTTGCAGGCATCGTCCATTTTTACCACGCGATAACCTTCCATCGCCGCCTGCAGTGCGCAGATCGGGTCTATCTCGGTAACCCATACCGTGGCACCGAGGCCGCGCAGGGATTGAGCACAACCTTTGCCCACGTCGCCATAGCCCAGTACCAGTGCAATCTTGCCGGCGATCATTACATCAGTGGCACGTTTGATACCATCGACCAGCGATTCGCGACAGCCATACAGGTTATCAAACTTGGATTTGGTGACAGAGTCGTTGACGTTGAAAGCCGGGAATGGCAATTCGCCACGTTTTTGCATCTGATACAGGCGATGAACGCCGGTGGTAGTCTCTTCTGTGACGCCCTTGATAGCGGCCAGACGCGTTGAGTACCAGTCAGGCGAAGTCTGTAGACGCTGCTTGATTGATTCATACATCACAATCTCTTCTTCGCTGCCGGGATTACTCAGTACCGAGATATCCTTTTCCGCCTTGCTACCCAGAATTAACAGCAGGGTGGCGTCTCCTCCGTCATCCAGGATCATATTGGGGGTGCCTCCATCCGCCCATTCCATGATTTTATGAGAGTACTGCCAGTATTCAGCAAGGGTTTCGCCCTTATAGGCGAACACCGGTACGCCGGACTGGGCGATAGCGGCAGCAGCATGATCCTGGGTAGAGAATATATTACAGGAGGCCCAGCGTACTTCTGCACCAAGAGCGTTCAGGGTTTCGATCAGTACCGCGGTTTGTATGGTCATATGCAGGGAGCCGGCGATACGGGCACCTTTCAAAGGCTGTTCCAGTTTGTATTTTTCACGTAGTGAAACCAGGCCTGGCATCTCGGTTTCGGCGATGCGGATTTCCTTGCGACCCCAGTCAGCGAGTGAAAGATCGGCGACAATATAGTCCTGTGTAGCTGTAGCGTTCATAAATAGTACCTGCTATGGGTGGTGTATTTATGAGCGCCGTTGATCGTAAACTTTTCACGAGCCTGGCAGCCAACGCTGTCGCAACGCTCCTCGCGAAAAGCACCCTGTTTTACAACAGGGTCATCAAAAGGGTGGGTAGTTTAGCGTGAGGTTTTTTTAAAAGTAAAGGGTTGATTGATTTTTTATGCCACGCTATTACAGATATATTCCGGCTTCTGACTGCAGAAGCTCAACTTTATCGGTTTTTTCCCAGCTGAAATCGAAGTCATCACGCCCGAAATGGCCATACGCCGCCGTGTTACGGTAAATCGGTTTAAGCAGATCGAGACCATTGATAATGCCCCACGGGCGCAGATCAAAATGCTCGTGTACCAGATCGACGATCTGGTCATTATTGACATGATTGGTGCCAAAGGTTTCGATGCTGATCGAGGTTGGTCTGGCCACACCGATGGCATAGCTAATCTGAATCTCGCAACGGTCGGCGAGACCGGCTGCAACGATATTTTTCGCTACATAGCGGCCGGCATAAGCGGCTGAGCGATCCACTTTAGAAGGATCCTTGCCGGAAAAGGCGCCACCACCGTGACGCGCCATACCACCGTAGGTATCCACAATGATCTTGCGTCCGGTCAGGCCGGCATCGCCTACCGGGCCGCCGATCACAAACTTACCGGTCGGATTGATATGAATCTGGGTATGTTTATTGATCCATTCAGCCGGGATAACCGGTTTGATGATTTCTTCCATAACACCTTCATGCAGCTCTTTCATGGACACGTCGGGTGCATGCTGGGTGGATAAAACGATGGCATTTACCGCTACCGGTTTGCCGTTCTTATATACAAAGGTTAACTGGCTTTTGGCATCGGGTCTAAGCCAGGCAAGGCTACCGGAGCGACGGACTGCAGCCTGTTGCTTAACCAGTTTGTGGGCATAGCTGATCGGTGCAGGCATCAGATTATCGGTTTCATTGGTGGCGTAGCCAAACATCAGGCCCTGATCGCCGGCACCCTGATCTTCATCGATGCTACGATCCACGCCCATCGCAATATCATGCGACTGTTGCCCGAGCGCATTGATGACGGCACAGGTATTGCCATCAAATCCGATTTCGGAGCTATCGTAACCAATTTCGACCACGGTTTTTCTGACCACGGCTTCAAAATCGATATGGGCCGTTGTGGTGAGCTCGCCTACCAGCATGATCATGCCGGTTTTGGCAACGGTTTCGCAGGCGACCCGTGCATGTATATCCTGTGTCAGCACCGCGTCCAGGATTGCGTCAGAGACCGCATCGCAAAGTTTATCTGGGTGGCCTTCGGACACGGACTCGGAGGTAAAGATGAAAGATCCGGACATGTGATTTTTTCCTGGAATTTAAAAAGGACGCATTATATAGCGCTTTGAGGGATTTTTCTCAACTGTTGACTTCGGTCAATTTGTTGAGAGTTATAGCCAGAATTGATACCACGATAATGATTTTAATTTGCTGAATCATGCGTTCTGAGCGAGAATAGCGCGCCTTTGATATTGCTGACACTAAATAAACAGTAATTTTTTAGTTTTTCTGGTGCTAAGTATCTAATTTTTAGTTATTTCCCCGTCTGGGTTTTTGCAAGCTCGGAATGGGCATTAAAATTTTTTTAATCTGTTAGGAGAAAGCTATGCCATCTCGTAGAGAGCTTGCAAATGCTATTCGTGCATTAAGTATGGACGCCGTCCAAAAGGCGAATTCAGGTCATCCGGGCGCCCCTATGGGGATGGCGGATATTGCTGAAGTTTTATGGAACGACCACCTCAAGCACAACCCGGCTAACCCAAACTGGTCCGATCGTGATCGCTTTGTATTATCCAACGGCCATGGCTCAATGCTGATCTATTCATTGCTGCATTTATCCGGCTATGATCTGAGCATTGATGATCTGAAAAGCTTTCGTCAGTTACATGCTAAAACTCCCGGACATCCTGAATATGGCTATGCGCCAGGTGTTGAAACCACTACAGGCCCACTCGGTCAGGGTATTACCAATGCCGTTGGTATGGCGATCGCCGAGCGCGCTTTAGCTGCAGAATTTAACCAGAAAGGACATGCCGTCGTGGATCACAATACCTATGTGTTCCTCGGTGATGGTTGCCTGATGGAAGGTATTTCGCATGAAGCCTGTTCGCTGGCGGGTACGCTGGGTCTGGGTAAGCTGATCGCGTTCTGGGATGACAACGGCATCTCCATCGATGGTCACGTGGATGGCTGGTTCACCGACGATACCCCGAAACGCTTTGAGGCCTACGGCTGGCATGTTATCCCGAACGTGGATGGACATAGCCCCGAAGCTCTTGCCAAGGCAGTTGAATTTGCCAAAGCAATGAAAGACAAGCCGACCATGATTTGCTGCAAAACTACCATCGGTTTTGGCTCACCTAACAAGGCCGGAAGTCATGCCTGTCACGGTGCTCCACTGGGTCAGGAAGAGATTAATCTGACCAAAGCGGCTCTGGGCTGGGATCATGAGGCTTTTCATGTGCCTGCTGATATCTACGAAGGTTGGGATGCGAAAGAAAAAGGCGCTGCCGCCGAATCCGCATGGGATGCAAAATTTGCAGACTATACAAAGGCGCATCCTGAACTGGCGGCTGAATTCACGCGTCGCATGGCGGGTGAATTACCGGCTGACTGGGCTGAAAAATCAGCGGCCTATATTGCACAGACCAATAGCGATGCGAAAAGTCCTGCCACACGTCAGGCTTCACTCGCTGCGATCGAAGCTTATGCTGCTGCTTTACCTGAACTGTTTGGTGGTTCTGCCGATCTGGGTTGCTCTAACCTGACGGAATGGTCCGGTTACAAGCCGATGCGTGCCGATAAACCAGCTGCAAACTACATCAATTATGGTGTGCGTGAGTTCGGTATGTCCGCCATTATGAATGGTGTTGCGCTGCACGGTGGTTTGATACCTTTCGGTGCGACCTTCCTGATGTTTTCAGAGTATGCGCGGAATGCCTTACGGATGGCGGCGCTGATGAAGAAACGCTCTATCTTTGTATATACCCACGACTCTATTGGTCTGGGCGAAGACGGTCCAACCCATCAGCCGGTCGAACAGATTCCAACGCTGCGTATGATTCCAAATATGGCGGTATGGCGTCCATGCGATGCGGTTGAATCAGCGGTCAGCTGGCAGCAGGCGATTCAGCGCAACGATGGCCCTTCCTGTCTGATTTTTTCGCGTCAGGGTCTGCCGCATCAGGTGCGTACTGCTGAGCAGCTTGAAAATATCACCAAAGGTGGTTATGTACTGAAAGACTGTGCAGGTACGCCGGATGTGATCATCATTGCGACCGGTTCTGAAGTAGCGCTGGCGGTTGGAGCTGCCGAGCAACTGACTACCAGGAAAGTTCGCGTGGTATCGATGCCTTCAACCAATGTATTCGATGCGCAGGATGCCGCCTATCGTGAATCGGTATTACCGGCAGCCGTCACCGCACGTGTGGCCGTTGAAGCTGCCGTGACTGATGCCTGGTACAAGTATGTTGGACTGAATGGTGCCGTAGTGGGTATTAACCGCTTTGGTGAATCGGCTCCAGCGGGTGAACTTTTCAAATACTTCGGTTTCACGGTTGAAAAGGTCGTCGAAGCTGTCGAATCTGTTTCGTAACCTCGTCAATGCTATTGGCAAATAAATATTTTTAAATTTTGGGAGATAAACTATGACAATTAGAGTTGGTATTAATGGATTTGGCCGTATCGGTCGTATGGCATTCCGCGCAATCGCTAAAGATTTCGCAAATGATATTGAAGTCGTCGGTATTAACGATTTGCTGGATGCGGATTATCTGGCCTACATGCTTAAATACGATTCAGTGCATGGCAATTTTAACGGCGAAATCGCTGTAGACGGCAATAATCTGGTAGTGAATGGAAAAACAATCCGTCTGACTGCAGAGCGCGACCCTGCCAATCTGGCATGGGGCGATATCAAAGCGGATCTGATTATCGAATGTACCGGCTTCTTCCTGACCGAAGAAACCTGTCAGAAGCATATCAGTGCTGGCGCCAAGAAAGTGGTGATGTCTGCACCGTCAAAAGATACGACTCCTATGTTCGTGTATGGCGTTAATCATGAAAAGTATGCCGGTCAGGCGATTGTGTCTGCGGCTTCCTGTACCACTAACTGCCTGGCACCGGTTGCCAAGGTACTGAACGACAAGTGGGGCATCAAGCGCGGTCTGATGACTACCGTTCATGCGGCAACAGCCACTCAGAAAACGGTTGACGGTCCTTCCATGAAAGACTGGCGCGGTGGACGCGGAATTCTGGAAAACATCATTCCTTCTTCAACCGGTGCAGCAAAGGCCGTGGGTGTTGTTCTGCCTGAACTGAATGGTAAGTTGACCGGTATGGCTTTCCGTGTACCTACTTCTGATGTTTCAGTGGTTGACCTGACGGTTGAGCTGAACAAGCCTGCGACCTATGCAGAAATCTGTGCAGCGATGAAAGCGGCTTCTGAGTCTGGCGCGATGGGTGAAACTCTGGGCTATACCGATGAGAAAGTGGTTTCTACCGATTTCCGCGGTTGCGGCAAGTCTTCCATTTTTGATTCGGAAGCTGGTATTGCACTGGATAGCACCTTCGTTAAGCTGGTGTCCTGGTACGATAACGAGTATGGGTATACCTGTAACATGCTGCGTTTCGTCAAGCACGTCGCCTAAGCGGTCTTTTTGTCCGATGGCGGCGTTGTCGGACTTTTTTGACTGCTCACGTACGAATGTACGCTGTGCGGTTCAAAAAAGGCCTCCGCCTTGCCCTCGAACAAAAATCCTCGCTTAGAGAAGTAAGTTAAAGCTACCCGAGTCATCGGGTAGCTTTAATACCAAAAACTGTTGGTTAAAATTTTAGTGAGTTACAAGTTTTAACCAAACGTTTTTCTATCACTTTCGTATCTTAAAAGAAAAAATTTTTCAGGAGAATTTCATGGCTTTTATCAAATTGACTGATCTGGATCTGGCCGGTAAACGGGTACTCATTCGTGCCGACCTGAACGTGCCGGTAAAAGATGGCAAGGTCACCTCGGATGCACGCATCTCGGCTTCCATGCCGACCATCGAACATTGCATCAAAGCCGGTGCCAAAGTGCAGGTGATGTCTCATCGTGGTCGTCCGGTCGAAGGTCAGGTGGATGAAGAAAACTCCATGCAACCGATTGCAGACGACATGACAGCCAAGCTGGGTAAGCCGGTTCGTCTGATTAAGGATTATCTGCAAAACGCACCGCAACTGGCGGATGGCGAAGTCGTACTGTTCGAAAACGTACGTTTCAATAAGGGTGAAAGTAAGGACGATGAAACCCTGTCGAAGCAGTATGCGTCGCTGTGTGATGTGTATGTGATGGATGCCTTCGGTACCGCACATCGTGCGCAGGCTTCAACCCATGGTGCCGGCAAGTTTGCCGACATTGCGTGCGCAGGAATCCTGGTATCGAGTGAACTGGATAGTCTGCAGAAGGCGCTGGCAAACCCGGCCCGTCCGATGGTGGCGATTGTTGGCGGCTCCAAGGTTTCTACCAAGCTCACCGTACTCGAAGCACTGGCCGAAAAGGTTGACCAGCTGGTAGTCGGTGGTGGTATCGCGAATACCTTCCTCAAAGCTATGGGACATAACGTCGGCAAGTCACTGTGTGAAGACGACCTGGTGGAAACCGCGAAAGCGCTGATCGCCAAGATGGAAGCGCGCGGAGCCAGTATTCCTATTGCGACCGACGTGGTGTGCGGTAAAGAGTTTTCGGAAACGGCTGTTGCGACCCTGAAAAAGGCCAGCGAAGTAGACGATGACGATATGATTTTCGATATTGGTCCTGACTCAGCCAAAGTGCTGGCAGACATCATCAGCAACGCTGGCACCGTGGTCTGGAATGGCCCGGTCGGTGTGTTTGAATTCGACCAGTTCGGGGAAGGCACCAAAACCATTTCGATGGCGATTGCGAACTCTAGCTGTTTCAGTCTGGCCGGTGGTGGCGATACGATTGCCGCGATTCAGAAGTATGATATTTTCGACAAGGTTACCTATATCTCGACTGCCGGTGGCGCGTTCCTCGAGTATCTGGAAGGTAAAACCCTGCCTGCAGTCGCGATGCTTGAAGAAAAGGCGGCTCAATAATCATTATGAAAAAGAACGTCGTATTACGTCGTACTAAAATTCTGGCCACACTCGGGCCGGCAACAGAGTCTGAAGAAGTGCTGGATCAACTGATCAAGGCCGGGGTGGATGTTGTCAGGCTGAATTTTTCTCACGGAAGCCCTGAAGAACACAAGGCGCGTGCTGAAAAAGTACGTAAAATTGCGGCTCAGAATGGGCGCTTTGTGGGTGTTCTGGCGGATCTGCAGGGGCCCAAAATACGTACCCAGCGCTTTAAGGACGGTAAGGTCAAGCTGGTCGCGAATACCAATTTCTGCCTGGATGCTGATCTGGGGAAAAATGACGGTGACCAGACGCAGGTGGGTATCACCTACCGCCAGTTGCCGCAGGATGTCAAACCTGACGATGTGCTGGTGCTGGATGACGGCATGATCGTATTGAAGGTTATCTCTGTTGAAGGCAACAAGATCCATACACGCGTTCAGATCGGTGGAAAGCTGTCCGATAACAAGGGGATCAATCTGAAAGGGGGCGGCCTGTCCGCCGCTGCGCTGACCGAAAAAGATAAAGAAGATATTAAAACTGCGGCACTCATCGAGGCCGATTATGTAGCGATCTCGTTTCCACGTAATGCCGATGATGTCACGCTGGCACGCACCCTGTTACGCGAAGCTGGCGGGCATGGCGGCATCGTCGCCAAGATCGAGCGTGCGGAAGCACTGGAAAACATTGAGGCTATTATTACGGCCTCTGATGCGATCATGATTGCGCGTGGGGATCTGGGGGTTGAAATCGGAGACGATCAGCTACCAGCGGTGCAGAAACGTTTGATCAAGATGGCGCGTAACATGAACTGTGCGGTGATTACCGCAACCCAGATGATGGAATCGATGCGCGAAAACCCGATTCCAACCCGTGCCGAAGTATTCGATGTCGCGAATGCGGTACTCGATGGAACCGATGCGGTGATGCTGTCGGCAGAAACCGCAACCGGGCTGTATCCGGTAGAAACGGTGGCATCGATGTCACGTATCTGTCGCAATGCAGAGCAACAGGCGGACGCACTGCGTTCACACCATCGTATCGATTCGACCTTTGACGCGGTGGATGAAGCGATTGCAATGGCAACCATGTATACCGCCAACCATCTGAATGTTCGTGCAATTGCTTCGCTGACGGAATCCGGTTCCACCGTATTATGGATGTCACGTATCAGTTCGGGTATCCCGATCTATGCGCTGTCGACCCATGAAAGAACCAACCGTCGAGTATCGCTGTATCGTGGTGTGACCCCGGTCGATTTTCCGGTGATTGAAAACAACAATCATGCGGCGGCGAATAAGATCGCGATCGATGTGTTACTGGCCGAAGGCGTAGTGACCGAAGGCGATCTGGTGCTGATTACCAAAGGTGACCTGATGGGAACCGGCGGTGGTACGAATGCTATGAAGATCGTAAAAGTCGGCCAGATGCCGGTGCTGGCTGAGTAGGCGGAAGCCGAATGGATGAGTCTGTAATCAGGCTGTGATTCATGTCAGCTGGTATGGACACTATGCAACAAAACTTAAATTTTAACGTAACTCACATTTAACTAGAGGAAGATAGAATGGCGCTTATCTCATTAAGACAGTTATTAGATTATGCAGCAGAAAATGATTTTGGTATGCCTGCATTCAACGTAAACAACATGGAGCAGGTTCAGGCCATTATGCAGGCCGCTGATGAATTAAACAGCCCGGTCATTCTGCAGGGTTCGGCGGGTGCACGTTCGTATGCGGGTGAACCTTTCCTGCGTCATCTGATCAGTGCGGCGATCGAAATGTATCCACATATTCCAATCGTTATGCATCAGGATCACGGTTCTGAGCCAGCGGTCTGTCTGCGCTCTATCCAGTCCGGCTTCAGCTCGGTGATGATGGACGGATCGCTGATGGCCGATATGAAAACGCCAGGCAGTTATGAATACAATGTCGACGTTACCCGCAAAGTGGTTGAAATGGCGCATGCCGGTGGTGTTTCGGTAGAAGGCGAACTGGGTTGCCTGGGATCACTGGAAACCGGTGAAATGGGCGAAGAAGACGGCCATGGCGCAGAAGGTAAGCTGGATCTGGATATGCTGTTAACCAGCGTTGAAGAAGCGGCTGATTTTGTAAAGGATACCGGTGTCGATGCGCTGGCGATTGCGATCGGTACTTCGCATGGTGCCTACAAGTTTACCCAGGAACCGACCGGAGAGATCTTACGTATCGATCGTATCCGTGATATCCATGCCCGTATCCCTAACACCCATCTGGTTATGCATGGTTCATCCTCCGTGCCTCAGGACTGGCTCAAGATCATCAACAATTACGGTGGTGATATGGGACAGACCTACGGCGTTCCTGTGGAAGAGATTCAGGAGGGTATCAGAAACGGTGTGCGTAAGGTGAATATCGATACCGATCTGCGTATGGCTTCTACCGGTTCCATCCGTAAGCATCTGATGGAAAATCCAAGCAACTTCGATCCACGTAAATTCCTCAAGGTTTCTACAGCAGCTATGAGCAGCATCTGTAAAGCGCGTTTTGAAGCGTTTGGCTGTGCTGGTCATGCGGACAAGATCAAGGTGAAATCACTCGAAAAAATGCTGCCTTTCTACAAGTAACAGTATTCTTTCAGGTCAATGGAAAAGGGAGCGAGTGCTCCCTTTTTTAATCCAAAAAAGTACAGATTGCAGTCACTGATAAGGCTGTTTACAGGATATTTTAAGGTGCAGGCATGTTGTTAAAGATTCTCAGAAATGGGCTCGGAAGTCTGATTGTAGTGCTCGATCAACTGACCCGTCCGGCAAAGATGCAAAGAACCGCAGAGCTACAGGCTCTGGTCGATGAACAGTCAAGTGAGATGGTGCTGTATCAACTGTTTGCCTGTCCGTTCTGCATTAAAACTCGACGTGCAATACATCGGCTTAATCTGACGATTGAAATGCGTTCGGTGAGTGATCGCAGTCCTTATCGAGCCGAACTTGAACAGAACGGTGGCAAGATCCAGGTACCCTGTCTGCGGCTAAAGTCGGAAGATGGCAGTGATGTGTGGATGTATGAATCGTCCGATATTATTGCGTACCTGGATAGCCAGTTTGGTGCTCCAGCGCAGCTTCAGTCCTGAGCGTTAGCGTTATAGGCTGAGTTCTGCTAGCGCTAATGGAGGCAGGCTTCCCATAAAGGCGCAGCTATAAACCGGATAAGTGATTTTTTCACGCAGTGCTGACAGGTTATCCGTTGCAACGCTATCTCCCGCCCGATTCTGGTTGAGAATCAGCATACTGATATTCAGCCTTTCACTTTCTACTGCCCTGATCGTCAACAGACTCTGATTGATTGCTCCGAGACGGTCTTCCGTCACGATAATCACATCCAGTTTCAGGCGGCGAGCCAGATCTGCATTCAGGCCATCCTGTGCGATCGGTGAATAAAACCCTCCGGCACCTTCCACCAGTAGAAAATCCTCACGGTTAACCTCAAGATTCACCGCCTGCTCCAGTTGATCGAGCAAGATTTGCTGGTGTTCACGTCTGGCCGCCAGATCTGGGGCGAGGGCAGCCTCGAAGCGGTAAGGAGTGACCAGTTGTAAACTTTCACGACAGTCATTCGCGCTAAAAAGCTGCATCCCATCGGCCGGCAGTAACTGATTGTCAGGCTGTCTGGCACAGCCGGATTCAACCGGCTTACGAACCTTCAACGAAGGGACTGATTTTTTCAGTTGCTGAATAAGCTGGCAGCTGATCCAGGTCTTGCCGACACCGGTATCTGAACCGGTAACAAAAAATCCACGACTGCCTGGGCTGAGTTTTAACATGTGTTTTTATGGGCGTCTGGATTTATAAAAATCCGGTTCATCCACCGGGATTTTCTCACTCGGCTTACCGATCAGATAACCCTGTGCGTAATTGACCTTGGCCTGTTTCAGGATTTCCAGTGTCTGAGTAGAGTCCACAAACTCAGCGACGGTGAGTTTATTGAAGCCGATGGCCACTTCACTGAGTGCCTGAACCAGTATCTGGTTATCCGAATTATTAGCCAGATCGTGGACAAAAGAGCCATCGATTTTAACGTACTCAAACGGTAGCTTGCGCAGGTGGTAAAAAGAAGAGAATCCTATACCAAAGTCATCCAGTGAAAACTTGCAGCCGAGTGACTGAATATGGGTCATGATTTGTTTGGCTTCGACAATATTAGAAACTTCCCCGGTTTCGGTGATTTCAAAAATCAGATGCTCGGGATTGGCATGACTGGACGTTATCGCCCGCTGGATTTTGTTAAATAGCTCGGGGTCATCGAATGCCCTGCTCGACAGGTTGATCGCCAGTGTCACATCGTGACCATTACGGCGTAATGCACCCTGTTTGGCGATGGCTGCGGCGATGATAAAGCTGTCAATCTGCTGGATCAGGCCAAACTTTTCGGCGATATCAATAAAAAGTGCTGGTGTGACCAGTTCATTGTTGTCATCCGACATTCTGAGCAGGGTTTCGTAATGAGAGATAGTGCTGTGGTGAATATTCAGAATCGGTTGAAAATGTAGAATAAATCCATCCGTCTTTAGCGCATTTTCAATCTTTTCACGCCAGAACATGCGGTAGTGGGTTTTTTCCAGATGGCTGTGTTCAGCCTTGAAGGTATGAAATTGATTGCGGCCCTCAATCTTGGCCTGATTGCGGGCGAAGTTCGCGTTTGAGAGTAAGTCATTCGGAATATTTTCAGCGCCGGAGAAGGTGGCGATACCGATGCTGCTGGAAAGCTGAAAGCTGACCTGACGATGCATATGTGAAATATTATTGAGTGCCTTGATGATGCGTTTGGCCAGTTGGATGGCACCATCCTGATCGATGTTTCGAAGAATGATGGCGAACTCATCGCCACCCAGTCGTGCCGAAATAATATTACTCGAATGGTAAAATTCACGGGTCAGGACTTTAAGAGTGGAGGCCACCTTGCGTAGTATGATATCGCCTACCTTATGACCGCAGGCATCATTGATGTCCTTGAAATTATCCAGATCTATGGTCAGTAATGTGCCGTCGCTATGGTTATTTTTGGCCCAGATGAGTGCAGCATCCAGTTCGTTTTCAAATCGCCGGCGGTTAAACAGCGATGTCAGGGCGTCGTAGTTGATCAACCAGCTGAGGTTTCTCTCGAGTTTTTTGATGTCGCTAATATCGATGCCGGTGGATAGGATTAAGGGTGCTTCAGCATTAACTACGGGTAGACGGGAATGTTGCCACATGATGATGCGGTCGGTTTTATCCCTGACCTTCAGGTGCGCCTCATGTTGAAAATCTGAAATTTCACCACTCGCCAGGGCCACGATTTTGAACTGGTCATCCGTAGCGCTAGTGGAGTTATCAGGATAAAGTTCAGTAAATTTTTTAGTGCTCAGTTGTGCCGCGCTATAGCCACTTATTTTTTCCCCAAAGCCGTTTACCGACTGAATACTGCCATCACTCTGCAATGTCATGATAATGGCATGGGTTTGATCCAGGATATTGTTCAGCAGGCTTTTTTCATGGCTTAAACAGATCATCTGGTGGGCCAGTTCCAGATTAACATCCTGATTGTATTTTTTAAGTGTTTCCAGCTGCTGCAGGGTAGTGTAAGAAGTCTCTGGTCGGAAGCCGGATGCGGTGGAGGTTGAATTTTCCACCAGTGCCTGCTGAGCGCTGTCGCCGGCAGTGGGTAAATTAAGGAGCCTTATTTTTCGATTGAACATCAGCTGAATCAGCAGCAATACCGAAAAAACAGCCAGTGCAAAGATCAGGCAGCCGCGAAACAGTGCAAACATAGAGTCACTGATGTCATCCAGAATAATCAGGTAGCTATTATCAGCGCGCTGCACAGGATAGAAGGCCAGTTGGTAAAAACGTTGAAAAAACGAGAAGCTGCTCAGTAACGGCTGCTCGGCATTAATCGAGGCATATTTTTTGCTAAATTCGCGCAGAATTTTTTCTGCATGGACATCGCCAGTGCCAGGGTGCAGGGTATAGCCCCATTTATAGACCATGGTATCCGTTGATGTTTCGCGGTTGTGGGCGGGTGAAAGTATGCTGATAATTCTGTTCGCAGGCAGGTCCAGTTGATTCAGCAGTCTGGTGAAAGAAATCGACACGACCAGATAGCCAACTTTTTTCTGGTTAAGCTGTAAGGCAGTCACCAGGTAGTAGCGGCAGTTGATCAGGCAGAAAAAAATAGACTGGTTGTTACCACTCAGATCAACTTCATTGAGCCAGCGGTTGATCTGTTGGGATAGGCCGCGGTCGCTCGTCTTATCTGTCCAGATGGCCAGAGGTTGCTGGTTCAAGCGGTAAAATCCCAGGTAATCAACCTGCGTGGTAGCCAGTAACTGTTCGCCAAACTGATCAAACATAGAACTGAGCTGTTGAGTATTGTCTGCGGCAATCGACTGGATGATATTTTGCTGGGCTGCAATCGTGCTGGCGAGCTGTTTTAACTGGGATGTGGAGGAGGATTGAAGCTGCCGAATGAGCTGCTGATCACTCAGACCTGCTAGTTTGCGCATGCGCTCAAACTGCTGCTGTAGAAGCTGATAATAGAAATAGCTGGACAGCAATGTGATTAAAAGAATTCCCCATGTCAGTGCTTGATTGATCTTCCAGTCAGCCAGCATGGGCTTGCGAATGACAGTCTCTGAAGTGTTGTTAGTGGTGCCCATGGTCTGTTTTAAGTAGGTCATCTTATCGGTTGGCTATACCTCCTTGAGTAGCGAATTGCTATCGGGTCGTATTTGATCATTCAGCAGAAATATTCAACAGCGCTAGCCCAGGTCAGGGGTTTTAACGTTATCAGAGTCTGAGTGTTAAACGGTCTGATATGGGTTTAATCGGAAAATAACGCGCCGATGGGACATAAAGCTATTTTAAGCAATACATTATTACGGAAAAAAGATTAACTTAACATCTGAACTAGTTCAATACCTTATGTCCCTTAGTTAAAGTGTTACTGGAAAATATTAACCGACCATCAGAGCTATGTTGCTAACCATTTTAACGCTGTATAATGCGCAATCCGTTAGAACAAATCAGGTAAAGCATGCAGCAGTTTACGGTTGGGCAGCGCTGGGTCAGCGCAGGTGAATTACAGTTGGGCGTTGGCATGGTACTGGAAGTTGAATTCCGTACCGTCAGTATTATATTTCCTGCCACCGGAGAGACGCGTATTTATGCCAAAGAGGGGGCTCCTCTGACGCGTGTCGAGTTTTCGCCTGGCGACCGTATCAGCGATCACGAAGGGCGTGAAATGCTGGTTGAAGACGTGGAAGATAAATCCGATTTGAAGATCTATCATTGCGTTTCAGATGAGGGTGAACAGCTGCGTCTGAGTGAAGGCAAGCTGAACAACTTCCTCAAGCTGAACCAGCCGGTGCAGCGCCTGGTTAACGGACAGATCGATAAGAATAAATGGTTTGAGCTACGCGCGCGTACCCAGAAAATACTGAGTGCTCTGGGTCAGTCCTCGCTCCAGGGATTAACCGGCTGTCGCACCACCCTGATCGACCATCAGCTGTATATTGCGCATGAAGTCGCGGGCCGATTTGCCCCGCGCGTACTGCTGGCCGATGAAGTAGGGCTGGGTAAAACCATTGAAGCCGGGCTGATTCTGCATCAGCAGTTACTTAAGGAAAGAGCGCAGCGTGTATTGATCGTGGTTCCGGAAAGTCTGGTGCATCAGTGGCTGGTCGAGATGATGCGTCGTTTCAACCTGTTGTTCAGCGTATTTGATGAAGAACGCTGCGAAGCCATCGACTCCAGTCATGAAGGTGACCAGTTAACCGCCTTCGATAATCCGTTTCATACCGAGCAGCTGGTACTGTGCAGCCTCGAATTTCTGACCGAACATCCAGAGCGCTTTACTCAGTCACTCAAGGGTGACTGGGATATGCTGGTGGTGGATGAAGCCCACCATCTGGTGTGGGCGCAGGATAACCCGAGTCTGGAATATCAGTGTATAGAACAGCTGGCGAGTGTCATCAAGGCCGTTTTACTGTTAACCGCTACCCCCGAGCAGCTGGGTAAGGAAAGTCATTTTGCACGCCTGCGCCTGCTCGACCCGAACCGCTTCAGTGACCTCAACCATTTTATTAATGAAGAGCAAAATTACCGCCCGGTCGCCGATATCGTCGAAGCACTGATGCAGGATAGCGCACTGGATGCGGCGCAATTAGCCCAGTTACAGAGCACGGTAGCGGAAGGTGATAATCAGTTTCAGATCGAGCATCTGCATGATGCGGATGAAGAGCTGGCGCAGCAGGCGCGAGAACAGCTGGTAGAGCATCTGCTCGATCGGCATGGTACCGGTCGTGTACTGTTTCGCAACACCCGCCATGCGGTACAGGGGTTTCCGCAAAGACAGCTGGAAGCCTGTGCGTTGGAGTGCCCGCCGGTTTATCGTGAACTGTATGATGAATTGAGCCAGAGTGAAGAGGCCAGAGGAGCGCAATGGCTGTTATCCCCTGAAACCGTGCTGGAGGAACTGAGTGACAACAGTCAGCGTTGGGTTGAGATTGATCCCCGTGTCGACTGGCTGGTTAATTTTCTACAGTCCAGTCGCCAGCAGAAAACACTTATCATCTGCTCCAGTGCACAGACGGTGTTGACCCTGGTCAGCCACATCAGGGGCATGACCGGTATTTTGCTGGGAGCGTTTCATGAAGGTCTGAGTCTGGTTGATCGTGATCGGGCTGCCGCCTGGTTTGCCGATCAGGAAACCGGTACTCCGGCGCTGATCTGTTCCGAGATTGGTAGCGAAGGGCGTAACTTTCAGTTTGCCCATCAGATGGTAATGTTTGATTTGCCCGCCAATCCGGACCTGCTGGAACAGCGCATCGGTCGACTGGATCGTATCGGACAGACCGAAACCATCCGCATCTATGTGCCCTATATGCAGCAGACTGCACAGCAGGTCATGCTGGACTGGCTGCATCAAAGCCTGAATGCGTTCGAAAAAACCTGTCCTGCCGGGCATAACGTATTCATGCAAACGCGCCATCAACTGTTTGCGAATTTGAATAATGCAACTGTAGATCACACTGATTTTATTCAACATAGCGCAGAACTGCATGCGCAGCTGAATGAGCAGATGCTGCAGGGGCGTGACCGTCTGCTGGAATACAATTCCTGTCGCCCGCTGCAAGCTGCCGGCCTGCGTGAACAGGCAGAAACCCAGCATCTACAGCTGGATCTGGCCAAATACATGGAAGTCCTGTACGACTGCTACGGGGTGAATTACGACATCCACAGCCCCGGTTGCTGGGTGATTAAACCGACCGAACACATGCTGGCACAGGTGCCCGGATTACCGGAAGATGGCATGACCATCACCTACGATCGAAGCATCGCGCTAGCCAATGAAGATGTTCGCTTTCTGACCTGGGAGCATCCTTTTGTACTCACTTTGATGGATATGGTACAGAGCAGTGAGCTCGGTAACACTGCGTTGCTGGCGGTTAAGTACCGTGGAGTCAAGGCAGGAACCCTGCTACTCGACTGCTTCTTCCGTATCGAGGTGTCGGATAAACCGGGCAGCGACGGACAGCGCTATGTTCCGGATAATCTGCTGCGGGTCTGTATCGATGAAAACGGTGGCCAGCATGAAAAGTTTTTAACCCCGAACGCGATCCAGCAGGGCATGCAGTATGTCGATATCGATACCTCGATCAAAGTGGTTAAATCGCGTGAAGAGATGATTAAGCGCCTGTTAAACGTGGCCGAGAGCCGGGTGGAATCGCTGTTGGCGGGCAAGCTGCAACAGGCGCATGTACTGGCCGAGGACCTGCTTCAGAAAGAGGTTGACCGGCTGGTTGCGTTACAGACCATCAACCCGAATGTGCGCGATGAAGAGATCCACTTTTTTGAAAAACAGTTATTGCTCGCGCGTGAGCAGATTGATCAGGCCAATATCCGGCTCGATGCCATCCGCGTACTGGTAGCGGTTTAAGACTAGAAATCGAGAGCCAGTTTGACGCCCAGAATAGTATCCTGATTGCCGTTGTATTCTTTAGCCGACAGCAGTTCGAAATACAGATTGGCCTGCTGCATAACCATTGTTGCATAGGTCAGTGTGAACTGGGATTCATAGTCGAGCAGGTCTACAGCCTGGCTGGAGGTCGATAGATTCAGGCTGAGGTAGCGATCCTCCTCCAGATCGAGCAGCACTTCCAGGTGGCTGGCCGTCGGTTTACGTTTGCTGGATATCGCTCCGTTCAGATCACCCGCGACAAAGTCATCCAGCGCCATCACATGCTCGGCAAAAAAATGCCAGTCATCGAAATGGAAAGCCAGATGCATCGCCATCCCGGCGACCTTTTCATTGACAGTGGTTCCAATGTCTAGCAGAGAGTCTGAGTTGGCCAGATTATTGATATAACCGGCCCCGATAGACCAGTCATCGATGTTGAAGTTGAACGCAAAGCCAAAGTCATTAAGGCTTTCTTTGGCAACGGGACTGCCGCTGCTTTTACCATTATAGAGATAAACCGAATAATCCAGGCCCACATCGGTGCTACGGTTGTAGATGAAGGCGGTTTCACTGGTTTCACCCAGTAACAGGGTAAGAGGGTCATTGATCGCACCGGTCTCGTAACGCCCAAATGGCAGGGTGCTCTGGCCGATAGTCAGGGTAGACGCGCCCAGCCTGAAGTTAATCACGGCGTCATCGGCTATAGTGTTGCTCGTGCTATCTCCTATATCTTCAGCTACCAGCGTGAACGCAATGGATATCTGTTTGGTCAGGCGGGTGTAAAACTCAATCTCCAGCGCCGGTGCCAGCAGATCATTCGAGTTACCATTGCTATCACTCTGGATTGCAACCGCTTCCATTTCGAATACGCCGGAAATTTGCATTTCCTTTAACTCTGCCTGACTAGAAGAAGATAACAGCAGCAGGGAGGTTAAAAAAAGTGATAAGCGCAGATTTTGCATAATGGCCTCAGGAGTTATAGCGAATTTGAAAAGAGAAAGAACTGCCTGAATTCAGGATAAAGTTTTATAGTTTTTTAGCAGGAATTCACATACAGACTGCTTACCAATGCAAAAAGCCACTGCAGAATCGTAAATTCTATATGAAAGCGCTGCAAACTTAACCATTTTTAAGTTTGGTTTAATTTAACCCTGCTAGTCTTTCAGTATTAAATTAACCGCTTATAAGGGCAGTAATCATGAGTATTCAAACAGAGACACCACAAACCGTAAAAGTCTGGGACCCGCTGGTCAGAGTTTTTCACTGGTCGCTGGTGGTGACATTCTTCCTCGCATTTATCACCGAAGATGACTGGATGAACCTGCATATCCAGGCCGGTTACGCAGTCGCACTGTTGATTGCATTCCGGCTGGTGTGGGGCGTGATCGGCACGCGTTATGCGCGCTTTAGCCAGTTTGTTAAGGCGCCGTCGGCGGTATTCAAATATCTGGGCCAGATGCTGACCCTGAAGGTGCCGCATCATCTGGGGCATAACCCGGCAGCGGCAGCCATGATTGTGAGTCTGATAGTCAGCATCATCATGGTTTCGTTTACCGGCATGGTGATTATCGCAGCACAGGGGCAGGGGCCTTTGGCGGGCACCCTGTTTGCCGGGTTTAACCCCGAGTGGATGGAAGAAATCCATGAGTTTTTTGCCAACTTTACCCTGTTGCTGGTCATCCTGCATGTTGCGGGTGTGATCGTCAGTAGTCTGCTGGAAGGCGAGAATCTGGTTAAATCCATGATCAATGGCCGTAAAAAGTACCACAGTGAAGGCGTTGATAAATAGTTCATGTTTGACAGGAGGGCTTGCAGATGAATAAATCGCTTAGTCTATGGTCGGGTAGTCTACTGCTCGCTGCGATTCTGGTGTTCAGTGTCAGCGCTATAGCGCGTGCAGTTGCTGCCGGTGGATTGCAGCATACGACCATTTTCGCATCGCTAGGGCAAGCTGATCAATCAGTGCCTGCAGGACTCTATGTGAATGAATGCGGCAGTTGCCATATGGCGTATCCTGCACAGTTGCTGGCCCCGGCAGGATGGGCATTGATCATGCGCGGGCTGCAGGATCATTTCGGTGAAAACGCCGAGCTGGATAGCGCTTCGCAGGATGATATTTTGCAATACCTGCTACAGATGTCTGGTCAGCAGCAGGGGCTGTACCGCAAGCTGGGAAACCCGCCGCAGGACCCTGCTATAAGGGTGAGCGAGTGGCCAGCCTTTAAGCAGACCCATGCAGAGATCCCGGCGCGTTTGGTGACGAATAATGATAAGGTTAAGTCTTTCAGTCAATGTAATGCCTGTCATCAGGATGCAGAAAAAGGATGGTTCGATGAAGATCATGTACGTATTCCTGGCGCTACTGGCTGGGATAGCTAGTTTCGACAGTATTGCCGGCAATGAACTGAGTTCCGAGCAGATCAGGGACAAGGTGCGGCAGGGCGAAATCCTTTCGCTGGACTCGATTCTGCAAATGAACCAGGCCCGCTTGCAGGGGCGTCTACTCGATCTGGAAGTGGAACAGGATCACGGAGAAATCATCTACGAGATGGAGTTCATTCTCGACAACGGGCATGTACTGGAGTTTGAAATCGACGCCAGAACCGGACGCATACTGCAACAGGAGATGAAGGATTGAAACTGCTACTGGTCGAAGATGATGCCGAGCTGGTCCGACAGTTACGCCCCGCTCTGAAAAAAGCAGGCTATGTCGTAGAGCATGCGGATAATGGTGTCGATGCCGAGTTCATCGCCAGCGAAGAGGATTTCGATGGCATCATTCTGGATCTGGGGCTGCCGCAGAAATCGGGTCTGGAGGTATTGAAAAGCTGGCGCGCCGCGAAGCGGGATACACCGGTCGTGATACTCACCGCACGCGACAGTTGGCAGGAAAAGGTGGATGGGCTGAAGGCCGGAGCGGATGATTACATCGGCAAGCCATTTCATGTGGAAGAGCTGCTAGCGCGTCTGGAAGCCGTGTTACGCCGACGCTTCGGGCAAATCGAAAATAGCCTGAAGTACCGCGATCTGGTGCTGGATCTGGATACCCAGTGCGTGACGACTGCAGAGCAACAGCAGATTCAGTTAACCGCGATTGAATTCCGCCTGTTACGTTATCTGATGACGCATCCCGGAAAAATACTGTCGAAGACCGTGCTCAGCGAACATATCTATGAAGAAGAGCAGCTGCGCGACAGCAATGTACTCGAAGTGTATGTCAATCGGCTGCGTCATTACTTCGGCCGCGATTTCATCAAAACCCACCGCGGTCAGGGCTATCAGTTGCCCGTCTAAACCATGTACTCACTCAAGAAAAAACTCACCCGTAGTCTGGTCATCAACATGATCCTGTTGATGTTGCTGCTGCTCGGCGGCTTGAGTTACAGCATTCAGCAGTTACTCAAGGATCATGTGTTGAGCCGCCTGCAGCACGATGCCGATAGCCTGGTCAGCCTGATCCAGCAGGATCAAGCGCAGCACTGGAGTCTCAACCCGGCGCATATGTCGACCATCTACAGCCGGGTGCGCTCGGGTCATTATTATGCGATCAATATTCGCCAGCAAAAGATTCGCTCACGCTCGCTGTTCGATTTCGAGGTGCCGTTCAGGCCCATCTCGGCGGATGATTACGCGCAGTCGTATCAGATGCAGGGTGTGGGTGAAGAAAGCTGGCTGGTGTGGCAGCAGCGCGTACACAGGAATAATCAGAGCTTTGAGCTGTGGGTGGCGGAAGACATGACCCCGGTGTACCGCAATCTGCTGCGCTTTTTTGGCGTCGCGGTACTGATTATTCTGAGCATCACCTTTGTCTCGATCTATCTGCAGCAACGAATTCTCAATCGTGCCTTCTCTATCTTTGATGCGCTGCGCCTTAACCTGCAGGATATCCGTCATGGCAAACCGGAGCAGGCGATGTCACAGGTGCCGTTGGAGGTGTTGCCGCTGGTACAGGAAATCAAAACCCTGGTGGAGCAATTGCGTCAGCGTATCGCTAGAACACGCAATGCGATCGGTAACCTGTCGCATGAAATCAAACGCCCGCTGCAGATCGTGTCGTTGCAACTGGATCAGCACAAAAGCCCGTCGGGAAGCAAAGCGCTGGATGAAATCAGGGGCATCGTCGATCGCGAACTGCGGCGCGCGCGCATCTCCGGCGCATCGGTCGCCGTTGGTGTGGTCAACCTGCGCGAAGAGTGCGCGTATCTGCTGGAAGTGATGCAAAAGATCTATCCCACAATCCTGATCCGCTTGCAGCTACAGCCCGAATCCATGAGCGTCAGCATCGACCGCGATGATCTGCTCGAACTGCTGGGCAATCTGCTCGATAACGCCTGCAAGTTTGCCGAATCGGCGGTCAGTATCGAGATCAGTAACGACAGCCAGCAGCTCACCATCAAGGTGGAAGACGACGGACCGGGAGTGGCACCGGATCAGGCGCTACAGATCACCACCAAAGGTCTGCGTCTGGATGAAACGGTGGAAGGGCATGGTCTCGGGCTGAGTATTTGCGCGGATATATTGCACAGTTATCACGGTAGCCTGAGCTTTGACGACGCCGAACTGGGCGGGCTGAAAGCCCTCGCTGTGATACCTTTAACGCTGAATTAAAATATTAATCCGGCAGGT
>JACKQG010001918.1_pt1 | contig 28001 bp, 24 predicted proteins | sample 8237621 | NCBI WGS metagenome assembly JACKQG01 (sample SAMN15677084, study PRJNA649215) | marine metagenome | biome: marine; feature: Black Sea; material: saline water; isolation source: suspended particulate matter (SPM) from the Black Sea western gyre | collected 2013-06-09/2013-06-10 | depth... | reverse complement strand
ATAACTATGGGCATTTCTAATTGTCGCCATGTCCTTTTCTAATTGTCGTTGACAGTGTATCCCTGGGGAGATGAGCACGGAGATATTGCCACAATGGTTGATTACATGATCGAACATACCATTGAGCATCGAGATGAAATTAAAGTAGCAGTTCAGGTATCGCAGAAAACTTAATCTTTCAGTCAATTGAAACTATAGTAGAAATGTAAATTGCTTAGGGAAAATTACTTTTCTAGCTTTTCCAAAATGGCACTGTGCTCGCTCTCAATACCGAAAGTAACAGTTAATGGATATGGAGATAGATAATATTGTGAAGTTGCCAGTTAAAAAACAAGCACAGTAAAAGCTGAAGATGTCTTATATTTGCGAAAGGGTTGGTTTGGCACCAGTCTTGTAATTGAAACTCTTTGTAAGGCATATATGCCAGGTAGGTTTTTCTATAAAACAGGAGCTTTAAATGGTTGAGAATATTCGGGAACTAGGTCGTGTCAAGTTGGTACAGCTGCAGCCATCTGGGCTGATTATTGAAACCCCGTCAGGAGATTATTATGATGTTTCCCGCAGGGTGGAGGTAGATCGTATCCAAATAACGTCAAACGGTATTGAAGCCACCACGCCTGATGGTGAACATGTGCTGGATATTCATCATTTGGATCACCCGGATAAAGCTTACGATGACGATGATCTGGTATGCATCGGCTTTACTTCTCATTATGAAGCCATGCGTAAAAAATTTGGTGATCACATGGTAGATGGCAGCGCTGGCGAAAACATCATCATTGAATATGATCAGGAAGTTTGGGAAGAGGATATTGGGCAGCAGCTTGCGATTGAAAATATGGAGAGTGGCGAAAGGATGCTGCTAGAATTTGTTAGTTATGCCACTCCTTGCGCGGAGTTCAGCCATTTTGCTGCTGACAGCCAAGATATGCCCCTGGAAAAAGAGAAACTAAAAGAAACACTTCAATTTTTGCATAAAGGTCGGCGCGGATTTTTATTGGTCATGCGAGGCGATCAGCAAACTGCAATAGTGCAAGCGGGAGATCGTGTATTTGCGATTCATGAATAGAAATATATGAAAGCCAATCTGGTTTTAAAAAATGCTTCTGTTTATACAGTAGACAAGGATCGCAGGTGGGCTCAAGCGGTTGCCATTGCTGATGCGAAAATCATCTTTGTTGGTACGGATTCGGATGTTGAAACCTATATCGATCCTGATACAGAAGTTATCGATCTGGCTGGAAAAATGGTTTTGCCCGCATTTGTTGACAGCCATATGCACCCAGCGCTAAGCGCCCACTTATACCAGTATCAATTAGCCCTTTTTGATGTGAATGGCAAAGACCAAATCCAGGCCTATCTCAATGCCGTCTGTGAATTTGCGGAATTGAACCCGGATTCACCATGGATCATCGGCGGCGGGTATTTACGATCGGCCTTCGATGAAATTGGGCCGCGCAAAGAGTGGCTCGACGAGGTTGATGCAGAACGTCCGATTGCAATTACTTCCAGGGATGGGCATTCGATGTGGGTCAATTCAAAAGCCCTGGACCTGGCGAAAATTACCAAAGATACACTCCAGCCTGAAGAGGGCGTTATCAAGCATGATCCCAAGACAGGGGAGCCTTCCGGGTTACTTCAGGAGCCTGGGGCGATGAACCTGATCAATCGCATAATGCCAAAGCCCCCCAAAGAAGAGATCGTGAAATCGCTGATCTGGCTTCAGAATTGGCTTAATGCCAAAGGAATTACTACGACTCACGAGGCGATGCTGGGTATCGATGAAAGCCATCTCTATCAGGCTTACGAAGAACTCGCACAAGCAGGAAAAATGACTGTTCGATATCGGGCCTCATGGACTATTTCGCCGGAGGGCGATGCCAAATCGCAGATTGATCAGGCCAAAATTCTGGCAAAAAAATTTTCACATCCGCATTTCAAAGCAGAATCATTCAAGTTCTTTGCGGACCATGTCATTGAAGAGGAAACAGGCTATCTACTTGAGCCTTACGCTCACAGGGATGATCATTGGGATGGGATAAAAGTCTGGGATGATGATATTCTGCGGAAGGCCTTTACCCAGATAGATTCTGAGGGATACCAGATTCACGTTCACGTGATTGGGGATGCCGCCGCGCAATATTCATTGGATGCGCTCCAGGCAATGGTTGCCACGAATGGGGAGCGGGACTCCCGACATTCGTTCGCCCATCTACAGCTGGCACAACCGGAGGATATCCGGCGTATGGGCGAATTGGGGCTGAGCGTCCATACAAGCCCCTACTGGATGAATTTGGATGATTATTTCTGGAAGTTGAATCTGCCTTATCTGGGGCATGAGCGGGCTTTTTACCATCAATATCCATTAGCAAGCCTATTCGAAGCCGGAGTTAATGTAACCATTGCCAGTGATTTCTGGGTCTCTGAGCCAAAACCATTGACAGCGATTTATGGCGGTATGACCCGGCAAGTATCTCAACATGAATTTGATAGTAGCTATGGCTCAGAATCAAGCTATCGTCGGGTATCAGATCCCAATGCGGAGTTAGAGGAAGGGGATCTGGGGGTATTGCCTCCTCTTGAGGAGCGGGTGAGTCTCGAAAAGATGATTGTTGCCTCAACCCTTAACGGCGCATATGCAAACTTTCTGGAAAAGGAAATTGGCTCCATCGAGGTGGGGAAGCTGGCTGATCTGGTTGTCCTCGAGCAGAATCTTTTTCAGATTGACATCGAGGAAATTCCGGCAACTCGAATTTTGATGACCTTTTTTGAAGGACAGCAAGTCTACTCGGCAGAAAAGTAAAAATATTCCATTTCTCTGTATTAACAATATGGGAGTGCCGAATTTGGTGAGTAAAAACTTGGTCGTCACTGCGAGCATCTTTTCGCGAAGCAGTCTCCCTCCCCGGGTTGGAGATCGCCACGTTGGGCTAAAGCCCTCCTCGCGAAGACAGTACCCACTGATTTAGGCACTCCCAAAAATTTTGCACGTAATGCAAAAATTGGCACTGTACTAATAAGATCGTCGAATAAACTATAAACTGGAGTTATAAAGGTCACTATGAAGTATTTTTCCCGTTTTCACAATCGTAGTCGAAATCTCAGACCCCCTGATCTTTATGAATATTTTGTTGATAATTTCTGGTATAAAACGGCAGGTATGGAGAACCAGAAGATCAACGAGCCTTTGCGTGGCAGTCACAAAGCGGATATAGTCATTATTGGAGGTGGGTTTACAGGCTTGTCTGCTGCATATAATATCCGGAAGAAGTTTCCGGAAAAGACAATAGTATTGCTCGAGGGAGCCTTCTGTGGCTATGGTGCCAGTGGCCGGAATGGTGGATTTTGTATAGCCACCGCCCTATTAGATTGGGATCAAAAAGACCCTGAGCGGCGACAGAAAGATTTGGCAGTTTCCTCTTATGGGTTGGATCAAATCAAAATGATGATTTCTGATCACGGCGTAAACTGTGATTTTGCTGAAAACGGGATGCTCGCCGTTGCCATGAATGAAAAGCAGGTCGATGAACTGGAAGAGTACCGCGAAGAGCTGAATAGATTTGGACTGGAATCTACCCTTGTGCAGGGGAAAGATTTGGAAGCTGAGATCAAGTCACCTCTTTTCGTTGCGGGATTAAAAGAACCACATGGTGCCATCCTCAACCCGGCTAAACTTGCTCGTGAGATGAAGCGCGTGGTTGAAGAAGTTGGCGTTGAGGTGAGAGAAAGAACCGTTGTCACCCGAATTAGACCGGGTCAAATAAATCATGTGGATACAGAATTGGGTGTAATTCACGCCCCAACGCTGGTTATTGCCATGAATGCCTATGCCCATAAACTTGGTTTTTTCAAAAACCGTGTTTTTCCGGTAAGTGTTTACCAGGTTGCTACAGAACCGCTCAGCAGGGCGCAATGGGAATCCATTGGCTGGGGTAACCGGCAAGGCCTTTCTGACTTACGCACGCTTTTTAGTTATAGCGCTCCGACAGCGGATGGGCGAATTGTCATGGGTGGCTCCGATTTTGTTTATTACGATCACGATGCGTTAAGTTCTGGCAATGATAAAACCGTTACCCATCGGGTCATCGATAACCTGTTTGCCTTCTTTCCTCAATTGGAGGGGCTACAAATAGATCACGCCTGGGGAGGCACCACGGCGTATACTTTAGGTCGGAATCCATCCGTGGGTGTGATCGGAGATTACCAGAATATTTTTTACGGTACGGGTTTCAACGAAGGGGTTCCATCCACGCAGACTGCCGGGCGCATCATTGCAGATCTTATGGCTGGAGAATCAAATGATTTTACCGACCATGTTATGGTCAATCGTAAAATACCATATGCAGGTCCAAAGAATCTGCGAGGAATATTTGGTAGAGGTGTTAGGTGGATGATGGAAAATTTAGGCTACTCGCCAATCCATTAAAAAGAAAGATTTAGGTATATTGAAAATCAACCTGCAACTTTATTCGATCTTGCGAGAAAAGCTCCCAGCCAGTGCAAAGGGGCGCGCAGTCATGCATTTTGATGAAGGGGCAATGCTTGCGGATCTGCTCGGTGAATTGGACATCCAGCGCAAAGTGGTTATCAGTGTAAATGGTACTCATGAAACGAATAAAGCATACCCGTTGCAGGATGGTGATATAGTAAGGATATTTTCTTCAATAAGCGGTGGATAGAATATCTCGCCGCACCAAGCATCAACAAAGGAGAGAGAATTATGATATACGGCTATAACGGAAAAATCTTGCATGTAGATCTGACAACCAGGAAATTTCAGGTGGAAGAGCCTGATGAGGCCTTTTACCGCAAATATATGGGGGGAAGTGCTTTGGCAATGCACTATTTGCTCAAGGATATGCCTGCCGGTGTAGATCCTCTTGGGCCTGAAAATGTATTGGTTTTGGCCCTCAGTGTGTTGACCGGTACAGCCGTTTCGGGTCAGAGTCGCATGACTGCGGCTGCCAAATCTCCACTGACCGGTGCCATCGGCGACTCGCAAGGCGGTGGATTTTGGCCTGCAGAGCTCAAGTTTGCCGGATTCGATGCCCTCGTGATTAAGGGAAAATCTGAGGGACCGGTTTATCTGTCGATCAACGAGGGCAAGTACGAGCTGCGCGATGCATCGCATCTTTGGGGGAAGATCACTGGCGAGGCGGAGACATCCATCAAAGAAGAACTTGGTGACAACAAAGTCGAAGTTTTACAAATTGGCCCTGCCGGAGAAAAAGCTGTCCGTTTTGCCGGTATCTTCAGTATGTCTAATCGTGCAAATGGGCGCACGGGAATGGGTGCCGTGATGGGTTCCAAAAACCTGAAGGCAATTGCTGTGAGAGGAAAGAAACGCCCGGTAGCTGCCGACAAGGCTAAGCTCAGTGAATTGGCTAAATGGGGAGCTAAAAATTTGGAAGATTCCGGTATTGCCGGGCTTGCCAAGTATGGTACAGCTGAAACAACTGGAGCAAACCAAACATCTGGGACATTGCCCACCTATAACTACAACAGTGGGGTCTTCGAGAACTGGGAAGCTATTGACGGCACTACGATGTACGATACCATTCTGAGGGGTGCGGCTGAAGGGAAACAGGATCGCCAGGGTCGAGATACCTGCTATGCCTGTACAGTCCGCTGCAAACGTGTGGTGGAGATTAATGATGGTCCCTACAAAGTTGATCCGCATTATGGTGGTCCCGAGTACGAAACGACTTCAACCTTTGGTAATTACTGTGGGATCGACGATCTGGCTGCGATCAGCAAAGCCAACGAAATCTGCAATAAATATGGCATGGATACCATTTCCTGCGGCGCGACAATTTCCTGGGCATACGAGGCCTTCAACGAAGGTAAACTGACACTGGATGATACAGATGGTCTTGACCTGACCTGGGGCAATGCTGATTCGATGGTCAAATTAACGGAGAAAATTGCCAGGCGGGAGGGCTTTGGAGATTTGCTGGCTGAGGGTTCCGAGCGCGCGGCTAAGAAAATTGGACGTGGTACTGAGGCGTATTTGATCACCTTTAAGGGACAGGAAGCACCGGCACATATGCCTCGTGTTAAACGCTCCCTGGCTGTGGTCTATGCTACAAATGCCTATGGCGCGGATCATCAAACACATGAACACGATCCTGCCTTTGAGGATGATTTCGAGTTTTATGCCGAGCGTATGGCTGTTTTAGGCTTTACCGAAGGGACAGAAGCCCGCGCTCTAAATAAGGAGAAAATTGACTTCACCGTTGCTACACAGCAAATGTACAGCGCCATGGACAGCCTGAATTTATGTCAATTTGTTTATGGCCCGGCCTGGCAACTTTATGGCCCAAGTGATATGGTTGAGGTTGTGCGTGCTGTAACTGGCTGGGAAGATGTCAGCTTTGACGAGCTCCAGAAAGTGGGTGAGAGGCGCCTCAATATGATGCGGGCTTTCAATGTCCGTGAGGGGCTTGACCGTAAGAATGATGTGCTACCTGAAAAACTTTTCAAACCACTCAAAGGCGGCGCGAGCGATGGTTGGAAAATTGACCGAGCTGAATTTGAGTCTGCTCTGGATATGTACTTCGAGCGTTGTAGTTGGGATGTCGAGACCGGTATTCCGACCCGATCCAAGCTGGATGAGTTGGGTTTGGGCTGGGTTGCTGACCAGTTGGCTTAAGATAAGACGAGATAGTTATTGATAGATATTCTCATCACTTGGCGCTCGTTCGTTCATGGTATACGATTTTTCTTTTGATACTTGATATAGATCCTAAACTTATATTTACAATTGAAAATTTATCCCATCCCTCCTGTTGTCCCCCCTTCGCGAAGGGGGGACGGAGTTATTTGGGTTTGGGAAGCGGCTTGGCCGCTTCCCAAACCCTATAGAATTATTCCTCCCCCGCCAAATGTGTCATATTTAAAGGTTTGACCGTCTGGCGGGGGAGGGGAGGGTGGGGGGAAAAAGCTCCAATGCCTAAAATTCAATGACCCACTTTACTAGATTAATTTCGGCGTGGGTCATGTCTTTAACTTTTTCAGTTTTCCTTCATTGCTTAATTTGTAAGAATGATTATCAGGAGAATTCTAATAAAATCGCTAAATAAATCCCCCCTGTTCAACGTGCTCATGTTTTCAGCTTTCTGGGCATTCCAGATTATCATTGCGAAATTGGGCTTTATCGCCGGGGCAAAGGTATTGCCTTTTCAGATTGTATTGGTTCTTTCTGCAATCGCTACCCTGGCGGTTTTGCTTCTACCCAAATCTGGTCCTGATCTGGGTCAGCTATTCAAGCATCGGCCGAGCTTGTTCTGGAAATTATTTCTGGCAAATAGCATTCAATCTGGTCTGGGAACGAGTTTGAGCATTATTGGGATTGCCCTGACAGCGGCCATAAACGCAGGCTTTCTTGTCAAATTGGCAACGGTGACCACCATCCTCTTTGCCTGGATCATTCTCAAAGAGAAGCTATCCGGATTGAAAATTGCTGTCGTTTTTATCATGCTCTTTGGTGCCTATCTTTTAACCACCAAGGGGCAAAGCTTTTTACCAAGGGTTGGAGATCTCTTCATCCTGGGGGCTTGTTTTTGCTGGTCATTGGGGAATGTCATGGTACGTAAATTCATGACAACCCAGGCAGTCAGCGCTGATGTGATCACTATGCAAAAACCAGTAGCAAGCTTGCCTGTCTTCCTGGCTCTGATAGGGATTTCTGTTTTCTCTCCTGGTTTATTGGGAGATCTCAGCACAGTTTTGGAATGTTGCTCATTTACCCCATCATTCATTCCTTATGCAATCGGGAGTGGGATTTGCCTGGCCCTGGCCTGGATATACCTCTACCGGACCCTGAACATCGCGACTGCGTCCTATATGACACTCATGTCGATGGCTACACCGATCATTGTGAGCGTGCTTGCGATGGTAATTCTTGATGAGAAATTGGTGCTGATTCAGATTGCCGGGGCAGGGTTGATTATTCTGGCTGGAGTGGTGATATACCTCAGTGATATAGCTTATGCATAGTTTCTGATTATTCAGAAATTGTTTGTAAACAGAAAATATAATAGACTTCTTGCAAAAGTCCTTTTTTGACACTGCTCTAGCCGCCGGGAGCACATATGCAAAAAGGTCTAATCTTTAAAAAAATCCCCGCCATTATCGGCGGGGATTTGCACTCTTCAATTAAAATAACTGTCTAAATCCTAACCTTTTCACCCTTTGGGTCATACATTCAAGTTTGGTCAAATGATAGACAGTGCTTCAACCAATCATCCCTCCGCCAATGATCACAACCCGGGCTTGTCTTGGGAAAGATGGTTCTATCGATTTTTGAGAGATTTTCTCTTCCATTAGCAGGCTCCATTTTTTGTGATTCTCTCGCTAGAATTTATTCCTGATATAACCAGCAACGTACCTCATGCCGTGGTTTCTGCACAATTAACTCAGGCATCTTTTCTTCACAAATTTCAAGCTTGCGGTTGCAGCGGGAGGCAAAAGCACAGCCTGCTGGTAAATCAACCAGATTAGGCACAACTCCTGGAATAACATCTAATCGATGTTTTTTACGGCCTAAAATTGGAATAGAACCGATTAATCCTTGGGTATATGGATGTAGTGGCTCCGCATACAAATCTGCAACGGAGGTTTGTTCAACAATTTTCCCGGCATACATGACTGCCACCCAGCTGACCATATCAGCGATCACGCCCAAGTCATGAGTAATGAGAATAATCGCTGTATTCATTTCCTTATTGAGTCCACGCATAAGATCCAGGATTTGCGCCTGAATAGTTACATCCAATGCGGTGGTAGGCTCATCGGCGATCAATAACGATGGGTTAAGAATTAGTGCCATCGCTATCATTACTCTTTGAGCTTGCCCACCAGACATTTCGTGAGGATATGCATGGACTTTCTTTTCAGGGGATGGTATCCCAACTAAGCGAAGCATCTCAATTGCCTTATCCCAGGCATCTTCTTTTTCAATATCTTGGTGAATATGAAGTACTTCGGTAATTTGATCACCCACAGTTAGCACCGGATTTAAACTACTTTGTGGTTGTTGAAAAATCATGGAAATTTGGTTTCCACGAATTTCTGAAATCTCTTTAGTGGATAATTTTAATAAATCCCGACCATTAAAATCAATTTTGCCTTCCACTTTTCCTGGGGCGGAAACCAAACCAATAATTGAGAGTGATGTAACTGTTTTACCGCATCCAGACTCTCCTACCAATCCCACGATTTCACCAGCGTTTACATGAAAATTTACATCATCAACAGCCTTGACAATCCCATCTTCAGTATGAAAATACGTTCTCAGGTTTGAAATTTCCAGAATTGGTCTATCATTATTTTCTTGCATACTTATTCCTTTTGGCTAAAAAATTAGTTTTGATACTATAACTATTTAAATTTGTACATTCCAACAAGCTGCCCAATGATCAGGTCTATACTCAGTGAGTTGAGGTTCTTCCTGGCTGCATCGTTCAGTAGCCGCCGAACAGCGTGGGTGAAAGCGGCATCCTGCTGGTGGATTTATCGGGGTTGGTACTTCACCCTCTAAAATGATGCGATCAATTTCTGCTTCAGGGTCTGGTACCGGAATCGCTGACATCAGAGCTTGAGTATAATAATGCAAAGGGCTAATAAAGAGATTATCGCTTGGAGCCAGCTCCACAATCTTTCCCAAATACATAACGGCAACTCGATCCGAAATATGTTCAATTACAGAAAGATTGTGAGCAACGAAGAGATAAGTAAGATTAAACTCCTCCTGCAGATCCTGCAAAAGATTCAGTACTTGAGACTGGATTGAAACATCCAAAGCTGAAACCGGTTCGTCACAAATAATAAAATCTGGTTTTAGTGCCAGTGCACGGGCAATCCCAATTCTCTGTCGTTGTCCACCTGAAAACTCGTGGGGGTAGCGGTGTGCATGATACTCTTCCATGCCAACTTTTTTAAGCAAATCAACCATAATCTGGCGACGCTCTTTGGGAGTGCCAATCTTATGCACGTCCAAACCATCAATAATTGAATCCCCAATCGGTTTACGAGGATTCAAGGAAGCGTAAGGATCTTGAAATATGATCTGTGCTTTCCTGCGCATCTCTTTAAGCTGATGTTTATCGAGATCATAGATATTAGCACCATCAATCTTTACACTTCCACCGGTTGGATCCAGTAACCTCAACATTGTCATGCCAACAGTCGTCTTCCCACATCCTGATTCTCCCACCAATCCCAGAGTTTCGCCTTTTTTTACAGTAAAGCTGACCCCATCTACGGCCTGAACATGGTCAACAACTCTCCTAAGGATTCCACCCCGAACAGGGAAATATTTAACCAAATTCTCTACGACAACAAAATCTTCCCCTAGGTTGCTGGTTACTTTTTCTATATTATTATCTGTCAGATTAGCATCCATATTTTTTCCTAACTATAAATTATAGGTACTCAGGGCTCACACAAATCGCCCTATCAAAATGGGGAGGGCCTAATTTGGTGGGTATTTGTCATTGCGAACGAGGGGAGCGAGCGTGGCAATCCTCTTGTTTGTCGGGGAGATTGCTTCGTCGGGTGAATTTCTCCTCGCAATGACGGATAAGGCTTTACTCCAGATTTTAGCCACTCCCTTAAAATGCGTAAACCCTGAATAAATAAAAAAGTTATATCTTTTGAGTAACAGTTACCTTTGTGATAATATCCCGTTTTTCAAGTTCCTTGAAAAAATCTTCGGGGTCAAGGCAGGCTTCGGGCGGATATACGCCGGGCTCCACGCGTCCTTCAGCAAGCCAGATCGCAGCAATTGCAGGGGCCAGACCAGTGGGTAAGGCACCTTTGCATGTTAGTGTTCCAAGTCGATAAGTAATATCCTCTCCATCTTTTGTCCCGCGAATTTCGGTGACGATTTCTTTGGCCCAATCTGGTGGTTCAGCCGTGGGAGGGGCTAGTAAATCGTCAGCAGAATGCACATAGTCGGCCAGCAGAGAGATCGCAAGATCGCGTGGCGCGACAGAAATCCCCTTAACATTTACTGGTTCCGCATTTGTAAAACCGTAGTCCGTTAGTACACGAATTTTTTCAACCGTATTCTTGGCCATGCCCCAATAGTTGATTTTGAAAAAGCATTCTTTTACGCCCATATCTTTGAATGTAACCGGCAATGTGGCTACTTCTGAATGCAGCGATAAATGCATGGGGATCATTCCCAGAGGGGGTTCAAACCAGTAATCTTCGAAGCCACTCAAGGGCGGTTTGGCGACAAACTCTCCATTTTCAAAAACCATCGGGTCAACTGTCAACTCATCTAAGATGGTTGGAACTGCATAGGAAAATCGTGGGTCATCCGGTGCCGGGGGTTTGATGCCATCGTAGATTCTGATGCTCTCGATTGAATCCAGCCTGTCAGCGGCGTAACGTGTTTGAATATTGGGGACACCTGGGGCAGAACCCATGCATAAGACCGCGCTAAGCCCTTCAGCGGCGAAGCGAGCATGCAATTTGAGCTGTTCTCTTGTCCCGTAGAATAACCCACCCATATCCGTGTAGTGCACACCAGCTTTGAGACAGGCTTCCATTACATTCAGGTTCATATAATATATTGCAGCGTTAAGGCAAACGTCTGATCCTTTTAATGCAGTTACGAAGTTTTCTTCGTCGGTAATATCTACTTTCTGAACCTTGATCTTAGGGCTATCGATATAGTCAGCCACGATCTGGGCCTGTTCAGTGTTGATATCGGCGATGATTACCTCATCTACACGATCATCCATTGCCAGGGATTGCACAGAGATACATCCCATTTTTCCGGCGCCGCCTAAAACAAAAATACGCATTTTAGTTCTCCTCATTCATCATAGTTATGATTGTTTTTTAGCTGGATTCTCAGGAAATCCAGTCTTTGAATCGGTAAAAATAAGCCGCAAAGGGCAAGAACCAGGGCTTATTCCGGTAAAAGAAATATGTCTGATGAGGGATTTCCATAAAGGGGCTGCTGGTTTTCTCTCCTGTGATGAGCCAGGCAATTTCTCGTCCCGAATATAACGCAGTATGCAATCCATGGCCGCCATAGCCAAAAGCAAAATGAATACCATTGACATGTCCAAGATTGGGCATCAGGTCAAAGGTCAGGCCGAGTTGCCCCGTCCATGTATGGGTTACAGGGATATCTGCCAATTGGGGAAAAGCACGTATCATTTGAGCTCGCAGAATTTTGGCAGATTTCATCAAATCCAAAGTAGTGCTTAAATTATTCCGTCCACCCCAGAGCATACGGCCATCGGGTGTCAGGCGGAAATAATTGAGAAACCACTTCGAATCATAGAAGACATGATCTTTGGGACTGATTTCTTCTTGTAATTCTTTCGATAGTGGTTCGGTAACGATGCTGTAACTCCCCACCGGGAAGGTTTTAGCATTTATCTTTGGCACCAACTGATCTGTATATCCATTTGTAGCAACGATCAGTTCTTTGGCTTTCAAAACACCTTTGACTGTGTGCAGCGTGAAGCCATGTGCTTCTTTTTCGATCTTGAAAACGCCAGCTTCTTCGCATAAAAGAGCGCCATGACGGGCAGCGACTTCAGCTAAACCGAAAACCAGTTTGGCTGGGTGTAGGCCAGCACCATGCCTGTCAATCACACCCCCATGAAAGAAATCACTGCCAATTTCAGCCCGCAATTTTGATGGTGGAATCACCTCCAACTCATCCCCCAGTTGGTCTTTATACCATTTTGATCTGGTTTTCATACTTTCGAAATGGGAGGCTTTGAATGCCAAGCCCAAATCGCCACCCTGGTGCCAGTCGAAGTCTATACCTTCTTCAGTGTCAAGTTCCTTGATCAATTCCAGCATATCCAGTGAGGCATCCCAGAATTTCTGACCATATTCTTTGCCGTAGCGTTTGAAAATGGTCATCATGCCAGCTTTCAGGCCGCTGCTAGTGATGCCCGCATTGCGGGAACTGGCACCCCAGCCAATGGTTTCGCGTTCCAGTACAACAACGCTGGTGCCACTCTTTGCAAGAGTGCGCGCTGCACTCAGGCCAGTATAGCCACCGCCAATAATGGCAATATCTATTTCTGTTGGTAATTCCGCAGCGACGGGAAGATCCGTAGGGCGGGGGTAATCGTCAGACCAAAAAGATATTTTATTCACGTTTTATCCTTTAGAAAGTCTAGTAGGGATACCAGAACTCCTTCAATTTACCTTCGATATCCCAATGAACATGCTTTACTTCGTAATATTCATCAATACCTTCCTGCCCGAGCTCGCGCCCCAGACCGCTCATCTTCATACCGCCAAATGGTCCGGCAAAGTTATCTGTTAGAGGGTCGTTAATCCAAATCGTCCCAGCTTTTACTTGCTCAAAATATTGCTTTACTAATTTTGCGTCATGGGTCATCAAGCTGGCGCCCAAACCATACTGGCAATCATTTACCAGATGGATCGCTTCATCAAAATCCTTATAGGGCATCAGTGGGATAACGGGACCAAATGTTTCCTCGCGCATCAGGCGCATGGAATGGTCAACTCCGGTAATGACCGAAGGTTCAAGGAAGAATCCACGCGTCATGTTTGCTGGACGCTTGCCACCGGTTAAGATTTTTGCCCCCGCGTTGACAGCCTCTGCAACCTGCAACTCAACTTTTTCGCGGAACTTATTCCGGATCATCGGTCCAATATCAGTGCCTTCCTCTAGGCCGTTACCCAAGCGCAGTTTGGAAACGAAATCGACCAATTTTTCACTGAACTGTCCGAAAATGCTTTCATGAACATATACTCTTTCTGTGCTGGTACATACCTGACCTGCATTCAATAAAGCAGCATAAGCCGCAGCGCTGACCGCGACATTCAGATCGATGTCAGGCGCAATGACCATAGGATCTTTACCGCCAAGTTCGAGATGCAGTTTCTTCATCATCGGGCCTGCCAGAGAAGCAATCCGTTTTCCAATGTCCAGTGAGCCGGTAAAGGCGATCACAGGAACATCAGGATGTTCAACTAATGGCTCACCAACCTCTGGCCCATATCCGGTAACCACGTTCACTACCCCTGGCGGTAAATGGCCACAAGCAACTTCAACTATTTTTAATGTCGATAGAGAGGTTAATTCTGAGGGCTTGATCACAACTGTGTTCCCGGCTGCCAGGGCAGGGGCCATCTTCCAGGCGAGGAGCAACAATGGGAAATTCCAGGGAACAATACAGGCCACCACGCCGTATGGTTCTTTGCGCACAAAATTGAACTGGTCGGGATCACCAGGAGGAATGACACGTCCGGTTTCGTGGCGGGCAAGCTCGGCGTAATAATCGAAGGTCTCTTCCACCCACCATACTTCCTCATCATTTTCGGGAATGGGCTTGCCTTCTTCTTTGGTCAGCAATTCAACGATCTCATCATGGTGGGCGCGGATCTTCGCGGCGACCTGGTGCAGGGCAGCAGCACGTTCATTAGCGGGAGCACGTTTCCAATCCAGAAATGATGCGGACGCGGCTGCTACCGCAGCATGAGCATCGGCTTTGGTCCCGCGTGGGACTTCATCCAGCATCTCTTCCGTGGCCGGATTGATGACCGGGATGGATTCAGTCGATTTTCCGTCAGTAAATTTTCCATTTATGAACATGGTTTTTCCTCAAGCAATTTTTGCTCGTTCTTCGATTTTGTCGAGCTCTTTTTCAACCTCATCCCCAAGGGGTAAGGGCTTATGTGTTGACAGGAGATATTCCACTTTTTCGCGGGCTTCTTCGATGATATCTTTCTTCCCAGAGACCTCCCATGCCTTTTGGGTCTCGTGTAGTCCAATTTTGGGAAATAGCCATTCTCCGGAGCGCATGCTTTTGGCCGTGGATTTTTCCCCAAGGAAATTTCCACCTGGGCCAGCGTGTTGGATGACATCATCCAGCCAGGAATCTTTGTTGGTCTTGATCCCGCGATGGGCCTGCTTGTTCATTCGGAAAGTTTCTGCATCGATGATCAATTGCTCAAGGCTCAAGATCATGGATCCGCCCAACAATCCGGCCCCAACCATCAAATCCGGCCAGGAGAGCAATGGCAACATGGCGTTCATCGCGCGCTCATAGCTGGATTGGATTCCGGGGGCAAAGGTATCTGTGCCCCCGCCAGAGCCTTCGACCGGTAGTTCATAATAGCGAGCCATTTCGATGGCAGCGCTGCTAAGCAAGCCATTCTCAATTGCGCCGGAGCTTAACATCCCCGTGCGCGGATTCATCATTGCCAGAGCAGGGGCATAGATAAATGGCGTTCCGGGGGCGGCAGCCTGGACGAGACAGAGCATCGACAGCACTTCGCAGTTACCCAGAATTGTCATCGAGATCATATTCCCGGGGCCGGTCCCCCCCATTAACGGCATCGGCATGACCGCAATAGGGATATCCCATCCAATGGTCTCCAAATAAGCATTGGTATGCTGTTCTTCGATGATCAATGGCGATTGGGGACAGACTAAAAATGAGAAGGGATGTGTTTGGCGAATAGTTTCTTTATCGCCAAATACCGTTTGCAAAATTTCCAACAGCCAGGGAGTATATTTGGCTCTTGGCGAGGAGTCTTGCACATGTTTGGAGAAATTGCTGAAAATATGTCGCCAGTATTTAATGGACGCTGAAATCGATTCGTCCGCTCCACCGGGTTCAGCCATGGCCCAATAGACGCCGATCTCGTCCAGTGCATCAGAAAGGCGAGTGGCTTCCAACCAATCATTGTAGGTAGACGGTCGATGTTCACCTGTTTTGCGATCAATGATCGTAATGCCCTCTCCATCAGGCATGAGCGTGCAATCCCCGCTGTTCATGGGCAGATCCCATCCCGGGCGGCGAGCCCCCAGTGAGTATTTCTTTGGAGCTAGCCGGAGCGATTCTTCAACCAGATCACGCTGGAATCGCACGATTTTCGTATTTTCGTCAACATCAGCACCAGCAACTTTGAGGGTCTGACGTCCCTTGGCAGTTTCGACTCGAACACCCGTTTCAGCCAGTATCTTGAGCGTGCGCTCATGAACCTGCGCTTTTTCATTTTGAGAGAGAACTTGTAGCAAAGTTTCCAATAGATTTTCCTTTTACGAGAGTTCCTTATCTGCGGTTTTCAGAATACGTTTCAATTCAGCTTGTTGAGGCTCACTCAGTGGTTCAGGGTGATGATTCTTGAGAATCCAATCGGTTTTCTCTCTCGCTACCTCAATGGGGTTCCGGTAGCCGCCATCTTTTTCAGGGCTAAAGATCACTTCTGAATAACCAAGTTTACGCATATATTCTCTGGTATGGGGCTGACTAAGATAATGCCCTCTTTGGCCTACTGTTTGGATAATATCCAGCGCCATTTTTTCTGAGGTGGTATCGACCCCGCCCGCATTGGATCGAACGGTATGATAGATTTCTGCGTCGAGAACCAAACCTTCTGGATAAAGCAGTGTGCTGCCCTCCAGCAATCCCATTCCACTGCCGGTTTCGGCTCCACATAATGCACATAATAGGGAGGCCACACCGCCTCCCGCGGTTGATTCCCACCCTGGTTTTGAGGCGTGACCTCCAAAGGTCCCCGCCAGAGTTGGCACACCCCACATATGTGCTAACTCGACACCAGCGGCGTAAATGGCGGCTTCATGTCCGATATAGGCTCCCGTGCGGGGGTGAGTCCGACCAGGCATAAAGGAATGATACATTGGAGACCCAGGATAAGCCATCTGCATAAGCACCATGGCCGATACCATTTCCGCGTCTCCTACAGAAATCGTGCCTTCAATGGTCGCAGGGCCTGTTGAACCGGTATTGGGCATGGCCATAAAGCCCACCGGGATACCCGCCTCGGCGGCTACCAGGGCAGCATCCATACTTTCAGCATCCTGTGCCAATGGGGAAATGGTACAAATTAACAGAGAAAGCGGGGGGCGTGCCCGCATTGTTTCTTCATCTCCAGCCACGACCTTTGCCATCTCTACAGCGTAACGCGTTGTTATTTCCTCCACCACTGTTGGTGTTTGAACATGCTTGAGTGTATTGTTGAAGGATGCATCTAACTCGTGAAGAGAGGGAGTGGTGGGGTGGTCTTGTGCGCTGACCATTGGCCAGTAAAAACTGATCGACGATAAATAATCTGCGATCCGGGCGGATTTGGCGACATCATCTTTGATCGAAGAGCGCAATTCTCCTGTCACATAATCGATGGTTTTTGTGCCTGTGCCATCCGTAGCTTCATAAGTGACACCCTTTGACAGATCCAGGTCGAATGCTTCGGTGCGGCCTCCCATCGTGTAGTAGCGCGGTGCATGGGAAAGTGATTCAAGGATCACATCTGGTGATAATTTGACAAGTTTCTTATCGAAATCAACATTGGCGCCATGCTCGGCGTAGATCTTTAATGCGCGTTCTGATGGGCAGTGAACACCAGTCTTCTCAAGGATTTCAAAGGTATTCGATTTGAATTTATCCAGTTGCTCGTCGCTTAGAATTCGAATACGATATGCAGGAGCAATCGGCTCAATTAGGGGTGTTTGGCTGTACATGTCTCTCCGATCCTCGGTTATTCAGAATATAATTTAAGTAGATCCTGGTAACTATCTACTCTACGATCACGGTAAGGGAAAGAAAACAATTGCTTGGTTTCTTCGATAATGGATAGATCAACCGGACAGATCACGATCTCTTCCTGATCTTTGGACGCTAGATTCAAGACGCTTCCATCAGGGTCAGCGACAAAACTTTGCCCCCAGAAATTGATCCCGCTTTCTCCGTTGGGGCCAACCCCGGGTTCATTCGCGTGGGAAACTGGCAGAGCAATTGAAGGATCAACCTCGAAGCCCACCCGATTGACTGCTGCCAAAAAACAAGCATTGGCAACCGCATGCCCTCGCTGGACAATTTGCCAGGACTGGTCATATGTGGATTCTTCACTTCTTTTCGAGTATCCGATGGCAGTCGGGATAAAGATGATCTCGGCTCCTTTAAGCCCCAATAGCCTGGCTGCTTCAGGGTACCATTGGTCCCAGCATATCAGCACGCCAATATCTGCATATTTTGTTTTGAAAACTTTGTACCCAAGATCACCTGGGGTAAAGTAATATTTTTCATAATAGTGAGGATCGTCGGGGATATGGTTTTTGCGATACTTTCCTAGGTAGCTTCCATCAGCATCAATGACAATAGCTGTGTTGTGATAGATGCCCAAAGCGCGTTTTTCGAACAGGCTGGCAATAAGCACAATTTCTAGATCCTTTGCGAGTTTTCTAAGGATTTGAACAGTGGGGCTATTCTCGGATATTTCTTCAGCCAAGTCATAATGGCTGGAATCTTCTGATTGGCAGAAGTACAACGATTTGAATAACTCCTGGGTGCAGATGATCTGGGCGCCTTGTGAAGCTGCTTCCTTTATATTGCCAAGCGTCCTCTCGAAATTTTCCCGTACATCGTCTGTACAGGTCATCTGGATCAGGCCAAGATTAATAATTCTACTCATAGCACATTCCTGTTACGCATTTTTGGCCAGTGGCTGCTGCTGGGTGACACAATGCATCATGCCGCCCAGTTCGGATGTTGCCCAGGCCGGAATACCGATTATCTCTCGATCAGGGAAATGTTCAGCGATAATGCTCTTTGCGTTTTCATCGTTGACATCCCCATAAACGGGAACCAACACAATATTGTTTGCAATATAAAAGTTTGCGTAAGTTCCAAGAGAAAGTTTTGTGTCAAATGGTGGCCGGGTCGCTTCCACCAGAGTTGAGTACATTTCGTTCTTTGGTTTCGGGAGGCACACCGGGGTTAGTGATTTTCCTGACTCTGTTGAAGCCTCCCTCAATTCAGTCAGATGTTGTTTGAGGATCGGGTAAAAATTGTTGGATTCATCATCAGTCCAGGAATACAATACAGTGGATTCGTCTGTAAAGCGGGCATAACCATCAATATGAAGATCGGTACTGCTGCCTACCAGATCACAAAATTCCCGGGAGGCGCCAGACAACCAGATGATGTGATCGATTCCCAGATAGTCTTTTATCGCTGTTTCGATTTCCGGCTGGCTTTTCTTTGGATTGCGATTCGGATTGATGATCGAACTGCGAGTGGCGAGCATCGTTCCTTTGCCGTTGACCTCGACAGCGCCTCCCTCCAGGGTGATGGGTGCATTGAACAATGGAAGTGATAGCGCCTGTGCAGTCTTTTCTGGTACCAGGCGATCTTTTTTATACGGTTCGCGTTCCCCCCAACCATTGAAGTTCCAGGCTGTGACGGCTAACTCACCCTGATCATTTACCAGAAAAATCGGGCCACAATCCCGCGCCCAGACATCATCGTTGGGAATGATTTGAATATCCAATTTTTTCTCATCCAAACCGTAATACTTTACCTGGCGGTGAAGGTGATCCCTGCGATGCTCATCCTTTACAACAATGTGGACAGTTTCGTATTCATGCAAAGCCACGGTCATCTCCAGCCAGAGATGTTCCAAATGCAATTGCGTATCCTCATGCGTATCATTATGCGGCCAGATCAGCCAGGTGCCCTCATGAGGTTCCCATTCGGCAGGCATGACATATCCAAGCTCCCGTGGAGTTTCGCCAGATAATTTGGTCATGTCAATTCCCTACCGTCCACCAATTCATAATCGATTCCTTAACCAACTAACACTTTATCGGCTTCCCTCAAGATTTCTTGAATACGCGTTTCTGCTCCCTGAGGCAGTGGTGGTGGGGTGTGAGTATTTAGAATTTCCTGCGCCTCGGCGTGCATAAGTTCCATCAGATCTTTATCGTATGGCGGCCATAGGGGGATGTATTCTTCTCGAGTATATTTCAGTGTTTCTCTCGCGGTAAGGAATTCACCGCCGACACCAACCCGCTTGATCAAATCTGCTTGTAAATGAGCTTCATCGACATTGATGGGGGTCAGCATCGTTTCCAATTGATGGATCAAGTGATTATCAAATACCATTTTCTCTAAAGATAAAATTTGTGCCGCGCCTAACAAACCGACGCTGTAAATCTCGTCCGCGCCAGCCAGATATGACAGTATTGTTCCTGAAACAGATTCATAACCATATTGAGCATCAATCTGTTTCGATTTTGTTGTAAGCCCTCTCAGATTGGCTGGGATATTATAAAACCGGGCTAAGTTGACCAAAGCAGTACTCATCCCATACCCATCTGCACTGCCACCATATCTGCCTGTTTGCATATCAAGTTGTGAGGCCTCAGAGCCATAAATGACCGGTGCTCCAGGGTTGGCACACTGAAGTAGAACCAGTCCGCTCAAGAACTCGATATTGTGCATCAATAGCGTGCCACCTAAAGTGACAGGAGAAGTGCCTCCGGCCAAGGGCATGGGAAAAACCATGACTGGGACATTGAGCTTTGCCAATTCGATGCAGGCCTCTGTCATGGGACCATCATGCATCAAAGGAGAAATTGTGCAATCTACAGCCGAAAAAATTGGACGGAAGATGTCGCTGCCTGTGGCTGCTTTAGCTAATTCGACCAGGAATGGCACTTGCTGCGCATTCAGGACTCCCGTGCGCACATGTTTGCTCGTCATGGTGAATGCCTGTGCAAAATGATAGATGGTGCGTAAGTGGGCAGGGATATCACTGGCAGATACGGTCACATTGACAATGTCAATTTTGTCCAGAGCGTCGGCAAAGAGCAACATTCTTCGGAGATCTTCAGCACAGGAATCGTGAATTTCACCGGTTTCAAGATCGATAGCCTGTGTTCCCTGGCTATCCGTTGTATGATGTGCACGTGTGCCATTTAATAGCAAATTGCGACCAGGATCTCTTGCCCCCAGGACAACATCTCGAGGTGCGCTTTTAATAGCCCATTCGACGAGTTCAGGGGGAATTGAAGCCCAGTTGCGGTCGTAGTCCACCTTGCAGCCCCTATCTTCCAAAATTTCCAGCGCTTTACGTGTTTTGAAGTCTATTCCCACATTTTGAAGTACATCCAAGCTATGTTCATGGATGCGCGTCACATCTTGCTCAGATAATGCTGGCCGCAGAGATAACATGATATTAGTTCACCCCTTCAATTCTTTATCGGCTGCTGCCAATATCTGATTGATTTCTTTCTGTACATCCGTGGAAGGTGGTTCTGGATGATGATTTTCGAGAATCCAGGCAACTTTTTCACGGGCATATTCCACTGGCTGGCGGTATTGTCCCACCGAATCTAATTGCTGCAAAATGGAACGTTTCATCGCAGTCCGCATATGCTTGCGTGTATGTTTCTGGCTCAAAAAATGGCCGCCTGGCTTGATGTTCGCAACGATATCAACGGCCAGGGTTTCAGGACTAACATCCAACGCAAGTAAGGAATGACGTGCCCTGTGATATATATCGGTATCTAGAATGATGGCTTCAGGATAGAGTAATGTATAGGTGTTTCGCAACCCAAGCCCAGTGACAATTTCGGCACCGGACAAACTCACCAGGAGGGGGTCTGTAGCAACTTCTGCAGCTGATTGCCAGCTCTGCAATTCGGGGCTTTCAGTCCCAAAAGCTCCGCCAAGAGCGGGCATCCCCCAGTGGTGGGCCATCTCTACAGGGGCGTAACGAACCCGAGCATCCAGAGGATAGCCAACATAAGCAGCAGTGCGAGGGTCTGCCCAGGCATGCAACATTGAATGAAAAACTGGTGCTCCCGGATTTGCCAACTGCATCAGCACGGTTGCGCTAATGATCTCTGCATCTCCCATGGCTAAAGCGCCTGCGTAAGTAGCTGGCGCAGTCGTGCCCATGGTGGGCATGGACATAATAACAATCGGGATACCAGCTTCTCCCAATACCAATGCACCTTCAATTGCTTCTTTATCCTGTACCAGAGGGGCTATCGTGCAAACGATCAGAGAAATGGGTGGACGTTTTCTCACTTCATCCAGGCTGCCGCGTAAGACAGTCGCCATTTCAACCCCGTAGCGGCAAAGCTCCTCGCCCATCATGGTCACGCTCTGATAATGCTTGGTATTGTTTCTCCAGGTTACATCCATTTCATGAATTGGGGAGGTAACCCCACAATCCTGAGCACTGACCATTGTCCAACTAAATGACATGGATGATAAAAAGTCGTTGATACGGGCCATCATGCCTACATCAGATAGCTTGGAAGCACGGCGCTGCCCAGTTTTGAAATCAATAACTTCATGTCCACAACCATCATTGGTGAAGAAAGATACGCCATCTTGCAGTTCTAAATCAAACTCTGGATTACGCGCTCCCAAGGTAAAGTAGCGAGGCACAGTAGTCATTGCTTTGAAAACCAAATCACGGGAAATTTTTACGACTTGCGAATCTCGATCCACATCTGCACCATGGTCAGCAAAGATAGCTAACGCTTTTTCAGATGGAAATTGGACCCCAGTCTTCTCCAGAATATTTAGGGTTGCTTCCTGGAGGTTGGTTAGTTGCTTATCGTCCAAAAAGTTCAACTTATATGGCGTTTTGATCGGTTCAATGATATTAAACTCAGAAGACATCTAACTCCTTTTCCTTTCGAGGTGATTTTTATATTATTCGACTTTGCCTAGAACTTTATAGGGATCCAGGGCGTCGCGCAGTCCATCGCCAATATAGTTCACGGAGATGATCGTTAAGAAAATCATCAAACCAGGGAAAATCGCCAGCCAAGGATAGGTGATTAAATGTTCCTGGGCATTGTTAAGCATATTCCCCCAGCTTGGTGTAGGTGGCATAATCCCAAATCCTAAAAATGATAGACCTGATTCCTCCATAATGGCATATCCTACGCCCAGAGTGGATTCGACAATAATTGGCCCAAAACCATTTGGCAGAATTTCTTTTAGTACTATCCTCGGAGCAGAGGCGCCTAAGGCTTGCGCAGCTTTCACGTATTCCATCTCACGAACAGTCAGGAATACTGCCCGCACCAAGCGGGCGACGGTTGGCCAGGAAAGCGCTCCAAGGACCACAGCAATGGTCATCACACTATTGCCTTTTACAAAGGGCAGATCGGTTTCACGCAAGATGGCGCTTAATAGAATTAAGAACATCAGCGAAGGAATAGAGAGCGTCGCATCAATGATTCTCATGAGTACGTTGTCTATCCACCCGCCATAATAACCGGCAATGGAACCAACAGGAACACCAATACTTAAAGTTATACTGACAACCATCAAGCCAACTAACATAGATACCCTTCCTCCATAGAGAGTCCGGGTCAGGAGATCTCTCCCTAATCCATCGGTGCCAAAAGGGTGCTCCAGGGAAGGCGCCTGGTATCTATTCTTGATATCCGATACTTCAGGATCATAGGGGGAAAGATTTGCAAAAACCGCCGCTAATATTAATAGGATCAGTAGGATTGACCCAACCATAGCGCCTGGGTGGCGTCGAAAACGCTTCCAGGCCAGGGTCCCCATTGTTTCCGGAGGCCTGCTCACCTCGCCAATAATATTGAGTGTTTTTTCGTTGCTATTCATAATTGTTTGTTGTTTCTCTCGATCAGCTATAGCGAACTCGTGGGTCTAGGTATGCGTAGGCAATATCGGCCAATAAATTGCTTATCACTACTATACCAGCGCCAATGATCAAGATCGCCAGCAGGATTGGGTAATCTCTACCTGTGGCGGCGGTATAGAATAAACGGCCCATTCCCGGCCAGGAGAAGAGCAGTTCTACATAAAGGGAGCCAGTAAATATATAAGGAAAATCCAAGGCAAACATTGTTACCAGGGGGATAAGTGCATTTTTGAGGGCGTGTTTGTAGAGCACTTTGCGCTCGATTTGCCCCTTTGCACGCGCCGTCCGAATGTAATCTTGATTGATCACTTCAAGCATGCTGGAGCGCAGAAAGCGCGAATACCAGGCTACCCAGCCCACCAGTCCCATCGTAACAGGCAGGATCAGATGCCTGACCCTGTCCCAAATGGAGTCCCAAAAGGAGAACTCTTCTCCCAGGGTAAACATGCCGCCAGAAGGTAAAAGGGATTCGCCAGTTAGCGGATTGTTTAAGATAGCGTAAAAGAACAGGATTAAAAGGAGACCCAGCCAGAATTCAGGGATGGCCTGCCCCATAAAAGAAAGTGTTGTGGCTGTAATATCAAAACCAGAATATTGCTTGATCGCTGATGTGATGCCAATGGGAATAGCGACGATCCCGGTGAAGAGCAATGTGAAGAACATCAGGTAGACCGTGTTCGGCAACCGATCTGCAATTTGATCTAATACAGGTTCACGGTTCTTGTATGAAAAACCAAAATCACCGCGCAGGATACCTCTCCGGGTTCCATAACCATCCAAATCTCCGTCCCCGTCCTCATCAATCTTCATCCAGTCGTTTCCTGCCAACCAGACTATATATTGAACGGGTAGGGGCTTATCCAGACCAAATGAGCGCCTGATCGCTTCTTTCTTCTCCTCAGGCATCCGATTTGTTCGACTGTAGGCGCTCATTGGCCCACCTGGAGCGATGTTGACCAGCGCAAAAAGAACAATGCTAACCAAAAGCAACATCGGGATTGCCTGCAGCAGGCGGCGTACGATATAGGTACCCATAAAATACTCCTTGTCAGTTATTCAAGGGATGGGTTCAAATCTTGAACCCATCCCTCTGACATACTCGATATTACTGTTCTTAATTATTATATTATTTGAGGGTCCAATCAGCTATGTTCCAGGTCACGGGGTCATTTGCTGAGGGTAAAACGCCTTGAAGCCTCTCAGAAACGCCATGCTGTTCCAGTGTAGAGAAAAGCAACATCTGAGGCAGTTCATCTTCAAGAATGGCTGCCATTTCACAGCCGACTTCTAGCCGGTAATCTTCGTCCAGCGAATAGAATTCATCGATCCAGGCATCCATATCTTCGTTATACCAGTCGCCGTAATTCCAATCGCTCTCGGAGTAATAGAAAGTCCAGATCTGGTCAGATGGATCAGTACCAGGATAGCCATCATCCCACATATCCAGCTCAAATTCTCCGGCAATTTCCGTGCCGCCATCTTCTGCCTCTGCCCACATGACAGCGCCTTCGATCATCTGCAATTCTGTATCAACACCAATCGCTTTCCAGCTTTCAGAGATTAGCTGTTGCGCCAATTCCAGGGTTTCACCATATTCAGCATAGATAGTGAATTCCATACTCATCAGCGCGCCTTCTTCAGCGTTCTCGCAGCCATGGCACTCATTGATGCCATCTCCGTCGGTGTCTTCCCAGCCAGCTTCCTTCAATAACGCCTTGGCGCCTTCCGGGTCATATTCTGGCCTGGGGATACCACAGCTATTGTAAGGTGGGCGGAAAAAATCATTCCAGACCGGTACACCGTAGCCGAGGAAAATATCATTGATGATGGTATCTACATCAACTGCCATTCGCAGTGCTTTCCGGACATTTTTATCTGAGAGGAATGGGTGCGGGGTTTCACGATCACCCTTTGCCGTCAGGTTAGGGATCAATCGCATTACCCAGCGTTCACTTGGCGATTTTACGTAATCGGCGGCATTGCCAGACTCCTTGTAAATATCGGAGGCAGGCTCAGCAGGCCAATAATGGAGATCGGCATCGCCTTCGAGCATCATGGCCTGTTTTACAGGTTCTTCAGGAACAATCTGGACGATGACCCGGTCGATGGCCGGTTTTCCTTCTTCAAAGTAGTTCTCATTCTTGACAAATGTCAGGTGATCATCGGCAACCCACTCTTCAAGGATATAGGGTCCACTGCTCAAGGGTTCGTCATCACAATTCCATTCATAAAAACCCGCCTCAGCATCACAATAATGCTCAGGATAGACGAAGAAATCTTCCCCACCAAACTGAAGCGCGTAGTCAGGAAATATATAGCCTTCATAATAGTGGACAATGAAGGTGAAGTCGTTGATCTTTTCAAGGGATTCTGTGTAATCCATCGCCGAGATCCAGGCATCTGCCGCGATAAGAGCATCCCAGGTGAAGATAACGTCGTCGACTGTAACCTGCTCGCCATCAGCCCAGAATACATCCTCGCGAAGTTTCCAGGTGACGGTCATTGACCAGGCCTCTTCATCGAAGACCACACCACCATTTTCGATCGTGGGAATCTCGGCCGCCAATTCCGGGTATTTGTTGCCGTTGGGATCGGTTTCTGCCAGCGAGAGCATCACCAATTCTCCCAGTGCCTGTTCATAGCCTGTATCGGTATTTATGCCATTGAATGCTACGGGGTTGTCTGGTATGAGAATGGTAATGCTGGTTATTTCAGCAGCCGGTTCTTCAGCAGCCGGTTCTCCAGCAGCCGGTTCTTCAGCAGCCGGTTTTGGTCCACAGCTTACTACGCCAATAATGAGCATGAGCGCAATAAGCCCAAAGACCAAAGCTTTCATCGATTTACGATAGTTCATTTTATCCTCCTTTAGGATTTGAAATATATAATGGTACCTGTTCTACTATTTATTCAGGAGCGTCAGCCAGACGGAAAGCCAGATCAACAGCAGAGATGGCATCTTCAGCATAACCATCCGCGCCAATCTTTTTGGCATAAGTTTCTGTAACTGGGGCTCCTCCGACCATTACCTTCACTTTTTTGCGCAACCCAGCTTCCTCCAGGTTCTGGATTAGCTTTTCTTGTTGGAGCATGGTTGTCGTCAACAATGCCGATGCGCCGATAATTGTGGCACCAGTTTCTTTGACCGCGTCAATAAATGCCGAAGCTGGTTGGTCAACACCAATATCCTTGACCTGGAAACCATTTGCAGTCAGCATTGTTCCTACCAGGGTTTTGCCAATTTCGTGCAGGTCGCCCTCAACTGTTCCCAGAACAACATGAGCAACAACTTCACGTTTCTGATCCCCTACCAGGGCCGGCTCAAGAACTCCAAGCCCTTCCTTCATGGCATCAGCCCCAATGATCAATTCAGGTAAAAAGTATTCGCCACTTGCGAATAATTCGCCCACTTTTTGAATCCCTTTAGTAAGACCATTTGTGATGCATTCCAAAGGATCCAAACCTTGAGCAAGGGCTTCTTTGGCGATAGCTACGGCGTCTTCCGGCTCTCCATCAATTACAGCCTGAGCTAGTTTTTCAAATAATTCTTCTTTCATGCGTGCCTCCTGAATAGATTAACAAAGCTAGTGAAAAGTTTCTCTCAACACAGTTTTTTTATCAAGGTCAATTTATTGGATCAAATCCGAAATCTGAGCCTGCGTATCGTCTTATAATCCATTCCATTTCAGATTCAACGCTGGCAGGTAATGGGAGAGTTTTTCAGGCAGTTTCTAATAAATCCGAGGATACCTTTACCATCCTTGTATCAATATCAACAAGAAAGCCTGCTTTGGTCAAGCGGGTCAGCAATTTATCTTCTGGTATACAGAATCCAACATCGTCAAGAATCTTAATGGGTTTTTGGTGAACAAGATTTGCTAATTTCTTCGACTGCTGATTCCAGTGCATTATTAGCTTTTATACTCCAACTCTTTTTTTGATTTGGCAGTTTCTTTATGAGGCATTTCTGAATCACCCCAGCGATAAGATAATTTATGCAATTTTAAAATTATGAAAGATTGGGTCCTATCCACCCCCGGAATTTTTTGCAACTTGTTATTTAGGAAAGAAACAAAATGCTCTTTGTCTTTGCAGTACACCTCAGCAAATAGATCGAACTCTCCAGCAGCCTGGAACAGGTATGATACTTCTGACAATTGAGCAATGGCTTCTGCGGCTTCTGCAATGCGGTTTGCCTGAACATTGATTCCGATCATTCCGGCTTCAGTCCACCCCATCTCTTCGGGCGGTACGATGCCTACGATCTGAAGTTGTCCCGAATCAACCAAGCGTTTCACTCGCTGGCGAACAGAGCCTTCGGTGACACTTAATTCATTGGCAATTTTGGTGTAAGGAGTTCGACCATCATACTGGAGAAATGAAACAATCGCGCGATCCTTTTTATCTAACATTAACTCATTATACTGAAATTCGTAATATTGTCAATATAATACTCACTTTATCGTAATCAATTTGTGTGATTTTTACGCTTTCTTTATGTTTTTGCTTATCTCAGGCTTGACCGTTTGCTTTATACTTACTAT
>JACKQG010001917.1_pt1 | contig 28013 bp, 25 predicted proteins | sample 8237621 | NCBI WGS metagenome assembly JACKQG01 (sample SAMN15677084, study PRJNA649215) | marine metagenome | biome: marine; feature: Black Sea; material: saline water; isolation source: suspended particulate matter (SPM) from the Black Sea western gyre | collected 2013-06-09/2013-06-10 | depth... | reverse complement strand
ACTCGCTCTCAAATCCCAGAGATAATAAGGCGGCAATAGAAATATGCGAAACTTTTAACGATTCGGAAACTAAATTTCCAGGGACTGATATGAAATTAATTTACAAATTCACGACAATTTGATTTCCGATAGGTCAGGAGTTCTGTTTGTCTTTCTTCTGTTGTCTCACCCATATTAATATATTCATTTCGCTGTTCCAGTCAGGTTGAATTTTGGTTAGATTTTATTCTGATATATTTTCCAACCATTTATCAATAGTGAATATTAATGATTCCTGATGTATTGGTGCGATTGTGCCATGTCCTACAGAGCGGATAATAAAAAGTGATATTTTTTGTTTGTCTTTTGTAATCATTTCGTTAAATCTTTTTTGAAGTGATAGATATGCGTCATCTTTATCACCAATAAGAAAAATTATTGGACATGATAAATCCATTAATTCCTGAATATGTGTATGGTTAAAATGTTGGTGCCACCATTTCCTTGAATAGTATTGCCATTTGCCTTGAATATTCTTACCATCACGGATTTCTTCAATTAAGGTTTTTCGATTTTCGGGGTGTCTTGAAATAATTAGATCAAAAAAATCTTCGTCTAAACATGAAGATGTCCATATTAAACCAGCAGTCTTTTCATATCTATATGCAACTGTACCAGCTATTTTTGCACCTTCACTATGGCCCATAATGTAAACTTGTTTTGGATTTATTATAGGATATTGCTGTAATAAATAATTTAAAAAATCAAAATTGTCATGTATTCTTTCCTCGAAAGTTAAATTAGAAAAATTTCCTTCACTTGGAGCAACTCCTCGTTTTTGTTTCATTGCTGCCACAAAACCTTTAGATTGATAATGGCATAGGATATCATCCTTAGCCATGTCTATAGGAAAAGGTCCAGAGCCATCGATATACAAAAAAAGTGGCAATTTGTTAGAATTACCTATCTTTTGATATGGAAAACGAATTCTATAAGCTAAATTCAAACCTATTGAATTTTTAAATTTTCCAGAATATGGAAATTGAGTTTTATAAATTGCAAAATGATACCCACCAATACCACATCCTTGTGAAAGGATAATCACACACAAAAGAATGAGTAACAAAAACGATTTCTCTTTCAAACTATCTGCCCTTCTATTGATTTATCAAAATCTAACATCGGTTTCGACAGCCACCCATCAAGTTGGCATTAATGCGATTCTCAAAATCTGCCACTCAAATTCATTGAGAAATTTATCCTCAAATCCTTGAGAACACTCATTCATAATATCTAACGATCTCACCTAGTTCACACTCAATTGCCGGATGATATTCAATCCTCATTCTCCCATTAATTCTTTGTGGGACAATGGAACTATTTCACGTCTTTTAATTTCCTCGTAACGTTGCTTTATTCTAAAACTTTCTGTCCTTCCAATACCCGGGTCTTCAGCGTAAATGCATAAGGGCAGATAACCGAATTTTATTCTTATCGTGTCGATATACGATTCCGAAAGGAACCCATGTAAAAGAAGGCGCCGGGTCCCTCCACAATAAAGTGACCAAGTATTTGGAAACTGTCGAATGAGATTAATGGCACGATCAACTTCATCCAGGAATTCGATTCCCAAGCCTTTTGCCTGATTTTCGTACCATGCCCTGGATTGTTCTAATTCAACATACACTTCAGAATGAACATCAACCCGTAACAACGGCATTTCTCCTTAGTCGTTCCCGAAATTCTTCCCATGGGATACAGTCCACAACTCCATTATCAACTTCAATAACCCGGCGGTGTATCTCTTGTTGCCAGGCAACCTCGACATTTAAATCTGCAACTGTATCCAAACTGGCGATAAGCCGCTCTGCGATGGTAGCACGGTCTTTGGGTGACGTTTGTAAAGCTTGTGTTATTATTTCCTCTACAGCCTTATCCATTTTTTCTCCATTTATGTATTTTTGGCTGACATTTTAGTAGATTTCTTTTCTTGTATTTGTTGCGCTAAAGTTTTCAAATCGGGATTACCCAACCAATTATGCCTTTCTTCGGAATAATTGCCCCACCTGTTTCAAATTGTTGAAGGAAACCTACCATCCAAACAGGGCCAAGATGATCACCTAAAATAGTAATTCCTGTTTGACGAATTTCTTCTAATGTCATTGATTGATTTTTCATTTCATTATCAATAACAACGATACTTATCCATTGCCATTATTTTAATTCAAGATATGGATCACGAACGCTTGTTTTTTTAAGTTACTCTTAACGAGAACCAACAAAACTTGCTTCAGTGAATTTTTTAGACTCATCTAAAAAACGATGACTATATTTCTTTTGCAGTTCGATATAATATTCAACAATTTTCTTAGGATCGTGATTAAAACGTTCAGAAATTTGATGACGTGTTTCTCTAATTTGAGAAATTGTTGGATCATTTTTTGTCATTTTTTATTCTCCAAGTAATTCAAGAGGGGTGACTAATAATGGTACAAATAATCCCAACATGACATTAACTTGTCTAATGTGACGAAATTTGTTTGCATTGGCAAGATGTTTACAATTCCATTTCGAGTCCATTCTTTTCGGGCAATAGCTTCTGCATTTGTTCTATCTTCGTAATAGAAACTTGGAATTGTTGTTTCTACATATACTTTTGGATTCATTATAATATCCTAAAAAAAGAAAAAGTCCCTGTCTGAATAATAGTTTATAAGAAACGCTTCTACTTTACTCTTCCTTCTGCCCCTTTTTAACCCACTCTCCATTTTCATCTTCCACCCATGCCCCGGCAGCAGCATTGTCCTGGTTAATTTTTGCAAATATTTTGCTGACATTCTTTTCACCGGCTTCTGCTGCCTGCTCATTCAGCAAGATGATGCGCTCCATGATTATTTTTCGATAGCTGTTTTCATTCTCAACAATTTTCGTGACCCGATTCTTTAAGTCAGCATCTTTTACCAAATCATTGTTTTCTTTGATTTCCAACAGCCCTTGGTTGTTTTCCCCGACTAATCCATTTTCAAGGAATTCTTCAACATCATCCTTGTTGAATTTCCGTCCCTGTACTGCCTCCAGGACTCGCTTTTTTTTAGCCGACATTTTTGGTTTTTTTGCTGAATTCGTTGAACGAACCGATGTTAACGTCCACACATCCTCTTCAATCTGCTGATAGGTGCCAATCACCTGGTTTTCTAATGCTGTTTTTTCCCCGGTAATATTCACCTCGGGCGCTTTAATGCTGCAAGAAAAAAACAGAACGGTTGCTAAACCCGTTATCATAACAAAAACCATTACTTTTGTTCTTTGGTTTTTCATTGTGAATTTTCCTCCTCGTTTTATTAAATACGTTAAATTTATTAGATGAAGGTAATAAAATTTGAAACATATATAGAGATGCTTGATGCTCGATTCTGGTTTCTGGATACCGCAATCCCAACCAACGTCGAGCATCAACCATCTTGTTTCGTTACAAATTTTGATTAGAGACCTTTTATTACATGAATTTACATTAATTCATTGTAGTTCACTGCCCTAAAACCTATTCACTTTTTACTTTTCACTATCACTTCTTCCTTTTCCAGATATCGAGAAACGCCCGCAACGCTTTTGAAACTGCAGAAATCAACGTGGCAAATTCAATTACAGGCTGGTGGAGTTTTTCCTGAAGTTCTTTTTCAAATTGTGTAATCCGCGTGACCGTATCCTTTACATCGCCAACGCCTTGTTCCACCATGCCCATCTGCTTTTGAATCGACTGAACAATTCTTTTTACATCGTTTACAATTATGGTCAGATCGTGAGAAATCGGCGCGATATGAAAGCGACTCGTCTCCATCAATTTTTCAGCTTCTTTTGCCATTCGTTTTACCTGTACCAGCGCGATCAACAAACCAATTACAAACAGGACAATGAAAAAAGCAATGGTGGCTACACTTATTTCCAATATCGTCATTTAGAATCTCCTGTATTCATTATGCTTTTTTTGATTTGGCTGTTTTCTTTTCTTTGTGGAAAGCCTCTTTGCCGCTCTTGATAGCCTGCTTTAATTTGCCGGTCTTTTCAGTTACTGTCTTTTTCCCGAGATCTATTTTATCTTGCGCTACGGCTAATTTTTCGTCGGCTTTTTCCTTTACTTCATCAGCCAATCGTTTGCTCTCAGTCAACATCTCCTCAAATTTCTTTTTCGCTTCTTCAAAGGCGACTTCCGCATCTTTTTTTAATTGTTCTGCCTTTTTTAATCCATCCACCAAAAGGTCGCTGGAAATATCTTTGGCTTCAGCATAATACTTTTCTGCCTCGGATTTTAACTCGCCTGATTTCTCTTTCAACTCTTCTCTTAACTCTTTTCCCGTCTTCGGCGCATACAATAAAGCCAAACCTGCGCCAATGAAACCGCCAAAAAGCAATCCTTTGATAAATGATACGCCTGAACCTGTGTTTTCTTCGCTCATTTTTTTATCTCCTAAATTTGAAATAGAAAGGGTAATTTGACAACATACTTATTATGGATTATAATATAACTATCAACTTTTAAAAGCATGGCGCTTGGCGATAAAATATTATACTTTGCACCATTTGCTTTGCAAAAGATGATAAATTTTTTTAGTTCTATTAAGTAATATGTAACTTTCGAGAAACTTAAAAATTTATCCAATTAAAAAATGACAAAATAATTACTGACAAAATAATTTTTTAATGTTTGGATTAGCTGAATGGTTTCAGTAATATTATAAAGTTACAAATCAAATACTAACCCAGCCTTGATATTCATCACAAATCAAATTACAATAAAATTAATAGAAAATCAAGTTTTTTATTCTTTCAGGTTGATTTTCTTCTTATGGTAGCGTAGCAGAAAAAAAATCATTTTTCTCTTGACTTTAACTTCAAAATTATTATATTTTTACTATATAAACTTTCACTATTTTAATAAAATATTGGTATTGGAGATGCCCGGCTTTTACTTTGGAAAGAAAACCAAAACAATTTGCCAAAATATGATGTATTAATTGTTGATGCTTTCTCAGAAGATGGGATACCAATCCACCTGGTCACAAGAGAAGCTTTATTTGTTTATAAAAGCCGCCTGAAAGCCAATGGCATTATCGCTTTTCATATTTCAAACCATTATTATGATTTAAAAACCGTTTTAAAAGCATTGGCTCTTGATATTTCCTGGGCGTTTGTTTATATTAACGCGCCGACAGATAATGACACACCGTTATCAGATCGAAGCTCTGTTTTTGTAATGAGCCAACATACTGAAAATTTGCTTCCATTAATAAACAATGGTTGGGAAGTCGAAAATGATTCTGAAGATCATTCACCCGCATTACTTTGGACAGATGACTATAATAGTATTTTGACTGTGTTAAAAGTGCAAAAGAATTGGTAATCTAATGTGAAAGTTGTTTTGAGATTTTTTTTTATGAGTGTAATAAAAAAAATGGATAAATAATTGTTTTCAGTTTCTTTGTTCTTATTTTCATCATGGTAATAAAAAAGGCTGAGATAATTTTTTTATTGACTTTTTGAAAAATATAATTTATTTTCCACATAAGTCAAAAGCACCAGCAACAAAAGTAAAATAATATGATCAGAAAAAAGAAAAAAATCGGGTTAGCTTTAAGCGGTGGCGCCGTACTGGGAATCGCCCACCTGGGGGCGATCAAGGTTTTGGAAGAAAATAACATCCCCATCGATATAATAGCCGGCACCAGCGCGGGTTCACTTGTTGGCGCATTTATAGCTGCCGGGTATTCCAGCGATAAACTTTTTGGAATGGCTAAAACGGTCTCCTGGGAAAACATCGGTACCATCACCATTCCCAAAATGGGTTTATTAAACAGTAAAGCGCTGGAAAATTTTGTCGATGAAGAATTAGGGGGAATCGACATCAGGGACTTGCTAAAAACCTATGCAGCCGTCGGCGTTGACTTAACAAAGGGGAGAGAAGTTGTTTTCACCCAAGGGCCTGTTGCTGAAGCGGTGCGGGCAAGTTGCTCAATTCCCGGGATATTTACACCCTTAATAAAAGGCGACCAGGTGATTGTGGACGGCGGTGTATTAAATGTGCTGCCCACGGATGTGGTTAAAAACTTAGGCGCTGAATATATAATTTCTGTTAAGCTGAAACCCTCATTGTCTTCAGCGAAACCGCCTCAGAATATTATCCAGGTAATTATTAATTCATCAATGTTAGCCTGGGGTCAACTTGCGGATAATGCCCCTCAGGGTGATGTGACAATTACACCGGATCTTTCCGGATTAAATCCACATGATTTTAAACAGGCGGATGAGCTTTACCAAAGAGGGCGAGATGCCGCATTACAAACAATCGAGCAAATTAAGAAAGACTTGAAACTATCCGGGAAATTTGACCGTATCAGAACAAATAAAAAATGAACATAAAATTATTTTGAAGGAGAATATTGTGTCGGTTTTAACTCTTGAGAATGTTTATAAATCTTTCAATAGTGTCCATGCTGTACAGGATTTGAGTCTTGACCTGCCTCCCGGAATTATTTTCGGATTATTGGGTCCCAACGGAGCCGGCAAGACTACCACCATCAGAATGATTTTGGATATTATTATTCCTGACAAAGGAAAAATTCTTCTTTTTGATTTGCCGAACTCTCAAAAATCAAGAGATCTCGTCGGTTACCTTCCGGAAGAAAGAGGCCTCTACCGGAAAATGAAAGTTGGTGAACAATTAACTTTTCTTGCCGAAATGAAAGAAATAAAACCATCCAAATCTAAAGAGAAGATTGAGTACTGGTTAGACAGGTTTGAACTTTCCGAATGGAAAGACAAAAAAATTGAAGAACTCTCCAAGGGGATGCAACAGAAAATACAATTTATTGCAACTGTTATTCATGAACCCAAATTAATTATCCTCGACGAACCGTTCACCGGTCTTGATCCGGTAAACACTGAATTAATTAAAAATGTCATGCTGGAACAGAAAGACAGGGGGGCGACGATCATTTTCTCCACGCACCTGATGGATCAAGTTGAGAAACTGTGCGATTCGATTTGCCTGATTAATGAAGGCAAAGCTGTACTCGATGGTGAATTAAAAAACATAAAGAAAAACTTTCGCCGCAACTCGGTACTCATGCAATTTGAAGGAGATGGAAAATTTTTAAATAATTCATCGCTTGTGCAGAAATTTAACGAGGTTGATAATCATTTGGAAATCTTCCCTGTTGAAGGAAAGAAAGTTCGTGACATATTACAAGCAGCCTTAGATGAAGGTGACATAACTCGATTCGAGGTTATGGAACCATCCTTGAATGAAATTTTCATTGAAACCGTAACTAAAAAAAAGGAGTAACCGGTGAACAAATTATGGACTATATTTAAACGCGAATACTTATCCCGGGTAAAAACAAAAGGTTTTCTTATTGGAACCGCCCTTACACCGCTGCTTATCATTGGATTAACTATCGGGCCGAGATTGTTGATTAATTTAACATCAGAAAAAGCTAAAAATATCTCGGTGATTGATCTGAGCGGTATTGTTTATTCCGAACTTGAAAAAGCCTTGAGTGATACTTCCAGTTCAGGTGAAAATCTATACAATCTAAAACTTGTTAACGCCTCAAATGAAAATGTGGAAAGCGTAAAAGCAGAACTCTCTCAAGCTGTTGACAACGACAAGATAGATGGTTATTTTATTATTCCTGAAGACATCGTTGAATCAAACAAATTGGAATTTTATGCTAAAAGCGTTAGTGACTTAAAACAGAACAGAGCCTACAGGAACATCATTTCCGAAGTGATCACCAATTACCGGTTAAAAGACAGCAACCTCGATCCAACTTTGATAAACAAACTAACCAAACGTGTTGAGTTAATAACCTTCAAAGTCGAAAAAGGCGGCGAAGAAACAGAAGACCGGGGGCTGTCATTTATCGTTACTTTTGTCATGGTGATGTTTTTATATATGGCGCTGATCGCGTATGGCACTTTTGTAATGCGAAGCGTTTATGAAGAAAAGTTGTCACGCGTTGCCGAAGTGTTAATTTCTTCCTGCAAACCTTTTCAATTAATGGCTGGCAAGGTATTAGGAATTGGAGCTGTTGGGCTAACACAATATATTATTTGGGCAACGGTCGCCGGTTTATTAACCGTGTATGCAGGCAGCTTAATTAACATGTTTTCTCCCGGAGCCGAAACCACTGCCATTCCGACAATTCCAATTTCGGTGTTGGTATATTTTGTTATATTTTTTGTGCTCGGCTATATATTATTTGCCACACTTTATGCTGCTCTGGGAGCAATGGTAAACAGTGATCAGGATGCACAACAACTTCAATTTCCGGTGATAATACTCATTATATTGGCTTTCTTTTTTACATTTCACATCATCCGCAATCCAACCAGCGGTTTAAGCCAAATAGTTTCCATGATCCCGTTTTTCTCACCCATCACGATGTTCACGCGCATTTCTGTGCAAGCGCCGCCGTTCAGTGAAATTTTATTATCGATTGTGATTTTGATTGTAACCATTATTTTCCTGATCTGGATGGCTGGAAAAATATTCAGAGTTGGGATTCTGATGTACGGGAAACGACCTACGGTACCGGAGATATTTCGGTGGATCAGGTCTTGAGTGTTTGATTTTATTAAAAAGGGAATGGTTTTAAGGCCATTCCCTTTTTGTTTTTTAGATTAATGGTCTGTAAAAAGGGACATTAAGCCAGGAGAACTGCTTGTATAATTTTCCTTCGGGGGAGCCACAAAATTTACCATGTGACCACCTGATTTCTACATGGTAGTCAAATGTATATCTTTTTTTGTTTCCTTCGCACTCAACTGAAATGTTAACAACACTCTGTTCCCTTGAAAGATCTGGCGCTGCATTAACTCTTATAATTTTCCACATTCTTTTCCATTCAGTTAAATCAGGAACAACCACAGCAAAATCTTTCGTTTTATCTATCCCACAAAAAATATACTCGACAGCATTTACACGAAAAAATGTTTTAGCCAACAGTTCAATTGTTGAACTTCTCAAATTACTATTAAGAGACGTTTCTAATTTTGTATTGAATATTTCTGCGGAATTACTTGCCACTTTGTGACACATTGTAACGTATAAACCATAAAAATCATTTTTTTGCTTTGTACTAAATTTTGCAATAATATTTTTTATCCGCTTGCGATCTTCCTTTTTTGCCTTCTTTTCAAATTCATATATATCATCAGGAAAGGAACCTTGGTCTTGATTTTTAACATATAAGTATACTTTATTTATTTCATCGTATGCTTGTTCGATAAACCAATTTGGAGAATTTTTAGCAAGCTGCATTGCTGAAGGAATTGATACAAATATATTAAATGGAGATAGATTATACACAACATTGCTCTTTACTTTTATAGAGATCGGAATATTTGCTGCGATGATATCTTTAGGGACAGAGATGGTTGAAGCTTGTTTGTTGGGACCTGTCCAATTTAATGAAGAGAGATGTTCAAAGAATGAATACCTATCTCGGATTTTTTGACCAACATAGAATACTCTATCATAATCATTCTTGTTTTTGTCATAATTCTTTACATATTCTCGATATTTTTCATGCGTCAAAGTATGATTAAAATATTTCTCTATTTCTTGTTCTTTTAAATCAAACTGATTAATATTTAATAATCCCAAACCAACAGAGATCTCGGTTCCTTCAGTTTTTGATGTTGGCAAAATTAATCCTTTTTGATTTTTAATGCATTATTAATTCTCTCTCTGGCTAACAAACAATATGCATCGGAAATGTCATATCCAACATATTTGCGATTATTAACAGCTGCGGCTAAACATGTTGTACCAGAACCAACAAAGGGATCTAATATCACGTCATTTTCATAGGAATATAATCGAATTATTCTTTCCGCGAGTGCAACAGGAAATGGTGCGGGGTGTCCTACTTTTTTTGCAGATTCAGGGGGTATCTCCCAAACAGACAAGGTAGCCTTCATAAATTCATCTTTAGAAATATCCGATATTCCCTTGTCCGGTCTGGAATATGTCATTTTTGAAAAAACAAGAATATACTCGTGTAAATCTCTTAACCTTGGCGCCTTTGCGCTTTTCCAACTACCCCAGGCACAACTGCCATTAGCGCCTCTAGCTTTTTGCCAAATTATTTCTCCCATTGGCAAAAAGCCATTTTTAATATGAATCTCATAAAAAAAGCTGTGCATCGGAATGTAAGGTCTTCTTCCCAAATTGGCAATGTTAATGCAAAACCTACCTCCTGGTTTTAATTTTTTATAAACTTCCTTGCCAACATTTTTAATCAATTTTAGGTAATTATCAAGACTAATATCGTCCTCATAATCTTTTCCCACATTATAAGGAGGCGATGTAAAAGCCAGGGCAATACTATTATCAGGCACGTCTGTCATTTTCTCCGATGATGCTAAATATATTTGATTAGCCCACTTGCCTGGTGGTTTAAAATTAATTTCTAATCCTGGGCTGATGCTTTCTTGATTTTTAAATTTGCTATAAAGCTCTCTTTTATAAAATTTGGAAGAATCGTGTGATTCTCTTTTGGTTGTACCAAAAGATGATGTTTTGGTTTTATTCATCTTTATATCTTTCACTAACTAAAATTGGACTATCAAACGCGTATAAAAATTGAAGCCGTACCAAGTCTGAATAATTGTTATTTAAATATAATCCACTTTTATTACAATGTCAAGAGAAATAATGTAACAAAATATTTAAACCAAATCGATAATTTTTTAAATAGATACCGTCAAAAAGAAAGCGGACAGATTGCTCACCATTATTTGGCCTATTCTTATTAGTATTCTTGAATATGTACGGATTTTATCTTTTATAGCATATTTTTATTCAAATACTCTTCTGTCCACGGACAAACAGCAATACAAATTCCACAAATATGCTTATTCAATTTTCTTTCCTTCATCCATTTTCTTGTTTGCAGATAACAGGCATTCGCATCAAAAAATTCTTCACGTATCATTCCAACCTGCCAGTTATTTCCGGTTGGTGCGCTTCCCGGGCAATATTTTACACATTCAACACAATCGCCGCATAAAGACTTTTCCACCGAATCAGCAACCGGAAGGTTTGCATCTGTTAATACGGTTGTTAAACGAATCGCAGACCCGAACTCTTTTGTAACCAATAAAGCACATTTACCAATCCAGCCCAAACCTGCTTTTGTGGCGACTGTTTTATGCGGCAGTTGCGTTGAAAGTTGTTTCCCTTTTAACTTGCTTTTGGTCACTGAATGCGCGTGTGCCTGAAATCCATTATCTTTCAGATATTCAACACACAATCCGGACAAATTATCCAACAGGCAGTTTACCCGATTGTATTCTTCGATATATTCATTTGTCGGACCATCTTTTAATGCTGAAATTATAGATGGCTCCAGTTTAATCCCTATTGAGATTCCTGTTGGCAATCCACAGCGAATACCTTCCGGCAAATTTTTCAAGTCTGCAAAACCAAAAATTGAAGCGCCATTTTCGATAAGCATTTCGCTTAATTCTTTCACTTCACCAATACCTTTAAGCTTGATGGGTACTTTTTTGAATGATAGACGGTATGATCAGCTTTTTGAAAATCGCTCTCTACAGCATGATAAATGTTTACAAACTTCTGTGGATTTCTATCAATCACCGGGAACCAGGTACTTTGAATCTGCACCATAATCCGGTGACCTTTTTTGAAACAATGGCACTTATCTCTTAAATCAAATTCAATTTTTGTTATTTTGCCAGGGACTAATGGTTTCGGATTTTCAAAGCTATTCCGATATTTACTTCGGAAGACTTCACCGCCGACAAGCATTTGAAAATCACTCATTTTAACATCCCCGTTATCAGGTGCATCGCCAGGGTAAACATCTATTAATTTGACAATCCAATCTGCGTCCGTGCCTGTCGTACGCACAAACAAATTGGCGATTATAGGACCTGAAATAGTAACATCATCAAACAATTCATCTGTTTGGTAAACCAAAACATCCGGGCGCCTTGAGGCGAATCTTTGATCTTCCACCATCCAGAGATGCCCCTGGTTGGTTCTTATCTCTGTTGACCAGGGCACTGGTTTGTTCGGATCGCTGGTAAACGTGTTAAATTCCGAACCTGGTTTTATTTGAGGAAGATCAAAAGAAAGTTGCCCACTTGCCTGGAAATAGAGGTTCTTTTCAACTGCCTGTTTTGGAGGCCAAGAATCATAAGATTTCCATTGATTTGAACCGGTTTCAAAAATTAGCGCTTCCGGTAAATTAAGCTCGCCTTTATCTTTTAAATAGTATTTGAAGAATGGAAATTCAACTTTTTCTCTAAAATAGACACTGGTCTTTTCTTTAAATTGAATATTGCCTAAAAAATCTCCCTCCATTCTCGCCCAACCGCCATGAAGCCAGGGACCGACTACCAACGTGCTGTTATTTTTCTTGTTTTTTTCCTCAATTGTTTTGTAAATACTCATTGGGCCATAGAAATCCTCTGCATCAAACCAGCCGGCAACATTTAAAATTGGATGAGTTATGTTAGTTAAATATTGAAGAACATCCTGTTCCTGCCAGTATTCATCATAATTTCCATGTTCCATATATTCATTCCACGTTGGCACACTTTCGTGAAAATACGTTTTATCAACATTTGAAACCGGTCCAAGCTCCTGGAAGAATTTGTAACCATCTTTTGTTCCATCGTTTGCATATAACTCATTCGGCCCTAACGTGTTGCGGTAATTGTTCTCTCCATAGTAACGGATTGAATAGGGCGTGCGAAAAAGAAGGATCGGATATTTTTGGGTTTGGTCTTTTGGAGAATAAATCTGTGTAAAAAGTTCTATCCCATCCCGCATGGAGATCATTACTTCTTGCTTTTTATAAAAATCTTGTATCCATTCTGCATTGGTTTCAGTTGCTTTTTGATAATTTTTTGTTGCAGATGTCGTCTCTCCGTGCAGCATGAAAAATAAAGTAATCAGAAGTGCACAAAAAAACAGTGCATATTTCAGTCTAAATTTTTGCATAATAATGGCGCTCCTTTTTAATCAATATGAATACAAAAACAGGGGACAATCAGAAATTTTAGCCTATTTAGTGCATGAACGAAAAGTACCAAAATATAAAAAAGCGCCTGTCATTGCGAGCGACGAAGGAGCGAAGCAATCTTTTAATTATTAAGCGCTTATTGATTGGATTACTTCGTCGCTTCGCTCCTCGCAATGACAGAAAATTACCAAAATTAGGGATTTTCGTTCAGACACTATTTACCCATCCTAATCGCCCTACAATCATTTCTATTATTTTCGTGTACAAATACTTGTTAAGGTTTAGTTTGTAATATTGCTTGAGCAACTTAATTCCACGTTTTAGATAAAAGCAGCAGTGGCACAGTCTATAATGCCATAATAATAATAAGGTAACTGTACAGGTTTTAATACTTTAGTGCAGTACCACAAAGATTTTACATTACTCTGAAACGACTGCTACTGCTGCTTTTACATCTTAACCCTTAACAAGTATACAACGATATGACACTTAAACTGCCGAATTTATTTTATCATACCCTGTCCGGCACAACATACGGACTGCGATAGTTCCTGGTCAACATCTTATTTGCCTCTTCATCGCCAACAAACATTTCTGCCTTTGGATTAAAATTTAATTGTCTTTCAAGCCGGTAAGAAATGTTACCAAGATGTGCCAGTGCAGAAGATAAATGAGCCGTCTCGACCGGGCCATTCAGCATTGATTTATCATGAACGCGAACAGCGTCGATGAAATTTTTGTAATGGTCACCGCCTTCACTTCTTCCTGGTCCTTGCTCATATTTTCCCCTGCCAACACTTAAGTGAGTCTCATAAGTATCATAGCCCTTAATGAGCATATATCCTTTATCGCCGTAAAAAATATTGCCCACCTTCACGCCTTCTTCAGAATTTGTATTCCAGTGCCTTACTTCAAACTGTATCATTTTCTTTTCTTTGGGATAGTGATAGGTTGATGTTAACACTTCGGGAGTCTCTTTGCAGTCATCCCACAAAAATTTTCCACCCATCGCTGTTACCTTTTCCGGCAAGCCAACATCGAGTCCCCACATACACATGTCAGTCTCATGTATTCCCTGGTTGCCAACATCTCCATTGCCAAAATCCCAATGCCAGTGCCAGTTATAATGAACAAGATTTCGGGTAAACGGTCGTTTTTGAGCAGGTCCCAGCCACAGATCATAATCCAGTCCATCGGGAACCGGCTCAAATCCCTTATCGCCAATATCTGCCCGCCAGCGGAAAACCAACCCACGCGCCATGTAAACTCTCCCAATTAAACCATCGCGCAGATGTTGCACAGCTTCCTGCAATGCGGCTGAACTTCTCAACTGAACGCCATGCTGAACGATTCGATCATGTTTTGTTGCCGCTTCAACCATTTTTCTGCCTTCCCAGATATTGTGTGAACCGGGTTTTTCGACATAGACATCTTTACCTGCCTGGCACGCCCAAATGGTTGCCAGCGCATGCCAATGATTGGTAGTAGCGATACCCACCGCATCAATGTTTTTGTCGTCATAAACGTTGCGTAAATCCTGTACGAGCTTCATTTTTTTGTTGTATTTTTCCTCGTACTGTTTGGCTCTTTTTTCCAGGACTTTCATATCCGGATCGCAAAGCGTTGTCACTTCAACATCTTTCAGGTTCATAAAACCGTCCACATGGCTTTTGCCGCGACCGTTCATTCCCAAAACCGCAACTCGAATTTTATCGTTAGCGCCAAAAACATTTTTAGGAATAAACATGGGCGCGGAAAATGCAGTCGCAGCAACAGCGCCGGTTGTACTTTTGATGAAAGATCTTCGGGAAATTTTTGTTTCATTTTTGTGCATAATATACCTCGCTCGTTTTGATTAAATGCTGTTAAAAGTTTTGTTGATGTTAAAAGTTCTGGGTGAATTGCTAACAACTTAATAGTAAACCTGTGTTGAATTAAATTTAATATTACAATTTTTATTCAAAATGTCAAGCAAAACTATTCGCTTATAAAAAAAATGCCGCATACAATTTTATATGTGGCATCATAAATATTTATTATTCTATTTAACTGCACCGATTGTAAACCAATAACTTCGGACAATAAAATTCTCGAACATAACCAGATGATTTATATATAGCAGAATGATTGACAGCAGCCTGTCCGCCGCTTTTTTTTTGGCGGAAATAATTTTAATTGATAATGAAAGTTCAAAAAAAAAATTTCAGTACATAGTTGAACATTTTAAGCCACGGTTATCCACACTGAAAACATTGGCGTTGGTAACACAACACTACTCAATTTTATATTTTTTTATTATTCTGCTAATAATTATTCTGCTATTTTAATTGAAATGTGATTATTCTACAATAAAAATTTCGGTCAGGCAGGGTAGTTAATTTTTCAAATTCCCCAAATAAACAAGTCTTTTCACAATCGAGGTCTCATTGGTTTTCAGCCTGTAAAAATAAACACCGGCCGCCATCCTTTTCCCTTTATCATCCAATCCATCCCAAGATTTAACAAAACGTTCATTGTTATGGTAATCACTGATTATCGTTCTCACCTTTTGACCACGAATGTTATAAATTATCAGACTTGCATTCCCGGGGATAAAAATATCATACTCAATCGCTGTTTCCCCCGCAAAAGGATTTGGATAATTCTGAAAGAGTTTAAAATCTTCCGGTACTGGTTCATATTCAGATATGGTCGAATCAAAAGCCAAAAAGGTAAAATAAGAATCCGGCGCCTTGTGTGGAAAATTTTTATAATCTCCGTTCTTATCAGCAGCGGAAAAGTAAAATTTGATTTTCGTGTCTTTGGATTGTAATGGAAGCCATCCTTGATATTCTTTGTCTTCTTCGGTTGGAGAAAGTTCAACAGAAGAAAACGACCCGTCTTCAATCGCATAGTGGACTAACAAAGAGTCACCGATTAACTTATATTTTGAAAATATTTTAGTTCTTACCAGGTGCCCCAACTGGTCATTGTTAAATATTTGCGGTGTGCTGGAGAAAAACAGTCCGTGATAAAAAATGGCTTCGTAAGCATTCACCAATCCCCAGCCAAACTCGTTGTCCGGCATCACTGCATTGTTTGCAGTTTCTCTTACCGCTTCTTTCACTTGAGTCGGTGTTAAATAAGGATGCGCCTGTAAGACTAACGCCGCCACTCCTGCAACTAATGGGCATGCTAATGAAGTTCCGCTAGCAGTCCTGTATTGGTCAACGCTGCCCACCGTAACGCAGCTAACGCCGCTTCCCATGGCAACCACATCCGGCTTTATTCTACCGTCATAAGTTGGACCGCGTGAGCTAAACCCAACCAGTTTGCCATTACTATAAACCGCTCCAACTGAAATAACATCGATACCATCTGCCGGCGCTATCATGTAAGTCCACTGATCATTGCCTTCGTTTCCGTTACTGTTTACAACAACAACACCCTTTTTTACCGCAATGTCTGCAGCCAAAGTGGTAATAGCTGTCTCTCCGTCCATATCCGAATAATCATACCAGTCCAAATATCCTAGTGAACTGCTGACAACATCCACACCCTGGCGCTCCATCCATTCCAGACCAGCCACCCAATTGTCTTCTTCAACAACTGTTTCTGTTGGCGTAACTTCCGTTTTCGCCAGCAGAAATGAAGCGCCAAACGCCGGACCAATTAAATGCCCTTCTTTGAATCCCGCAAGCGCTGAAAGCGTTTTTGTTCCATGGCTCTCTTGACTGGCGGGATCGCCTTCCTCATTACTTGTTATACTATCCTGGTTAATTACGTCATATTCGCTGATAACATTTAGGTGTTGAAGCGCTTCATGAATTTTATAATTAAAGCCGGTATCTAACATTCCCACCAACACGCCGCTGCCGTCCAATCCCAAATCGTGCACATCAGGAACCCGCATCATTTCATTTTGCTGCAAAGAAACACCATAATCGAAACCATAGATTTGGCTTTTGCTCAAAAAAATCTGCCCGGTTTCTTCGGGTAATCTTATTTTGAAAGCAGAAACAGGTTTAACATTTTTAATAAACGGAAAACTTTTAATGGATTCTATTTGAGTCTTATTCAATCGCGCACTGACGCCATTTAACCACCTTGAAGTAACTATTGGATTTATCCCCAATAATTTAATTTTTTCTAAATAAAATTGATTTATTGGCAAATCCGATTCATCTACCAGCTTTTGCCCGGAAAGAGCCTTTGCCCTTCTGTCCAATGTTTTTTGCAATAGAGATTCTTTAACAGTGCTTAGCGCTTCATTTTTTTGTGCGGATTGAATTCCCTTATCTTTGAAAAATATCCAATGTTTTTGCTGGCTCCAACTTAATATCGGTACAAGCATTAGAATTAAGATTAAGATTAATTTTTTAGTCATATTTTCTTCTCCGGGAAAAATGGCAAGTTTTGTTAAGGGGGTGGGATAAAATAAGTTGACCATTTTGATCTCACAAATCATTATTTATCAATATCGAGAGAATTTAGGGGGTGAGATAAAACAAATTAACTATTATCCATTAAGTTAATTATTTCTCATTACCGAATAAATTTAAAATATTCGATATATGTTATCTCACCCCCTGAAAATGTCCAAGTTATTTAATCCAACCCCCTAAATTAGACGTCGACTTAAAAATGAATTTACGACTCTCTTATCTACTTTAAACATAAAATTATTAATAGTGTTTCATTTTATTTTAAATTTTATTTGCAAGTTTGGGGATATTTTTTTAACTTCAACCTGGGGCTAAAAACTATACCAATCATTTCAATTTCCAACGGATTAAAGAACCCAACTGATTTTCTTCTGCAAAATATAATATTATTAAATAACATCCGTTGGATTCTTTAATCCGTTGGGGAAAATTCTTTTTTTTAAATTGCCAACATACAAGGTAATCATTTTTGAAAAAATTCGCTGACATCGCTCTGCCCATTCCGGTCTTTCAGAATTATACTTATGAAATTCCGGAAATTATGAGACCGTTCATTAAAAAAGGATTTCGGGTGTTGGTTCCGGTGGGTAAAAGAAAAATGACCGGTTATGTTATTAATATTAAAGACGAATGCGTTCGCAGCGATTTAAAACCGATTCATGATTTGATAGATAAAAGTCCGGCAATCTCGACCGAACTCATCAGGCTGGCAAAATGGATTTCCGATTATTACATCTGCCCTTTGGGTGAGGTGATCAAAGCAATGCTGCCCGGCGGTATAAATATCGAATCGAAAACGAACCTGAAGTTAATTCAAAGCAAAAATACCGTACAAAAATATCTTGAAGAAAATCGTGTGCCCAGGCAGGAAAAAATCCTTCAATTATTATTGACACAAAATCAAATTTCTGTTCAGCAATTAAGAAAACGGTTTCGCGGTGCAAGTTTGTCTTTTTCAATTTCAAAATTGGTTGAAGCCGGCTTGGCTCGACAGGAGTTAAGTCTTTCCACTGCAAAAACAAACATAAAATATGAAATCCGCATCCGGCTTTCTCCGGAAATAAATACTCTAACATCTTTCGAGCAAGCGCTTGAAGATTTGGAAAAATCCGCGCCAGTTCAGGCGAAGTGCTTAAAAATCATTCAATCCGAAAAACAAATCTCCCTAAAAAATCTTCTTCAACAAACAGGAGCCAGTAGCAGCGCAATTTCATCATTGATCAAAAAGAAGTATGTTGAAAAATATGAAAAAGAGCTGTTTCGTTCATATTTTAAAAAAACGTCTAACGCAACTCAAAAAGAGATGCGGCTCAATGAATATCAAAAAAAAGCTGTCCATCAAATTAATGGAGCAATCGACCGGGGAGAGTACAAAACGTTTCTGGTTCATGGAGTAACAGGAAGCGGGAAAACACAAGTTTACATTGAGGCGATAAAAACAGCGCTCAAAAAAGGAAAGACTGCCATTGTTCTTGTGCCGGAAATTTCATTAACGCCTCAAACAGTCAGCCGCTTTACACAAAATTTTCCCGACCTGGTGGCGGTGCAGCACAGCAGGATGTCACCCGGCGAGAGATATGATTCCTGGCGAAAGTTGAAAGATGGTCAGTTCAAAATTGCCATTGGACCACGATCTGCCATTTTTGCTCCATTGAACAATCTTGGTCTCATCGTGGTTGATGAAGAGCATGAGTCTTCGTACAAACAATACGACTCCCAACCGTTGTATCATGCCAGGGATGTGGCTGTAATTCGTGGAACGTTTAATAATGCGGTGGTCGTTTTGGGATCGGCAACACCTTCGCTTGAATCATATTACAACACCAAATCTTCTAAATACCATTTGCTTGAGTTGCCTGGCAGGATTGATGAAATCCCAATGCCCAAAGTAACAATTGTCGATATGCTTACGCAGCGCAAAAGACATCCGGGAAAAGACGTGTCCGTTTTTTCTCAACCATTGCAGGAAAAAATAACAGAAAAACTCAAATTGGGGCAGCAAATAATTTTGTTGCAAAACCGCCGGGGCTTTTCCACTTATATTAAATGCAAAGAATGCGGTTTCATTGAAAAATGCGACCATTGTGAAATAACTTTGACCTTCCATGCGCCAGGAAATCGCCTGCGTTGCCACTATTGTGATTTTAACAAAAAAGCGCCTGATAAATGCCCGGATTGCGGCGGAAGTGATATTTTATTCAAAGGTGTTGGCACGCAAAAAGTGGAACAAGAACTTACAAAATTATTCCCGCAAGCGCGTGTTGTGCGCATGGATTTGGATACAACGAGCAGAAAACATGCGCATGACCAAATTTTGAGCGATTTTGCCCGGGGAAAATATGACATCTTATTAGGAACGCAAATGGTGGCAAAGGGTTTGGACTTTCAAAATGTAACGCTGGTTGGCGTTATATCGGCTGACACCAACTTACTGCTTCCTGACTTCAGATCATCGGAACGTACATTTCAGCTAATGACACAAGTTGCGGGCAGAGCCGGAAGGAAAGAACTACTCGGTGAAGTTTATATTCAAACTTACTCACCGAATAATTCTGGCTTGATATTTGCAAGAGATCACAACTCAAAAGGCTTTTTTTTAGATGAGATTCCTTTTCGAAGGGAATTAAAATATCCTCCGTTTGGCAAGCTGATCTATATTTTATTCAAAGGAGAAATAGAAAACAAAGTTGAACAAGCAGCAAATACTTTTCTTTCATGTCTCAAGCTTCCGCCTAACCTGGGAAAGATATTTGGTCCAACGCCTTCTCCGTTGGCAAAAATTCAAGACAAATATCGCTGGCAAATAATAATCAAAAGCGATAAAAAGCTTGATCCTGCCGGAAAAATTTCAAGGCAGCTTTTATATGATGCATTAGGGAAATTCAAATCAGAGAAAAGATTAAGAGGTGTGAGAATAACAATAGATATTGATCCGATTTCATTGCTTTAGTGTAAATATTTTTTTATTGAAAAAACCTAACCGGGACAAGCCACAGCCCAAAAAGGTAAATGGGTAATTAGTCCATTGGGTAATTGGGAATTCAAAATACCGATTTATTTTTTAGTACCCAATTTCCCTGTTACCAAGTTACCTTCTAATCGCTCTTTTTTTAATTCAGATTTTTTTTGTCCTTTTTGCAACGATTTCACTGTTTAGAAACAAAAATATTCTTGCATAAGTCTAAATTTAAAGCTATATTTATTAATCAATTTTTTCTGTAACCCAGCGCAGTGAACTGCAATAAAAATTGTAAATTTATATAATGAATAGACTCTAATTAGAATTAGAAACGATGCTGGATGGGGTGGGTGTATCCAGTAACCAGGATCAAGCATCCAGACACTCTATGTGTCATCAAATTTTTGACATATTCAAAAACTTCTACAAAAAAAACAAAAGAAGAACTTATAATACTATAAAGAGGGGTTTCGTCTTGCGTTATGCAATTATCTCTGACATTCATAGTAATCTTGAAGCATTAACATCGGTTCTGGAACAGATCGAAAAAGAACAAGTTGATAAAACATATTGTCTGGGCGACATTGTCGGCTATGGACCCAATCCAAATGAATGTATCGAGCTTATTCGTAAAAACTGCGACATGATCCTGACCGGCAATCACGATTATGCTTGTGTGGAGCCGTCAGAATTAGTTTATTTCAATCGTTTTGCAACACAGGCGGTTAACTGGACCATAGATCAAATTACAAAGGAAAATTTGCGCTTCCTTTCAAACTTTACATTTAAAAAAATATTGAATAATATTATTTACACACATGCAAATCCTCATACGCCGGAAACGTGGGAGTATATTTTATCAATAGATGAGGCAATTTTCAATTTTTCCCAGTTCACGGAGCATATTTGTTTTATTGGGCATTCTCATCAGCCAATCACTTATATTGAAGATGAAAAACAAAAATATACATTTGATGAAGAAAGAGAGATCGCGCTGCAACCTAATTGCCGGTACATCATTAATGTTGGCAGTGTGGGACAGCCGCGCGATAACAACCCGGCATCAGCGTTTGGTGTGTTTGATACTTCAACCGAAACTTACGAGTTAATACGCACCGGCTATAATGTTGAAAAAACCCATAAAAAAATGATCGAAGCCGGTTTACCGGAATTTTTAGCTGACAGACTTTTAACAGGCAGGTAATTTTATCTTTTTATCTTGGAGACCACAACAATGAATTTTGAACAAGGAGGTAACGGACAGCCGATTGTTTTGTCCGGAGAGATGTACAAAACAATCTCCGAGGTCATTTCCGAACTCGCAACCAAAACCAGGGCAAGGACTATCATCTTTGCGGACATGAATGGACACCCGATAACGCAACGCGGCACTTCCACCGACATCGATATTGCCAGTCTTTCCGCGCTGGCTGCCGGAGATTTTTCCGCAACTGCTGAAATTGCCAAAATCATCGGCGAAAAACAACAATTCAAATTCATCTTTCACGAAGGCGAAAAATTCAATGCTTACCTTTCAAATGTCGGGCAGGACTTTCTGCTTATTTTAATATTTGAAAGTAAGTCTGCATTGGGAATGATTCGCATTTATACAAAACGCGCTATTGCCACACTATCCGATGTCGTAGTGGGCGCTAAAGTGTCAGATGAAGCCACTTCGTCATTTGTGGATGTTGATTTTAATAAATATCTTAATGAAGAGTTGGATAAAGCCTTTAATTTTTAATATATTGATTATATGTTCATTAACTGGGCAACAAATGAAATTACGTTAAAGATTGTCTATTATGGTCCCGGGTTAAGTGGTAAAACAACAAATCTCCACTTCATACATAATAAGTTAGACCCATCGCTTAGGGGTAAATTAGTCACTCTTAACACCAAAGAAGAGCGAACTCTTTATTTCGACTTTCTTCAATTAGACTTTGGACAAATAAAAGGCAGAAAACCAAGATTTAATCTTTATACGGTTCCGGGTCAGGTTTTTTACACAGAATCCAGAAAGATCATTCTTTCCGGGGTTGATGGAATTGTTTTTGTCGCTGATGCCCAAAAAGATCGTATGGATGATAATTTAGATACTCTGTTGGATTTGGAGAAAAACTTAATTTCAAAGGGGCTAACGCTGGAAACTTTTCCATGGGTGCTTCAATTTAATAAAGTTGATTTGCCGAATCGAACGAACGCACCGGCATTGCAGCAGAAGTTAAATTTTTTTAACGTCCCCCAATTCGAAAGTATTGCCACACAGGGAGTTGGAGTTTTCGATACTTTAAAATCGATCATTAATTTAGTTGTTAATAATATTCAATAAGATATTTAGCAAAGGACGGTCGCTATGAACGAAAATTATTCCCCTCAAGAGAAAATTGAAAATTTTATGTCTCAAGTCATAAAACTTGGAAATTATGAAACCGCGTATTTACTTTCCGAAGAGGGGCTGTCATTAGCACATGACATGGCAGATGAAGTTGTTCCTGAAGAAAGATTGGTTGAAATGTCGGTTCTATTTCAGGAAATTCAACAAATGGCTGATGTAATGGGTGGGATTTCAGAAATTAATGAGTTGATAATAGAAGGGCACAATAAAAGAAAAATTATTTTTAGATTTTTTAACGCCTTCGACCAAAAAGTAGTTCTTACATTGGTAATTCCGCCACAAAAAACATATCGGGGATTTACCAACAAGTTGGTTCGTTTGATTCAAAAAGTTTCTGACTAAGTATGAAAAAAAAATCAGAAATTAACATCTCTGCAACACTATCCTGGATACTCTACGATTTAGCCAATACCATTTACTCGATGAATATTGTCACCATGTATTTTCCCACCTGGATTATGATAGACCTGGCGCTTAGTGATTTTTACGTAAGTTTTGCCAATTCATTTTCAATGATTTTGGTTGCTTTAACATTGCCAATTCTTGGAGAAATTTCCGACCGTTATCATAAAAAAATGCCGTTCTTAATTACATTTACGCTTATCTGCATTTCATTTACAGCATTTATCGGAGTTGCCGGGTATGCTCTCAATGATATTGCTATCAAAGTTTCTGTGGCAATATTATTTTATACTATTGCCAACTATGCTTACCAGGGTGGGTTAGTATTTTACAATGCTTTGCTGCCTAACGTCTGTTCCAAAAGGAGTATTGGGAGAGTCTCGGGATATGGTGTTGCTATCGGTTATTTTGGATCTATTATAGGATTAACTTTAGTACTCCCATTAGTTGAAGGAACGTTGTTTGGTATTAATCTTCCATTAATCGAAAAGGGTGGCAGTATCGCGTCTTTTATTCCTTCAGCAGCGCTTTTCTTGATTTTTGCAATACCGGCTTTTCTTTTTATTAAAGAACAACCACATGTTGATCCACCTAAAAAATTCCAGCTCGATATAAAAACGTCGTTTAGGAAAATTTGGGATGGCATTTCCAACACCAGAAAATATCCTGGTGTTACTCGATTTCTCGTTGCTAAATTTTTCTATGAGGATGCCATTCAGACTGTGATTCTTTTTATGGCTATATATGCTCAAAAAGTAATGGGCTTTTCAAAAACTGACACAACAACATTTTTTATTGCCGTAATCCCCTCTGCTATTGTTGGTTCAACAATTTTTGGTATAGTAACCGACCACTTAGGGCCTAAAAAAACGTTGTCACTTGTGTTGATTGGGTGGATTGCCAGCCTTATTTTGTTAATTTGCACAAAGAACATCCTGACATTCTGGATAATCGGCGCATTGGTTGGTATATTTATGGGTTCAACCTGGACATCTGCAAGACCATTGTTAATCTCATTAGTACCCCAAAACATGTTAGGCGAATTTTTTGGACTCTATTCTTTATCCGGGAAATTAGCTGCAATAGCCGGCCCCATTGTTTGGGCAATCGTCGTTTACGTCTTTGATAGTTATGGCGTTGTTTTTAAATACAAAGCCGCAATCGGTGCCTTAACAATAATGATAATTATCGGACTAGTTATCTTACAAAAAGTACCAAATTTTCGTCAGCGGGTTGTGAATGATTCCGTACTTGATGCTTGATGCTCGATTAGTATCTCTGGCTGGGAAGGGAGGATCGAGCAACCTGTATCCAGCTACGAGAATCAAGACAAAGATGCTGGAAGGGATGGGGGGTATCCAGCACCCAGCATCGAGTATCCAGAATCACGTTAAAATTAAGCAACTGTATCGGGAGCCACTTTTTTCTCTCACTGAAACAAACAGAAAACAGCAAGGCAATCATGGAATTAAATAAGCGCCAGGATCCAAATTATTTTCGCCTATCAATTGTCCGGCAGATATTGGGAACCGTTTTATTTGTTTTTGGTTTGGCAGCGAGCATTTCAGTCCTTACATGGGAGAGAATATTTTCCAATACCTTCGGATATTCAACAATAACGACGACGCAAGTATTAGTCGTTTTTCTTCTCGGCTTTGCTTTTGGCGGTTATTTTTTTGGACGAAGAGCTGACAGTAGAAAAAACGAGATCAGCCTCTATTTATTTTACAATTTAGCGCTGGGTGTTTATACAATTGTGCTTCTTTTCATTCTACCCTTCATACTCCCAACAATCAAACTTATCTTTCTAAAAACAAATGGAAGCTCTTTTTATTTAAATTCTCTCAATTTCGGTATAATCTTTATTTTGTTAATATATCCAAGCGCGCTAATCGGCGCCGCGCTCCCCACATTGGGCAGATTTTTTATTCAATCTCCTAACAGGGTTGGTTATGAAATAGGCAACCTGACTACCTTGTTTTTTAGCGGAGTTACCATTGGTAGTGTCTTGTGCAGCTTTATCTTGTACCCGATCATTGGCGTCAAACAAAGCCTTGTTATATCCGGGCTTTTATTTTTGTTCTGCGTTTTTATGTTGAAAATTTTATTCAGTAATATTGATCCCAGGAATTTGCTCGAAAATGACATTGTTGAAAAGCGGTTTGAATTTTTATCACGCAAAATCGAAAGAAAATCCCGAATATTTAGAAAACTGGTAAACCCCGCCTTGGTACTTTTGGGAATTTTATTTTCCTCGTTTATGATGTTGTGGACAAGGTGTGGATATTATGTGCTGGATGCAAAAATATATACCTCGCGAATTTTATTAATTACCGTTTTTTTGGGCTTTTCTTTGGGCGCAATCGTTTATGCTCTTTTTTTTCGTAAACATAAAAAAATCTATTCCGGTTTTGCACTATTGGCTATTGCGATAGGTGCGTATGGTATTTTTCAAATCGCCATTTTCCCATTACTTTCAGCGCTTAACCAAAAGCTGCTCTCCTCTTTTCAATTTTTTTCTTTCTGGAACCTTAAGCTTTTGATTTACTTTCTCAATTCAATATTGATCGCTTTAATCCCTGGGTTGCTTTTTGGCGCCGGGTTTGTTATAGCAAACCGGATTTTATTAATAAATATAGAAAACCGGGGCAGAATTATTGGTGTTGCTGTCTTTTTATTTTCATTAGGATGTTTATTGGGATTGTTAATCACAGGATTATTTCTTTTACCAACCGTTGGCATTCAGAAATCAATTTACTTTCTCTCCGTAGCTAATCTCATCGCCGGCTTGATAATTGTGTTTGCCTATTCCTTTCAATTTGAAAAATTTATAAAACCGCCTGTTATTTTTATCGCTGTTGTTTTTATTGTGATATTGTCACTATTAATTCCTGGAAACCACATTCACAAAATCTATCACAAAAAAAATGACTATGATAAATTAGTTTATGTAAAAGAAGGCCTTCACACAACCGTAACCATTCACAAAGATATTAAAACAAACTACATTTCTTTAGTTTCAAATGGCCTTACCATAGGAGAAAAACCGGAAAAACATTTAATAGTAAGACAGATTTTAAGCCATTTACCACTGTTCCTGCACCCTAAGCCGGACTCAATCCTGTTGATCGATTTCGGTGAAGGAAACGTCGGGGGAAGAATTCTTCTGCATCACCCGGCTTTTTTTAACTGTGTTGAAAATTCTTCCGAAGTGGTTAACACTTCATCCATTTTTAACAACTTCAGCAAACCTTTTTCCAATCAAACAAACTTCCGTTTGCTATCAACAAATGAGAGCTATTATCTAAAATTTACCGAACAGAAATATAACATTATTATAAAAAACCACTTTCATCCTGGTAAAGTCGGAAACAATAATTTCTTTAACAAGGAATTCTTTCAATCCTGCAAAGATATTTTAACTTCACCGGGGATATTGGCTGTTCCTGTTCCTTTGCACGGGTTATCCATTGAAGATTTTAAAATTTTACTACGCACATTTTTTCACGTCTTTCCATCAAGTTCAGTATGGTATAACAATAATTCATTAGACGAGCACCTTGTTCTTATCGGTAGAAAAAATTTATTAAATGAAATCGATGTGAGTCAGCTTCACTACCGTCTTTCTAATTCTGCGATCAAACAAGACCTGGCTTCGACCGGCTTGGACAATATTTATGAGATTTTGGATTGTTTCATCATGGGCCCCAGCGAGTTGAACAAATTAACCCTGGGCGTCCGGATCAATAGTGAAAACAATCCATGGCTCGAATTTTCCGCGCCCAAAACACCTAACGATCCCATAGGAATTTTTCATATTTTGCAGCTTTTAAAAAGCTACCGGGAACCAATTTATCCCTACATCAGCAACATTGACACTTCAATTGCAGAAAGAGATATTTTCATGGAGTATTTGAATCAATATTTCACAAGCAGCGATAGAATTTTAGATGCGATTGGAGCGCGACTGGTTGGCGAAACAGACCAGGCGCTGAGTTTTTATCAACAAGCATACATGCTTAACCGACAGGATCGCGCGGCAAAAATATTTTTGGACAATTATTTTGATCCTTACCTGTACACTTCTCCAAAATCACCGTTTGAATTTACTGAAAATGCAAAGATTTATTTTCAAAAAACCGAGTACGGTAAATCGACATCTTTACTTGAACAGGCAATAAACATTAACACGAATTATTCCCCAGCCTACTTTGCCCTGGGATTAAATTATGAAATCATGGGTGATTACAAAACCGCGAAACAGATGTATCAAAAAACTTTGCAATTAAACCCTGATTTGGAAAATGTTGAAGAGAGATTAAAGATTGTTGATGAGATATTGGAGAAACAAGAGGCTGGTTATCCTGTTTCGTTGTAAATTAAATTGTAGATTCATTTCAGCTATTTCAACGCTACCTTGTTTGATCTTCCTGATAAAAAAGCAACAAATCAAGTTCCTTGGATTTGCTCCCATTACCTTTTAATAAATCCGATCATGTCATCTTAATTTGCTGATAATTTTTCACTTGACATTACAAAAGAATTTATATATATTGAGCTACATTCAATTATTAATCCCTTTAACCGGTCGACTGCCAACGATGAGATACACATTATCTGCTCTTCTCTATATTGTGGCTATAATTAATTTCCTATTTATCGGTACGACGGTAATTATTTGCAGCTATCTGTTTAAGCCAAGACAGTACGACAAGCTCGTAAAATTTCTCTGCCGTTTTTTTTAACTTCTTTATTGATCAGGATTAAAACTTATGGGCTAAAAAACTTTGACAAAA
>JACKQG010001916.1_pt1 | contig 28028 bp, 14 predicted proteins | sample 8237621 | NCBI WGS metagenome assembly JACKQG01 (sample SAMN15677084, study PRJNA649215) | marine metagenome | biome: marine; feature: Black Sea; material: saline water; isolation source: suspended particulate matter (SPM) from the Black Sea western gyre | collected 2013-06-09/2013-06-10 | depth... | reverse complement strand
ACCGGTGCACGCACATCCATCAGCGGGGTATTATTCAAAAAAAGATCCAGGTATTTATCGGTGTCGGCTGGGTTAGGCATTGCGCTATCGGTAAAAAATAAGCCGCCTATTCTAGCAGACAGGATTCAAGGTCAGAAAAAATTTTCTGTTTGGCATTCCTATCAGCAAAAAAACCTGTTTTTTTCCAAACTATTCATGGATCTTTGCTATCCTCTGTTTTCTCATCCTTCTAAATTCAAAAAAACTAACAGGACAAGATATGAAAAATTCCCTATCAATTTTCAAACCTCTGGTTATCGTCTTCAGCCTTATGCTTGCTGCCTGCGGCGGAGGTGGCAGTAGCGAAAAGGTCAGCGGAAACAATTTTGACCCGGTTGCAGTGAGTGACAGCCCTTCCGCCATATTTCAAAATGCTACTGCGACAGAAATCAACGTATTATCCAATGATGTCGACCTGGATGGCGATACACTCACGGTAACAGCAATAACCCAGCCTACATATGGCACAGCGACACTGAACGGTGGCGTTGTAAGCTACACGCCGAATGCAAACTACATTGGCTTCGACACCTTTACCTATACCATCAGTGATGGCAATAGTAGCAGCGACGCCGCATCAGTTAGCCTGCAATCATCGCAACACCCACTGTTCTGAGTGGAACTGCGGCGGCAGGTGCTCCGATTATCGGACAGGTCACCGTAAGAGATGCTCTCGGCAATACCAAATCGGCACTGATTGAAGCGAATGGTAATTACAACGTCGATGTCAGCGGCCTGACAGCGCCTTACCGTCTTCGCGCAGAGGGTACTGTCGGCGGACGACTGTATCGACTCCATTCCTATGCCGAGACAGCGGATCTGGGTGGCAACGTGAATATTACGCCGTTTACCGATCTGATCGTGGCAAACGCGGCACAGCAGATTGCAGAAAGCTTCTTTGACTCCATCTTGACCACCTCGCTCGATGCGACCGTCGTCGCCGCACAGGAAGTTGCACTCAAAAACAAACTACAGCATGTATTCAGTGCACTCGGCGTCAGTAGCGCGATTGACCTGTTAAGAAGCTCTTTCAGTGCCGATCATTCCGGTCTGGATGCGGCTCTGGATCTGGTTAAAATCGAAGTCGATACCATTAGCAACATTGCGACAATCAGAAACCTGATCGAAGGCACAACTCTCAGCGATGACCTGCTGGATCAGGAAGACAATACTGAAACCCTGGAAGTGACCGATAGCACAAAGTTAACCAGCTCGGTCTCCAATACTCAGGCTATCACCAATCTGTTTAGCAGCCTGGCATCTATATTTTCCAGTGGCCTGCCAACCTCGACAACCACTTTAGAGAGCTTGTTTTCTGTCAATTTTCTACAGGGTGATCAGTCGCTTGGCCAATTTATAACCGATATCAGCACCGATCCGTCCATGATCGGTATTTCATTTAATGGTATTTCCGTGTCTGACCTGAATGTGACACTGGGTACCGCCAGAGTCGCATTCAATGTCACCTTCAATGGTGTCGTCGAACCGGAAACTGAAATCTGGGATGTCGAACTAAACCAGACCAGCAGTCAATGGCAGCTACTCGGCAATCAGCGCATTACCGATACCTATTTCAATTTTCACTGTAATGATTTTGATGGCAGCGATGGACTAACCGGCGGATGCGGCATCAACACGCGCCTGTTTGATAATGATTTCACCAACAATGGTACGGGTGGGCTGGAAATCGCTTCAGCAACAGTCAGTGTTATCGACGGCAATGATGCTACTACGGTCAAGGCCGTGGTTTATCTGGGCACACCGGTCTTAGCATCTGCTGGTGATGTGCAGGTTTATGATGAAGGCAGTCAAAGCTTTACCGGTGACTTTAAAGGCTTCGGATCGGCAGCAGGACAAATCCTGTCTTCGCATTTTGTAGCAGGAGATATCATTCAGTACGATCTGTATACCGAGGATCTGAATATTTCGAACCCATCTGCACCACAAATTGCGGCCAATGCACAGTCGGTTGCGACTTATACAGACACTCTGGCCTATGCGCCGTCCACTACTGGAAAATACCCGGTGGCGACTACGGCGGCTCAATCAGCGATTTCAAATTTCACCCTCGCCAGTAATCTGACTCTGTCCTGGACATTGGCTCCCGGTACCAGAAACGACGAAGTGCTGGTAGAGGTCAGCGATCAGATTGGTAATCGACTACAAACCTTCGTAGATCTGGTAGGTTCGAGCGAAAACAGTGTGGTCGTCGCCTCCACTGCACTGGAAATCTCCAGTGATTCCAGCAGTATCGGCCTTGACTCAACGGCAGCAAGCTATCAACTGCTGGTTAGAATCTACGCCGCCGATGAGGTTACCGGTCAGTTCCATTCGACCGATTACCGAGCAACTATTCCAGGCCCCACTGCAGGTGAAGGTGGCGGAACTACCCAGCCTCCGGTCAATACAACACTGGTTTGTGGTTATGAATCCGGCTGGAATGATCTGGCTGACGGTGGTTTAGGAGCACCGATTACCCCGAACAGTTTTGAAGAGTTCGAAACCGTTCTCGAAGACTGTGGCGCTTTACCCATCAACAGCCTTATCACTGTCGCTGGCAGCACTATTGTTTCCATCGCTGACGCTGAAACTTTAACATTCTTTAATACCGGTTCAGGAACTGTTGCAGATCCGGGTACAGGCGACATAAACTCGAATGTACAGGGAGAACCTCCTATTCAGTTCAACTGGTATGTCGAGAATGCGACCTGTACCGGTTGTACTCATAGTTATCTTGTACTGTTTACCGACTCTACTATCGCCCCGGATCTGCCGGCCGGCTTCTCGGTGCGGGAGACCATCGCATTGAAAACCATAGTCGGCACTCCTAATGCAGCCGGCACCCGCTATGACTTAGTACGCTATTCAGAGGCATCAAACTATGGAGATATGGTAAGGAACACCGGTTCTGACGGTGAAATCTGGAACTCTTCAGAGATCGTTCAGTAATTTACTGAAACATTGAAGGAGTAAAAAAAGCCGGATCATCTGATCCGGCTTTTTTATTTTGCTGTTATTTCCCAGCACTGATGCATCTTCGGCCGCCGCTTAAAGTCTTCCGATACGGTCTGATAGGTGATATCCGTTACCGTGAAATCACGCTGTATGGCATCGCTCAACCTGAAGCCCTTTTTATTGGTTGAAAAAATCAATTTAGCTTTTTTATACAGCAGCTTCATCGAATTGATGATCAACTCTTCATGGTCGCGCTGAATATCCAGCGTTTCATGCATTTTCTTGGAATTCGAAAACGACGGTGGATCAAGGAAGATTAGATCGTATTTATCCGCCAGATCATGTGCCTCTGGTGAACGTAATAACTCCACACAGTCGGCCTGAATAAACTGGTATTTCTTTTCATTACGCAGATCATTCAGCTCGAAATTTTCTTTCGCCCAGTTGATGTAGGTGGCCGACATATCGACACTGGTGACCAGAGCGGCTCCACCGAGTGCGGCCTGCACGCTAACCGAAGCGGTATAACAGAACAGATTTAACACCCGCTTATCTCGGACCTGCGCGGCAATCAGCTGGCGCGTCAGGCGATGATCGAGGAACAGTCCAGTATCCAGATAATCCGTCATATTCACCAGTAACTGTGCGGAACCCTCTCTGACCTGGAACATTTCACCCTGCTTATCCAGCTTTTCATACTGCAGTTTGCCACGCTGACGCTGACGCAATTTGCTGAACAACTGATTGTCTTTCAACTGAAACAGTTTTTTAACTACCTGCTGAGCCAGAATAATACGCTGCTCGGCTTTTTCTGCATCCACCGTTTTCGGTGCCTGATACTCCGATAACAGATACCACGCCTGGTCCGGGTCGAGTGCATTGCCGTAACGATCCAGTGCGAACGCAAACTCCGGCAGATCGGCATCGTAAATCCGGTAACAGCTAACATCGTTACGCTTTGCCCAGCGGCTCAGGTGCTTGTTGTTTTTGACCAGACGGTTGTGCAGCGCGATGGCTTCGGGATCATTTTCATCAGCCGCCGGCATCGACTTCGGCACTAGCGCTGGAGCGTCGACCTGATCAGGCACACTACTGTAAGCGATATCAAACGATGCAAACACGCATTGAATCGGCCCGTTATTGACCGCTTTCTTGGCTGTTCTGTTGAGCCGTAGACGATGCAGTAAGTCTGGATTAGCGGAGATAATATGCACACTGCCAGCGGCATGCGCGAGCAGTATGTCCTTTAATACCTTGCCCATCTGTGAATACAACGGTGCCAGTCCCTGCTCTGCCTGCAGGCGCTCGCCATACGGCGGATTGATAATAATCAGCGGTGGTTTGCTTACCACATCGGTCGTCAGATCTTCCAACGGCATGACTTTAAACTGGATCAGTTCTTCGACACCGGCACGCATCGCGTTATCGCGCGCAATCTCGATCGCGTGCTCACTGCTGTCGCTGGCGAATATTTCACATACAGCCTGTTCGTCAATTCCGGCTTCCGCAGTCCGCAGACACTCTTCCCAGAGCGCTTTATCGTGCTGCAACCAGCGTAAAAACCCGAAGTATTCACGATCCAGCCCTGGCGGGATATTGGCCACCATCATGGCCGCTTCGATAGCAAAGGTACCGGAGCCGCACATCGGATCGAGCAGGCTGAAATCTTTTGCCTTTTGTTTGTTCCAGCCCGCCTGCACCAGTAATGCGGCGGCCAGATTTTCTTTTAATGGGGCCCCGCTGTGTTGCAGTCGATAGCCTCGTCGATGTAGCGACAGGCCGGACATATCCAGGCTCAGGGTTGCATTATTTTTGTGGATATTCAGATGGACACGCAGATCCGGCTGCTCCTTGTCGATCACCGGACGACTGTTCACCGTGTTACGGAAATAGTCGACGATCGCATCCTTAACCTTTAACGAGGCATAGTGGCTATGATCCAGATTGGAGCCCGATAGCGTTGCCGAAACCGCCAGGCTATGACGCGAGCCAAGATGCTGTGACCAGTCGATCGCATACACCTGCTGATACAGTGCTTCCTCGTTATCCGCCTTAAAGGTTTTTAACTGCAGGTAAACCCGGTTGGCCAGGTGTGAATAGATACAGACCCGATAAGCCAGTTCCAGTCCACCCTGCAGCTCGATGCCACCGTAAACCTTTTTGATCTGGCGTGAGTCTTCGTCAACAGGGCTGATAATGTCACGAATTTCGTGAAACAGTGGGGTTTCGAAGCCTTTGTGGCCGGTAATAAAAAATTTGTGATTGACAGGCATGATCATAGTTTCAATTAGGACGATTCACCACGGAGCACACGAAGATCACGATGATTTGTAAGGCCGAATAGCTAACTAGCTATCGCCCTGACCAACAGTTTTCTTCGAGTACTGCGTGCTCTTCGTGGTACATAAATAATTACAGCAATACCTTTTCCATGCCGCCATGCGACACTTTTTCCAGAAAGGTATCCAGCCACTGGTCACCATAGTTACGTTTGGCCATTTCCACCACGATATAATCGGTGGTCATACCGGTCAGTTTTTCGTAACGTGACAGGCCCTGCTGACAGGCTGGACAGGAGGTCAGACATTTAACTTCCACCTTATCATCACCCGCCTGTATTTCCTGTTTCGCCGCCTGCATCGATTCCAGCTTGCGCGTAAACAGCTGGTGCGCAATATCCGGTCTGGCAGTGGCCAGGGTACCGGATTCACTACAACAACGTGAAGTCAGTGCAACCGGTTGCTGCATCAGGTTGCTGGCAAGTTCGATCGGCACATGGTTTTTAATCGGGGTATGGCAGGGGTCATGATAGATGTAACGGGTATCCGAGGCCTGCTCCAGTTTGAAATTCTTTTCCAGCAGGTATTCGTGGATATCCATGATACGCGAGCCGGGAAAAATCTTATCAAATTCATAGCGCTCAAGCTGATCCAGACAGGTTCCACAGGACACGATCACGGTTTTGATGTCGAGATAATTGAGGGTATTCGCGACACGGTGAAACAGTACCCGGTTCTGGGTGGTAATCTGCTGTCCCTTGACTTCCTGCCCTGCTGCAATCTGCGGATAACCACAACATAGATAGCCGGGCGGTAATACGGTGCGCGCACCGGCTTCGTACAGCATCGCGATGGTTGCCAGTCCAACCTGACTGAACAGACGCTCCGAACCGCATCCGGGAAAATAAAATACCGAATCACGCTCTTCCTTGGGGATCGCCGGATTACGGATGATCGGCACCATCTGGCTGTCATCCGCCGCGAGTAACTGGCGCATGGTCTTAGCCGGCACATTGGCCTGAATCGGATTGCGTACAAAATTAACAATCTGCTGGCGGATCACCGGCTTGCCGCTACTGGAGCGAGCCTGTTCCTGACGCGGTGGCGCCAGTCCCATGCCTTTCAATGTCATGCGTAACCAGCGTATCGATTTAAAGCCCCAGTCCAGCATGAACTTGCGTGACCATTGAATCATGGTCGGATCCTGCAGGTTCAGGAACCAGATTCCCAGCATCGAGCCAAGGCTCTTACGGCGCTGTTTATTGTTGATCAACAGGGTTCTCATCGCAATACTGACATCACCGAAATCGATATTCACCGGACACGGGTTGAGGCACTTGTGGCAGACTGTGCAGTGATCGGCGACGTCATTCAGTTCGTCAAAATGGCGGCTGGAGAGGCCGCGCCGGGTCTGCTCTTCATACAGAAAGGCTTCGATGATGAGTCCGGTCGCAAGTATCTTGTTGCGTGGTGAATACAGCAGATTAGCGCGCGGAATATGGGTCATACATTCCGGCTTACACTTGCCGCAGCGCAGACAGTTTTTGATCGAATCGTTGATCGCACCCAGCTCACTGTATTCCAGTATCAGCGCTTCCTGTTCCAGCAGGCGTAATGATGGGGTGTAGGCATTCTGTAGGCCGGAACCGGACTGCAACTTGCCCTTGTTAAAATGCTGATCCGGATCGATGCGCTGCTTATAGGCTTCGAAGGCCTGAAGTTTTTCGGGTTCCAGAAACCGTATCTTGGTCAGCCCGATGCCATGTTCGCCCGACACCACGCCATCCAGCGAAGTCGCCAGTTGCATCACTTCCTCGACCACCAGATCGGCCTGATGCAGCATTTTATAGTTGTCCGAATGCACCGGTATATTGGTATGTACGTTGCCATCTCCGGCATGCATATGCAGAGCAACGAACAGGCGCGAATCCTTCACCGAGACATGAATACGCGAATAATCGGCGCGGATATCGGCGTACTCCAGACCGGAAAAAACCTCATCCAGCGGCTTTTTAACCTGCTCGCGGTAACTGATGCGTAGATCGTTGCGCAGCAGACAGTCAATCACACTATCCTTTGCGCCAGGTTTGAACTTTAACTGACTCTTGAAATTTTTAACCGGGGTATCAAAATTCTGTAGCCACAGTTCCCATTGCTCCATCTGGGCGCTAATCAGGCTCAGCGCAAAGTCCAGCTTGGATAGCAACACATCATTTTTATCGGCTTGCTGTTGATTCTTAGACAGCTTGTTTTGCAGGTACTGCTGGATCGCCAGACAGATTTCGACCTTGTTCGCAATCGAATGGCGAATATTGATCGTTTCGATACCGCGACTGTACTGACTTAAATAGTGCAGCGGTATCACCACGTCTTCATTGATCTTGAACGCATTGGTATGGCGGGAAATCGCAGCCGTGCGCGAACGATCCGCCCAGAAACGTTTACGCGCGGCAGCACTCACCGCAATAAAACCTTCTGCCTGACGCTTGTTTGCCAGCTCCACCACTTCCGAGCAGGTCGCGGCGAGCAGATTGTCATCATCCGAAATAATGTCTGCCAGCAATAGCATCTTAGGCTGGTCCGAACGATTGGCCTTGGTACTGTATTGCACAGCCTTGATATAGCGCGCATCCAGATGCTCCAGCCCGGCCAGCTGAACACCTTCAGTGGCATCGATAAAGTCCTTGATTTCAACGATGGCCGACACATCCTTACCCGCATCCTGATTGAAAAATTCGAGGCACACGGTACGGGTGAATTCCGGCACCTGATGCAGCACGAAGGTGGACGAGGTAATCAGGCCGTCACAGCCCTCTTTCTGAATCCCCGGCAGGCCAGATAGAAACTTGTCGGTCACATCCTTGCCCAGTCCCGCCTTACGAAACGCAGCACCGGGTATATTCAGCTTTTCGGTCTGACCGATGGTTTTGCCGGTGATGCGGTCGAACCGTCTGATTTCAAACTCAACCAGTTCCTGTAGATGAATCTTGCCCATATTATGATTCAGGCGGGTTACTTCCAGCCAGTTGGCATCCGGCATCACCATTTTCCAGGACAGCAGGTTATCCAGCGTCGTGCCCCAGATCACTGCCTTTTTGCCGCCGGCATTCATCGCGATATTGCCACCGATAGTGGATGCATCCTGTGAGGTCGGGTCAACCGCGAACGCCAGTTTTTGCGCATTCGCCAGATCTGAAACCCGGCGTGTGACAACCCCTGCTTCAGCAAAAACGGTATGTGCCTTAATCTGCGTACCGGGTAGCGTCTGCTGCACAATTGCACCGGTAGTTTCGAGCTTTTCCAGATTGATGACAGCGGTATTTTCATACAGCGGAATTGCACCACCGGTATAACCGGTACCGCCCCCGCGTGGAATAATGGTCAGATCGAGCTGGATACAGGCATACACCAGATCGGCGATTTCCGCCTCCGTATCCGGAGTTAACACCACCATCGGGTATTCGACACGCCAGTCGGTGGCGTCGGTGGTGTGGGATACACGTGCCAGGCCGGTAAAATCGATATTGTCCTTTTTGGTGATCTTGACCAGAGTGCGCAGTATCTTACTGCGCTGAGTGGCCAGATTCTTCAACCAGATTTCAAACTCAATCACGCTCTGGCGGGCAGCACTTAACAGCGACAGCGCCTGCTGATTATTATCCGCACGCTGCTCGATCTGCAGCAGACGGTGGCTCAGCGCATTGATTAACTGCTTCATGCGTTTGTTATTCGAAATCAGATCATCCTGCAAATAGGGATTGCGTTTCACCACCCAGATATCACCCAATACTTCAAACAGCATGCGCGCAGAACGACCGGTACGTCGCTCACCACGTAGCTGGTTCATGACTTCCCACCATTGCTCTCCGAGCAGGCGATAGACGATTTCCTTATCCGAGAATGACGTATAGTTATAGGGGATTTCGCGAATTCGATCAGACATTGTTATTTGTTGGCTGTAGGGTTTAATGAGTCGGGCAGTATAACGTCTTTGTCGTCATTATTCGTGATCAAATGCAAATCTCTTTGCGGGAATGGAATCACGATATTGGCTTGTTTCAGGGCTTTTTCCAGCGCGAAGTTCATATCGCCGATGACGCGTAAGCGCTCATCCACGACCTTAATAAAACAGCGCAATTCAAAATCCAGCGAACTATCCCCGAACTTCTTGAAGAACACCCAGGGTTTCGACAGGATCGGGCTTTGCGTAATGACCGCAGGATGCTGATAGGCGATATCCAGTAAGATCGCTTTGACCTGCTCAGGATCAGAACCATACGCGACACCGATCGGCAGGATCACCCGACCAATCGAGTCGCGGAACATCCAGTTAGTGACCTGACTGGAAATCAGTTCTGAGTTGGGAACCATCACATCCGCACGGTCAAAGGTCTGGATCTGAGTGGAGCGGATACTGATTTTTTTGACATAGCCTTCGGTACCACCGACCACAATCCAGTCACCGGTTTTAATCGGACGTTCAAATAGCAGGATCACGCCGGAGATAAAATTGTTGACGATATTCTGCAGACCAAAACCAATACCAACCGATAAAGCACCGGCGATCAGTGCCAGACTGGAAAGCTCTACCCCTGCTATCGACAATCCGATCAGGAAGGCGATAGCCACACCGAGGTAGCCCATCAGCGAAATCATCGCTTCCTTGCTGCCACGATCCATACGCGAACGGTTGAGCCAGCTTTGATCCATGCGTCGTTTGATCCAGCCGACGATCGACAGCATGAAGGCAAAGAACAGTAGCGAGCCGATCACCTTGAACGGTACGATTTTTACCGCACCCAGCTCAAACCCGGCCAGAATGGTATCTTTCAGACTCAACAGACTGGCATCCGGCAGGCCCCAGACTTTCAGAATTGCAATTGCGAAAACTGACCAGATAAACAACGAAAAAGTAAACCGGACCCAGATAGATCCGGGCATAAACTCACCCGACTGAACACCCAGTCGTTTGCGCAGACCCTGTTGCCAGTCCGTTCTTCCCTCATCCAGACTGTCCATAAAATCGGTCCAGATCTTGATCAGAAAGACGGTTATGCCCCAGATAAGAATCGAACCGACGATGCTGATAAATAGAAAATTGGAAAGCTGAATATAGCCCAGCCAGTCGGCCAGCAGGCAGAGCATCAAACCGGAAACGATCAGGCTACGCAGCAGTAGTACATTTCTAAATCCAGCATAAAAAGGTAGCAGCCAGATAGCCCAGATGATGTTGATGACCAGCAGGAATAAATAAATATTACGTAATAAAGCGGTTATCTGAGGCGGGAAGTCGTGCATCTCCAATGCGGCATACACCAGAAAACCGGCCAGCAGCAGCTTACTTAACAGGCGCAATCGGCTCCCCAGAAGCCTGGATACAGCTTCCGATAACTGGATAACGGGCTTGCCGGGTGAACACGGATTCAGCATCACGCGGATAACCAGATTCAACAGCAGATAGACGAAGAATCCATTGATCAGCAGGCCCAGGAAATACCAGCTCGACTCTGCCCAGATCAGATAAATATAATAGCCACTGAGAAACCCGGATAAGGTCAATGGCAGCAGATAACGATTGGTACAGGCCAACAGAGAAACCTGAAACAGGGTCAGATAACCGCCCTGATCGCGCGCGGTTAGTGTATTCAGTCGTGCTTTCAGCCATTTTTTGGTACCCAGCACCAGAATTAGCGCTACGATGAGCAGAGGTACAAGAAAAAAGGCGTATTCAAGCAGGTTATTCAGCCCTCCTTTTTTCTTTATAAACTCAACATTCGCATCCAGAAACTGGACGGGATTAAGAATAACGTTTTTAAAGTTTTCAAAAAGATTCTGGGTTCTGGCCAGCAATTCACTCTTAATCGCCTGCTGCTGACGGTTTAAGGTGATATCGATCGATTCATGCGCTCTTAACAGTAACAGACGGCAACTGGCTAACTGTTGCGCATGACTCAGCATATTCTGGTTCAACGCCTTGCGTTTACGCGTGACTTCAGGGTCATCAGGGCTTGCTACAGGCCCTAACAATTCGAGGTCTTCTGCACTTTTTTTAATGATTTTTTCAGACAGTTCGATACATTCACTGGAGGTGTTTTTGACAAAAACCCCCTGCTCCTGAAAACTACGCAATTGCTTTGCTTCTAACTGTGTCTGGGGAGATTGGAGTCCCTCCTCGATCTTTACTAATTTGGCCTCAGCTTCCCCAATACGCAATGCCAACTTTGGATCCAGTGCCAGGCTTAACACCGAATGCAGCAGTAACAGGACAAAAACAAAAAACTTCATGAATCAACAGCCCCAATAATTGAGAATTTTGAGTGAGCGGCAGGCAATATAATCTTGAGTACAGACAGTGACTTCAGCGTAAAACCATAGCCATTACCACGCGAGTGGGCAATGACCTGAATAATGATAGCGCTGAAATGAATTAGAATGTGCATTATTTCCACGTGGTTGAAGCTGTGTTAATCGGTGTTAAGAGACTATCATTTGTTGCAGCAGTGTTAATCAAATCACTCACTTTAACTTTTGTCTGTAGAAGGGTATTTTTTCAACTTCCTAATAGCTCAGGCAAAGAACTTTAAACTATATCTTAAGTGAGATACCCGAGCAGTTCACTATGATAGCGGCGATTAAACAGTTTCCTAAATTTATAAAAGGCAGTCCTTCATCAGAGTTTCAGCAAATAATAAACTTCAGTGTCAATTATCTGGATGGCATGCTGATCAACCTGATGCATATGGAAATTCCTGCCGAATTATCCACTCATCAGGAGTCGATTACAACGCTCCAGCAACAGCTTTTAACGCGCGAAAGAACCGTACGTCATACCTTTCAGTTTCAGCTCGAAAAATTTTTTGCTGACTTTAAATCATGCCAACGAACGCGTATCCGTTCGCACCATCCGCGCGATATGCTATTACGCGGACTGGCGACCGGGCAGAAAGCTTCACGTATACAGGATATTATCGATACGCTAAGCCGGAAACATCAGGATATACACAATATTCAACTGGATAATACCGGGAGACGTCTGAAAACCCTGGTTCATCGCTCGGATGAAATAAAAGACGATAATCCTCTGTCCCCTTTGAAAATCTGTCAGGCCTTTCTGGCCAGCATCGAGACCTTCAATATATCCAGTCAGAAAAACCGCGATTTATTCCTGCTGCTGGATTATAACCTGCAGCATCAACTGGGAAATTTTTACAATCAAATCGATCTCGGTCTGTATAACCTCGGCATCCTGGCTGAGCTAACAGACATGGCCCTGTTTGACGTGCCAGTCAATAAACCTGAACCACCCTCTGAGCAGGAAGCCAACGCCCTGCCAACGACTGTCGAAAATGCTCAGCCCGCACTCGAAACGTCTGTAGAGTTGCCGTTACCAGAAGACTCTGCAGCCCTGGCGGACAACGCAGAGCTGGAACTGGCTATCAGCGAATTTAGACAGGCAACCGCTCAGGGAACCTTACAGTTCAGCAGCTTATTCGATAACTTCAGCACACAGATGGACCTTCTGCTGGAACCACAGCAGGCACAAAGTATACGCAGCCTGCTGTATTTTCAGCGCAATCTACTGACCAACGCTCGATTATCTGAGGCCCTCCGTCTCCAGTTATCGCGCCTTTCAGTGGCACTGGTTGAACTGGCTATGGTTGATCAGGGCTTTTATAAGACAGAAGATCACCCGGTCAACAACCTCATTATTTCCATTCTGGATTTTGAAATTCGGTTTGAACATAAAGGGGAGTCTCTGCTGGTGTTGTCACGACTGATTAGCGCGCTACTGAAAACTAAAGCGCCTGTCATTGAAGACTACCAGCCTTTCATTGAAGAGTACGACAGCTTCAAGTTAGCAGAAGTAAAACGCCTCACCAAAATCAAACAGGCAAAAATTAAGGAAGCCAAACTACAGCAGCAATTACTCGAACTGGTGAATGAGGTCACCTCTGATCTGGTGGTTGATATTCCAGTCATGCAGTTTTTCTACGAAGACTGGCAGTTATACCTGTTACATCTTGCTCAGAACGACGGCACCGATTCATCCGAGTTCCACACAGCTCTGGAAACGGCCAGACAACTGGTCTGGTCGCTGGATGAGTCAAAAAAAGGGGAACACCCCGATCATCCTGAAACCTCTTTCAAATCCCTGCTTGCTGCAGTCGATAAAGGGCTGCTTAGCTTAAATTACTCAGGCGAACACCGTCACCGTACCCGTAAGCTACTGATTGACGAGTTCAGGAGAGCCAATAAAAAGCAGTCTTTCACGATTCAACAAACTCCTTTCAAATCTGCGTTAACGTCCATCACTCCTGCTCCTGCACAGTCAAAAGACAGGCAGCAGTTAAACCCGGATTCAATCAGAATTGGTGACTGGCTGGAATTTAAAATGGCGCATAAAAAAGATTACACGCGGGCCAAGCTAAAATGGAAAGCGGCCGATAATACTTCTTTTATTTTTATTGACCAGCGTGGACACAAGGTAAAGCAGCTTAATCTATTTGAATTGCAGCAGGATATTGCGGCGGGAGAAATCAAGTTTCTGAGAAAATCCTATACCCCGAACAGTTTTAACGGCTAACCATCGGCACATTTTAGACGCCAACAGCCTGGCTGGAACGTCCCTGTTCGAGCCGGATTTACTTAACAATACTATACTTGTCTTGGGAAACGCCTAAATCTGTAACAGCAGGCGTGCAGGATCTTCCAGAATACTTTTAATCGTTACCAGGAACTGCACCGCTTCGCGTCCATCAATAATACGATGATCGTAGGTCAGCGCCAGATACATCATCGGACGAATCACAATTTCCCCATCCACCACGACCGCGCGCTGCTGAATATTATGCATACCCAGGATCGCACTCTGTGGAGGATTCAGTATCGGCGTTGACAGCATCGAACCAAACACACCACCATTGGTAATACTGAAGGTACCACCGGTGAGATCATCGATCCCCAGCTTGCCATCTCTGGCTTTTTCAGACATGCCTCTGATGGCCAGCTCAATATCGGCATAGCTCATATCATCGACGTCTCTCAATATCGGCACCACCAGACCACGTTCAGAACTGACCGCTATACCCACATCAAAATAATCATGGTAGACGATGTCTTTACCATCGATGGAAGCATTCACCGCTGGAAAGCGCTTGAGTGCTTCAACCGCCGCTTTGGTAAAAAACGACATCATACCCAGCTTCACACCATGGGTTTTTTCAAAGGTATCTTTATATCGGGTGCGTAAATCCATCATCGGCTTCAGATCGACCTCGTTGAAAGTCGTCAGCATAGCCGCTGAGTTTTGTGCTTCCTTAAGACGCTCTGCTATGCGTGAACGCATGCGGCTCATCGGTACTCTACGGTCATTACGCTGACCGCTCGCAACTGGTTCAGAAGAAGGCGTAGCAGGCGCAGACTGTGCAGGACTGACACTAGCACTGGCACTCAGGTGGCGTTCTACATCCTGTTTGGTAACCGCGCCTTTGGGACCGGTTCCATCCACTTCATCTTTGGTTAATTCATTCTGCTTTAACATTTTGCGTGCTGCTGGACCGGCTCTGGATTCACTCACAGCCGTTTCGGCGGCTTCCTGCTTCGGCTCGGCGACCGCAGCAGCCGTGTCAATTTTGCCCAGGATCTGATTGTTTGTGACCGTTGCACCTTCTTCAATATCGATGGATGTCAGCACGCCTGCACTGGTCGCCACGATTTCGAGCACGACCTTGTCGGTTTCCAGATCAACAATATGCTCTGACTCTTTGACCGCGTCTCCGACCTTTTTGTGCCATGCACCTAACGTGCCTTCTGTCACCGACTCCGGCAGTACAGGTACTTTTATTTCTAATAACATATTGAACTCTCCAGATTATCTTTTGATGCGAGCTTCATTTTTATAAGACAGCTAACATTCAGGGTTTTATTAATTTTGATGACTACATCTCAAACGCATCAGTAACCAGTCTATGTTCCTGCTCCAGATGCAGGCCCATATATCCAGCGGCGGGCGACGCAGAAGACTGACGTCCTGCATAACCGACCGGAACACCTTTGCAGGAATCTATCAGCAGTGTCTTGATATACCACCAGGTGCCCTGATTACGCGGCTCATCCTGACACCAGATCACTTTCTTCAGATTTGGATATTTATTCAGCTGCTCATCAATCTCTTCCTGAGGGTACGGGTACAGCTGCTCCAGTCGAATGATCGCCGTGGTATGGTCATACTTTTGCTGGCGCGCTTCATGCAACTTGAAATACACCTTGCCGCTACAGAAAATGACTCGGGTGACCGCTGTATTATCCAGTTCATCCGCTTCTGACAGCACAGTTTCAAACTTGCCTTCTGCCAGTTCCTTCAGAGAGGATACTGCCGCTTCATGTCGAAGCAGGCTTTTTGGCGTCATTACGATGAGTGGTTTTCGATACTCCCCGACAAGTTGACTACGCAGCAGATGGAAGATCTGCGATGGCATGGTTGGCATCACCACGCGCATATTGTTCTGTGCACATAATTGCAGGTATCTTTCCAGTCTGGCCGAACTATGTTCCGGACCCTGCCCTTCATAGCCATGTGGTAATAACATGACCAGGTGGCACAGGCGGCCCCATTTCACTTCACCGGAGCTGATAAACTGATCGATAACGACCTGAGCACCGTTCGCAAAATCACCAAACTGAGCTTCCCATAACACCAGGGTTTCGGGGTCGGTCGACGCATAGCCATACTCAAAGCCGAGTACCGCTTCTTCAGACAGGAAAGAGTTGATGACTTCAAAACGGGTACCTTCACTCTGTAACTGTTTGAGTGGTACATGCACACCACCACCGACCACCTGATTGTGCAGCACGGCATGGCGATGAAAAAAGGTGCCGCGCTCAGAATCCTGGCCGGAAAGACGAACCGATCGGCCTTCCTGCAGCAGGGTCGCGTACGCCATGGTTTCGGCAAAACCCCAGTCACAGAAGATCTCTTCATTCAGCATCTTGGTACGCGCTTCCATGATCTTTTTCACGCGATGATGCAATTCAAACCCTTCCGGTATATCAACCAGCGTCTGACCGATGGTTTTGAGCAGACTCATGTCTACCCGGGTATCCGGAATTTTATTGATATTACCGGATAAATAGCGATCCCAGCCCTGACGCGACTGCTTCTCAAGCCCGCTCACCACGTTCAGCGCAACCGTACCGCTGTTTTCCAGTGCATTGCGATAATCACTGATCATCGTTTCTACCGTTTTACGATCGATAATGCCTTCGTCAATCAGGCGTTGCGCATGCTTTTCTACAATACGTGGATGATTGCGAATTGCGGCGTACATTTTGGGTTGGGTCGCGGCCGGTTCATCCGCTTCGTTATGCCCGTAGCGACGATAGCAAATGATATCAATGACCACGTCACGATGGTATTTTTTACGGTATTGCACCGCCAGTTCCGCCACGAAAACACAGGCTTCAGGATCATCCCCATTAACGTGAAATATAGGCGCCTGCACCATACGCGCGACTTCGGTGCAGTACAGTGTCGAGCGCATATCTTTCGGATGACTGGTGGTAAAACCGATCTGATTATTGACGATGATATGTATCGAGCCGCCGGTGTGATAGCCACGGGTCTGACACATATTAAAGTTTTCCATGACGACACCCTGACCGGCAAACGCCGAATCACCGTGTATCAGCACCGGCATCACATCGGTGGTACTGATCGACTGTTTATTGTACAGACGCTGCCTGGAGCGTACGGAACCTTCCACCACTGGATTCACAATCTCCAGATGCGAAGGATTAAACGCGAGAGCCAGGTGGGTGGGTCCCGAAACCGTGTTCACATCGGATGAAAAGCCCTGATGATACTTCACATCATAATTGTACTGATCGGTCCAGGTGACATTGCCTTCAAACTCATCGAACAGTAGTTTCGGCATCTTGCCCAGGATATTGGTTAACACATTCAGACGACCGCGATGAGCCATCCCGATAACGACTTCACGTGCCCCATCTTTTCCTGCCTGCTGAATGATGCGATCGAGTAGTGGAATCAGTGACTCCCCGCCTTCCAGAGAGAATCGTTTCTGGCCGACATAACGGGTATGCAGGTATTTCTCCAGATTTTCAGCCGCAATGATGCGATCCAGAATACGCATGCGCCGGCCATGCTTGAAATTGGGTCTGGCCAGCACCGTTTCCAGCTTCTGCTGAATCCATCGTTTCTGCTCGGTGTTAGCGATATACATAAACTCGGAACCAATCGCACCACAATAGGTTTTTTGCAGGCGATCGATGATGTCCGACAGCGGGGCTTCATCCACACCGAACATGGAACCGGTGGAAAATACCGTTTGTAGATCATCCGTCGCCAGATTATGCGCTTCTAACGATAACTCGTTAGCGACATCATTTTTGGTTAAACCGAGCGGATCTAATTTTGCTTTCTGGAACCCCCTGAAGCGATAGGCATTGATCAACTGCAAAACGGAAGTCTGTTTTAACTGGAAATCATGTTGCGCAGAACTGACGGGGACATTCGAAGTTCTTTTCTTCTGTACCGCCAGTTTAACCTGCTGTCGGATATGCACATGGTCGGCATCGATGGTATCAGTACCATTCTTGAGCGATTCAAACCAGTCACGCCACTCCTTGTTGACGCTTTTTTCATTGATCAGGTACTGGCTATACAGGTCTTCAAAATAAGCCGCATTATTGCCGTAAAGGTAGCTTTCCTGTTGCTGTTTTTTCATTGACATAGGGGCAGTCTCAGCATTGAGTTGGTATTATTAAACATTAATAATTTCAGTGGGTTATAGGTTTATAATCTCGAGCCACCCAAATTATGGAAAAAAACCCATAGAACGTTCAGCAAGATAATTTTGAGTCTAAAATACCAGACCCGGTGAATTTGGTTCAGACGTATTACCACTAAGTTTATAGAACCTGCTTATAACAGGCATAAAAAATTGTTTTGCGCTTTTCCGTTCTAATTTATTCACTTATCTAATACCCAATCTCGTCGCACAGCAAAACACTTTTCGACCGTCATAAAAGCTTAATCAAGTATTTGTCCAAATGCATTACAAATTATGAAATAACAGCCGACTTTCAGGTTAAAATAAGTGAATTTTTCAGGGTAATCACATGGCTCAATACATCTACACAATGAATGGCGTGGGCAAAGTTGTCCCGCCAAAAACCGAAATTCTAAAAGATATTTCATTAAATTTTTTCCCCGGTGCCAAAATCGGCGTTCTGGGTTATAACGGCGCAGGAAAATCTACCCTGTTACGCATCATGGCAGGCGTTGATAAAGACTTTATTGGTGAAGCGCGCCCACAGAAAGGCATCAATATCGGTTACCTGGCACAGGAACCTGAACTGGATAACTCCAAAGACGTGCGCGGTAATGTCGAGCAGGGTGTCGCCGAAACCAAGGCTCTGCTGGATGACTTCAATGCTATCAGCATGAAGTTTGCAGAACCGATGACGGACGATGAAATGAATGATCTGATGGCGCAACAGGCCGAGTTACAGGAAAAAATAGATGCCGCCGGAGCCTGGGAGCTGGAAAGAAAACTTGAAATAGCCGCCGACGCCCTGCGCCTGCCCCCCTGGGAAGCAAAAGTTGAATACCTGTCGGGTGGTGAAAAACGCCGCGTTGCGCTGTGCCGCCTGTTGCTGTCCAACCCCGACATGCTGATTCTGGACGAACCCACCAATCACCTGGATGCGGAATCGGTGGCCTGGCTGGAACGTTTCCTGAAAGATTTTCCCGGCACCGTCATTGCCGTTACCCACGATCGCTACTTCCTGGACAATGTCGCAGGCTGGATACTGGAACTGGATCGAGGGCATGGCATTCCCTGGCAGGGCAATTATTCCAGCTGGCTGGAACAGAAAGAAAAACGCCTGGAAAGTGAAGCCCGTTCCGAACAGGCACGCATCAAGGCGATGAAGCAGGAACTGGAATGGGTTCGCAGTAACCCGAAGGGGCGTCAATCCAAAAGCAAGGCGCGCCTTAGCCGCTTTGAAGAAATGTCGAGTCAGGAATATCAGAAACGCTCTGAAACCAATGAGCTGTATATCCCACCCGGCCCCAGACTGGGCGACATCGTGGTCGAGATCGAAGGCGCTAAAAAATCGTTCGCCGACAAGCTGCTGTATCAGGATCTGAATCTAAATCTGCCTCGTGGCGGCATCGTCGGTATTATCGGCCCGAATGGCGCCGGCAAATCGACCCTGTTCAAAATTCTGGTGGGCGAAGAAACACTCGATGAAGGCAGCTTAAGAATCGGTGAAACGGTCAAGATTGCGTATGTCGATCAGTCCAGAGAAGATCTGCGCGGCGATAAAACCGTATGGGAAGAACTTTCGGACGGACAGGACAATATCATCGTTGGCAATTATGAAGTCTCTTCCCGCGCCTATGTCTCTCGTTTCAACTTCCGTGGCTCTTCTCAGCAAAAGCTGGTTAAGGATTTATCCGGTGGTGAACGCAACCGATTGCATCTGGCCAAGCTGTTAAAAAGCGGTGGCAATCTGTTGCTACTCGACGAACCCACCAACGATCTGGACGTCGAAACCTTACGCGCACTGGAAGAGTCGCTACTCGAATTCCCCGGCTGTGCAGTCGTCATCTCGCATGATCGCTGGTTCCTCGACCGTATCGCCACCCATATCCTGGCCTTTGAGGGCGAAAGCAAGGTATTCTTCTATGAAGGCAACTATTCTGAATACGAAACCAATCGTAAACAGCGGCTGGGTCAGCAGGCGGATCAGCCACATCGCATCAAATACAAAAAACTGGATGTATAAGCATGGATAGCGAAAAACTGTTCGAGCGACTGGATGACCTTCTTGATCGTATCGAGCTGATCATGCCGGCGGAAAAACCGACAAATCAGGACTGGTCATTTCATGCCTACCGCTGGAGCAATAAACAGCTCCAGGGTGTTTCCGAATATCATGTAGTGGATGAGTCCCAGTTACTCTATATCAAGCGTCAGGCCGATCTGCTGCGCAAGAACACGCGCCAGTTTATGCTCGGACATCCGGCTAATAATGCACTACTATGGGGGGCCCGCGGTACAGGTAAATCCTCTATCATCAAGGCTCAGCTACAGCAGTTTAAAGACGATGGCCTGTGCATGGTCGAAGTATCCAAGAAAGAAACGGAAAATCTGTTCGAGATCATTACCCATCTCTCCCTGAATAAACGCAAATACATTATCTATATGGATGACCTGTCGTTTGAAGCTGACGATGAATCCTACAAGGCCCTGAAAGCAACTCTGGAAGGCTCGATTCAGGCTCAGCCGGCAAATGTATTGATCTATGCCACCTCTAACCGGCGCCATCTGATGCCGGAGTCGATGCAGGATAATCTGAGCAGTACGATGGAAGATGGGCAGCTGCATCCGAGCGACGCGATCGAAGAAAAGATTTCTTTATCCGACCGTTTCGGACTATGGCTTTCGTTTTATCCATTTAGCCAGCAGCAATACCTGGGCGTCGCCGAACAGTCATTAAAACGTTTTAAGCTGAAGCTGGACGATAAAGCGACTAAAGCGGCGTTGCAGTTTGCGACTCAGCGAGGCTCCAGGAGCGGACGCATCGCCCACCAGTTTGCGACCTACTGGTTGGGCGAAACTCTGGAATGAAGCCGGGAATTGAATGCACTGCGCGAATGCTGCCCTATGTTTTTTATCGCAGACAGCCTGGACAATAACAGGATTATCGCCACCAGCGCATACGCAATCGGTTCCAGGTAATCCGCTTTAACCAGCCATAGATAGTGAATCACAGCGAGTAAAACAATCACATACACCAGTTGGTGCAGGGTTTTCCAGTGGCGTCCGAGCCTGCGGATCATGAATCGATTAGAGGTTACGGCGAGTGGCGTAAGCAACAAAAACGCACTAAAACCGAGGGTGATATAGGGCCGTTTGATCACATCCTCCAGCATCGAGCTGAGGTCCAGGCCATGATCGGCCAGAAACCAGATCAGAAAATGAGCGCTGGCGTAAAAGTAGACAAACAGACCGGTCATTCGGCGCAGGCGGATGAACTGAGAGATCCCGGTCCAGTTCTTCAATGGAGTCCATAACAGGGTGAGCAGTAGAATTCTAAGTGCCCAGTCACCGGTCTGGTGCGTCACCGTCTCTACCGGGTTTGCGCCCAGATCACCATACAGCGCATTCCACACAATCCAGATAAACGGTAATAAACAGAGAAAAAAGACCAGCGGTTTAGTCGCGTAATGGTTAAGCATCGGTTAAAACTGCTTCTTCAGATCCATGCCGGTGTACATCGCGGCCACTTCATCGGCATAGCCATTAAACATCACGGTATCACGGCGGAAAAAATTGCCGATGCGACGTTCTTTGGCCTGACTCCAGCGCGGATGACTGACCTCGGGATTCACATTCGAGTAAAAACCATACTCGCCCGGACTGAGGATATTCCAGGTCGTTTTAGGCTGAGTTTCGGTAAACTCAATACTCACGATCGACTTGATGCTTTTGAATCCGTATTTCCAGGGCACCACCAGACGCACCGGCGCACCGTTCTGATTCGGCATCGGTTTTCCATACATACCAACCGCGAGCAGGGTTAACGGATTCATCGCTTCATCCATACGCAGGCCTTCAATATAAGGCCAGTCCAGCACGCTACGTTGTTGCCCCGGCATCCGTTCTGGATCCAGCAAGGTTTTAAAGGCCACGTATTTGGCCCGTGAATTCGGTTTAAACTGCTGTAAGATACTGGCCAGTGGAACACCCAGCCACGGAATCACCATGGACCAGGCTTCGACACAGCGTAAGCGATACACCCTCTCCTCGATAGTGTGGCCCTGCATCAGATCCTCCAGTGATATGACTCCGGGGTTGTCGCACTCGCCGGAAATACTGATCCTCCAGTCATCGGTATTGAAGTTACCCGCGTTACTGGCCGGATCCTCTTTTGCGGTGCCGAATTCATAAAAATTATTGTAGCGGGTTGCATCTTTAAACTCGGTGAGCTCTTCATCCGTGGTATAGCCGGATTTTTTAAATCCGGAAACATCCAGCGCGGCCAACGCATTCCCCTGTAAGCCACCTAACACAAGTCCTGTCCCAATAGCGGAACTGGTTTTCATAAACTCACGACGTTTTTTATACACCGGTTCAGGGGTTATGTCAGATTCTCGGCAATCAGAAGCTTTTTTTATTTTAATCACGGCAGATCCAGTATTTTTTGTTGGAAGACTTAAAAATTGACCTGCCGGGCGGGTAATAGTTCAACTCGCAGCGCGAGCATGGGCATAGCGATGGGGTAAGTAATTTGTAAAAATTTGTACATTACCACTTGACTATATTAGCACTTCCTTATATAGTTTCCGTCATACAGTTAATACCAAATTAAATTTACTACTTCGGGAGACTCATCATGAAAAAAATTATTACAGCTGCAGCAATTATTCTTGTCACTACTTCAGCTCAGGCTTTCTGGGGTGACAACAACAACTCTAATGGCTATGGCAATGGTTACTACAATGGTAACGGTTATGGCAATGGTTACGGTAACTACTACGGAAATGGCAATGGTCGTGGAAACGGTCGTGGTGCTGGTCGTGGTAACGGCGAAGGCGAAATGGACTTTTCGATGAACTTCAAAGGACGTGCAAAAGCCGATATGGACGCTGACATGGATGCTAACAGTGACTGGAATGGTAATGGTTACGGCAGTGGCAACGGTAACTACTATGGTAACGGAAACGGCTATAGCAACTACTACGGTAACTCCAACAGCAACAACGGCTATGGTAGCAACCCTTACTGGGGATACTATGCTCCTGTTGCACCAGCTCCAATTGCAGCCGCTCCTGCTGCACCAGCAGTTGCAGCACCAGCAGCCAAGTAAGATACCCTGCTAAAAAAACTTCCCTGAGGATCTCACCATCCTCAGGGAATTAACTTAGATTGTTTGGTTACGGTCTCCGGATATGAGACGATCTAACTTAGTTATTCCTCTTGGTGATTATTAACGGGCTTTATGCCCGTTTTTTTTGGCCATGGATGGCCTTATGTCCCGAAGCACAGGGCCGATAATAGCTCCATGCATAATCGGCATTCACGACATCCATGTCGTTCAATTGCGAGAGGGACTGTCAACGAGATCGGGCCAGTCGAATGTATAATAAATGGCTACGACCCGTTTTAACGCGTAATTGCACTGGTACACTTTTAAAGCTCATTAACAGCCTTTAATAATCTAGCACTCCCACAAATCCAACGGATCTTAATCCACCCACACACGTGCATTTCTAAACAGGCGCATCCACGGGCTATCCTCACCCCAGTCTTTGGATTGCCAGGAGTTCTGCACACTCCTAAAAACGCGCTCAGGATGCGGCATCATAATCGTGAAACGTCCATCGTTATTGGTAAATCCGGTTAAGCCCTGGGCAGATCCGTTCGGATTGGCCGGATAAACTTCGGTTGGCTGACTGTCTCTATCGATAAAGCGAACACAGGCTGCCTGCGATGCAAGAATGTCGCTAACCCCAGCCGAACGTAGTTCAAGTTGCCCTTCCCCATGGGCCACCACAACCGGCATCTTTGAACCCTGCATATCGCGCAGGAAGATAGACGCCGATGGCATAATCTCAACCATCGCAACACGCGCCTCGTACTGCTCCGATTTATTTTTCACGAAGTGTGGCCAGCTATCCGTGCCGGGGATGATACTGTGCAGATTCGACATCATCTGACAACCGTTACAGACGCCCAGTCCAAAACTATCTTCGCGTGCAAAAAAAGCGGAAAACATGTCAAGCGCCCGGCTGTTGTAGAGTATCGATTTTGCCCAGCCTTCACCCGCACCTAACACGTCACCATAGGAGAATCCGCCACAGGCCGCGAGTCCACGAAAGGTTTTCAAATCGGCTCGCCCAGACAATAGATCACTCATATGAATATCAACCGCCTCAAATCCGGCTTTGTTAAAAGCAGCCGCCATTTCAACCTGACCATTCACACCCTGCTCTCGCAGAATCGCAATCCGTGGTTTAGCACCAAGATTCAGATAGGGTGCAGCAATATCTTCATCCGTTGCATAGCTGATGGCGGAAAACAGTGAGGGCTTCTCATTCTTTATAAGACTGTCGTACTCCTGTTCCGCACACTGCGGGTTATCCCGTAGCTTTTGCAGATGATAACTGGTCAATGACCAGCTGCGTCTTAACTTTTCCAGCGGTTCCGAGATCAGCTTCAATTTATTTAACAGCAGATTAAGCTCATAGCTCTCGTTGATGTGACCAATTTCATGGCAACAGCTATTCAGGCCATATTTATCGATCACCTGTTTGATATTATTGAAGTTATTGCGACGTACCTGAATCACCGCACCGAGTTCTTCATTAAACAGAATCTCGATCGGCTGATCGCCCAGTTTATGCAGATCAACGGTTACCCCGGTTCTGCCCGCAAACGCCATTTCGCATAAGGTGGTGATCAGGCCGCCGTCAGAGCGATCGTGATAAGCCAGCAGATAATCATTTTCCAGCATTTCCTGAATTGCCAGATAAAAATTCTTTAACAGCGCGACATCATCCAGGTCCGGGCCCTGCTGACCGATCTGGCCATACACCTGGGCCAGCATCGATGCGCCCATGCGGTTACGCCCCTGCCCCAGATCGAATACAAACAGGCCGCTATCCTTATCCGAGACCAGTTCGGGAGTGACCGACTTACGCACATCCTTGACCGGTGCAAACGCAGAAATAATCAATGATAACGGGCTGGTAACCGATTTCTGCTGTTCCGCATCCTGCCACACCGTTTTCATCGACAGTGAGTCTTTACCCACAGGAATGGTAATACCCAGTTGTGGACAGATATCCATGCCAACGGTTTTAACTGTATCAAACAGACGCGCATCTTCGCCGGCATGCCCTGCCGCCGCCATCCAGTTCGCGGATAACACCGTGCGGCTTAGGTCACCGGTGTAACAGGCCGCCAGATTGGTCAAAGCTTCACCGATCGCCATACGCCCGGAGGCCGGGGCATCCAGCAGCGCCAGCGGAGTACGCTCGCCCATGCTCATCGCTTCACCGGTAAAACATTCAAAATCGGTCAGTGAGACGGCCGCATCGGCCACCGGAACCTGCCATGGACCCACCATCTGATCACGCGCGATCAGACCGCCAACACTGCGATCTCCAATCGTAATCAGAAAGGTTTTGTCCGCCACGGTGGGCGACTGCAACACCAGATGCAGGGCTTTTTTAAGATCAATTCTGGAACAGTCAAAACTATCCTGCGCTACCGTCAACCGCTTGACATCACGCAGCATTTTGGGCGGTTTGCCGAGCAGAATATCGAGCGGCATATCCACCGGATGATTGTTAAACTGATCATCATGCACAACCAGTTGCGGCTCTACGGTAGCTTTACCCAGCACTGCATACGGGCAACGCTCGCGCTCGCAGAGCTGGATAAAATCATCCAGTCGCTGATCCGAAACCGCCAGCACATAGCGCTCCTGACTCTCATTGCACCAGATTTCGCGTGGCGACATGCCTGGCTCATCGTTCGGCACCTTACGCAACTCAAGGACTGCACCCATTCCGGCATCGTTGACCAGTTCCGGTAAGGCATTCGACAGACCACCTGCGCCCACATCGTGAATCGAGATAATCGGATTGTTTTCGCCCTGTACAAAGCAACGATCGATCACTTCCTGAGCACGCCGTTCCATCTCTGGATTTCCGCGTTGTACCGAAGCAAAATCGAGGCTTTCCGCACTGCTACCACTGGTCATCGACGAAGCGGCACCACCACCCAGACCGATCAGCATGGCCGGTCCGCCCAGTACGATGATATTACTGCCAGCAGGAATCTTCAGCTTGTCGATATGCTCGGGGCGAATCGAACCGACGCCTCCGGCCAGCATAATCGGCTTATGGTAACCACGCACCTCTTCGCCATCCGCAGACTTGATCGTCTGCTCATAACTGCGGAAATAACCGCAGATATTCGGCCGCCCGAATTCATTATTAAACGCAGCCGCGCCTAAGGGGCCTTCGATCATAATATTGAGTGCCGACACGATGCGATCGGGCTTTCCATAATCCTTTTCCCAGGGTTGCGGACAGTCTGGAATGCGTAGATTGGATACCGAAAAACCGCTCAGACCGGCTTTCGGTTTGGAGCCACGACCGGTCGCACCTTCATCCCGAATCTCACCACCGGAACCGGTAGCGGCGCCCGGAAACGGAGAAATCGCGGTCGGATGGTTATGCGTTTCCACCTTCATCAGGATATCCAGACGCGTCGCTTCATTCTGGTACACACCGCTAATCACATCCGGCGCAAACTTGTGCGCCTGAAAGCCCTCGATCACCGCTGAGTTATCATGGTAGGCCGACAGAATGCCAGCCGAATGCATTTTGTAGGTATTTTTAATCATGCCAAACAGCGAGATATCCTGCTGCTCGCCATCGATGGTCCAGTCCGCATTAAAGATCTTATGCCGGCAATGCTCCGAATTAGCCTGCGCAAACATCATCAGTTCGACATCGGTCGGATTACGCTTGAGCACACAATAACTGTCATACAGATAATCGATTTCATCCTCAGACAACGCCAGCCCCAGCGTCGAATTAGCCGCCGTCAGCTGCTGCTTGCCACCCTCCAGCATCTCCACCGTGGTCAACGCCTGCGGCTGGTGATGATCAAACAGGGCGGCGCATTCATCCAGATCATTGAAAACCTGCTCAACCATCTTGTCATGTAACAGGCGATGGACCTTTGCCATCGACTCGGCATCCACAGCGGCTTTAAATTTGATGCGGTATTCAATGCCCCTTTCAATTCGAAGAACCATTTTCAATCCGCAGATATGAGCGATATCGGTGGCCTTGCTCGACCAGGGTGAAATGGTACCAACACGCGGAACCACATAGGCAATTTCCCCGTTTATATCCAGGTCTGAAAACTTCGGACCGTATTCCAGCAGGCTGGTCAGCACCGTCAGCTCATCATCCGACAGCTCGGAATCATCCTGAGTCTCCACCAGATGGATAAAGTGACTGGAAATTTCAGCCACCCCGTAAGCCTTAACTGTATTAAGCAATTTGTTAATTCTGAATTCAGATAAAGCAGGATTACCTTTAATAGCGAACATAGGTCAGATGTATATAAGTTAGGTTTTTGAACGGAAAAAGAGTTGTAAAATGCGATGCGGATAATAACGGAAATAGCGTTTTATCACCATCACAAACCAATTTCCAGCATATTGTCATGACATCCATGCAACTAAATAAAATTTATCCAGTCTAATTGGGCGTAACAAGGTAGCAGAGATCGAGTCGTATCGACTATACTACCATTTCTTTAGGGGACGACCTGGCTTCGACGTCGGTTACAAACCCTGAGGTGCATGTCGAGCATGTAGCTAACCTCGTAAATCTTGCTGCAAACATATAGTTGCAAACGACAACAACTACGCAATCGCCGCTTAATAACCGGTAGGTTGCTGTCGGACTGGATACGTGTCTATGCGTCCAGGTTCATTCGTGAACATCCGGCATCGCTCTCATAGAATCGTGATGGACGCTCGTTCGGGGCCGAAGCACTAAACAAGTACCGAAATCGCTGTTTGTTTTCTTGGTCTGACGGGTAGCAGACAGCTAAACTAAAGTTCAGAATAAACATGTAGAGCCGATGGCAGAGGACTGGCGGACGGGGGTTCGATTCCCCCCGTCTCCACCAA
>JACKQG010001915.1_pt1 | contig 28029 bp, 25 predicted proteins | sample 8237621 | NCBI WGS metagenome assembly JACKQG01 (sample SAMN15677084, study PRJNA649215) | marine metagenome | biome: marine; feature: Black Sea; material: saline water; isolation source: suspended particulate matter (SPM) from the Black Sea western gyre | collected 2013-06-09/2013-06-10 | depth... | reverse complement strand
CTCAACGGCTAATTTAGTTCTAGAACACTGGCTTGTTGTAAGCTCGCCAGTAGACATATCTACCCAAGCGATGGCGCCTTCTGATCTGATCTCAGAAAAAGCTAACAAAAAATTATTACTAGAGGAGTCTAATAAGCTTTCTTCTGTTAGAGTGCCAGCTGTAACAAGCCTAACAACCTCACGGTTTACTACAGATTTTGGACCTCTTTTTTTTGCCTCTACAGGGCTTTCCATTTGCTCACAAACTGCAACTTTAAAACCTTGAGTTATTAGCTCTAGTAGGTAGCTCTCCGAGGCATGAGCAGGAACACCACACATTGGAATATCTTTTCCACTATGCTGGCCTCTTTTTGTAAGTGTAATTCCTAGAGCCTTTGATGCGACGATGGCATCTTCAAAAAACAGCTCGTAAAAATCTCCCATTCTATAAAATAAAAGTGCTTCTTTATACTGTTCTTTAATGTTTAGGAACTGAGCCATCATAGGGGTTATTTTTTTTATTGTGACGTCCATGATGTATCCTAAAAGGTTTTTAAATAACTTTACAAATAAAATATTGAAGGAGAATTTATTAAAATAAACTAAAACTATTTATACTTTTTGACCAGTTGCATTTTTATTTAGATTAGATATTCAGGTAAGATAAAATAACGTGTGTATTAATTTGTTTATTTGTTATGATCAAATAGAGATCGACCACATGTATTAGGCTCTAAGAAAAATAATTTTACTTAGGGTTTTAGGGGAATGTTCGTGACTTTAACTGCCTTTCAATCAGGGTTTTATCTTCATCACCTCTCTTTTGAGAGCCAGCGTCCAGAGCGTTTGGCGTTGTTTTATTCAAACGTTATGGACATGGACCTTAATAAGCAGTCTGATAGTGAGTGGCGGTGTGAAGGGCCAGGAAGACGTATAGTTTTTGTTCCTGGTGAAAACAAGAAACTGGCCTACGCAGGTTTGGCGTGTGGAAACATTGAAGGTCTGAAGGCTTTAAGGTCTAGGGCCTATAGTGAAAATATTAAAATTTTGGAATGTGGCTCTCCATATTTTGAAGATGGAGCATTTTCTTTGAGAGACCCTGATGGAAACCTTATATGCTTTGGGGTTGAAAGTTTTGCTGACAACAAAAGGAAAGCAATTAAGGGGCCCATACAGCACCTTACGTTTGCATCATTTGATGTTGAAAGATTTAGAGACTTTTATCATTATAAACTTGGGTTTAAAGTAACAGACCAAGTTTTGCATGATAACGGTTCATTAGCTACCTGTTTCACAACGTCTAACCATGAACATCATACTATTGCTTGTTTCAAGTCTGACCGCAAAGGTATTGATCATCACTCGTATGAGGCTGGCGATTGGAATTATATTCGAGACTGGTGCGATCATTTTTCGGACCACAATATTCGTTTGATGTGGGGACCCGGTCGCCATGGGCCAGGTAATAACTTATTTGTCTTTATTGAAGATCCTGACGGGAATTGGATAGAGGTCTCTGCGGAGTTAGAGGTTGTTTGTGATCGGGAAGTAATAGATTGGCCACAAACGGAACGAACACTTAATTTATGGGGAAACGCTATTTTGCGTTCTTGAAAGGAGATATTATGAGACTTATTAGCTTTACACGATTAGGAGAGATTGGCTTTGGCGCACTTGTTGACGGCGGGGTTGTAGATTTAACTAACCAACTAGATTATGGTGTTGATACAATTAAAAGTGCTCTGGAATCTGACCTTTTAGAGTTTATAGGGGACTATGTTGAAGATAGGTCACCTAATTTTTCAATGTCAGATGTCACACTTTTACCGGTGATTCCTAACCCAGCAAAAATTATCTGTATAGGTCTAAATTATGAAAACCATCGAAAGGAAACACAACGTCCTGATGTAGCATATCCAACAATATTTGTACGATATGCAGACTCACAAGTAGCTCACGGGCAGGCTCTTATTAAACCTAAATCTACTGAGAGGTTTGATTATGAGGGAGAAATGGCTGTGATTATTGGACAAGGCGGACGAAATATTTCTGAGGAATCTGCATTAAGCCATGTTGGGGGCTATGCGTGTTATAATGATGGTAGTGTAAGGGATTGGCAGAGGCACACTTCCCAATTTACGCCTGGAAAGACATTTCCCGGCACTGGAGCATTTGGCCCATATATGGTGACCAGAGAAGAGGTAGGAGATTATACTAAACTACCTATTCAAACGAGATTAAACGGGGAGGTAATGCAAGATGCAACACTTTCTGACCTAATTTTCCCAATCCCACGACTTATAAGCTATGTTTCACAGTTTACTCCATTAGCGCCTGGGGATGTAATAGTGTCTGGAACGCCTGGTGGAGTTGGAGATAAACGAGAGCCACCAGTATATATGGTCCCAGGTGATTTAGTTGAAGTCGAAATCGGTATGCTTGGTATATTGGCTAACCCGGTAATAGGTGAATAAGTACCGCAAGTCTCTGATGTGACAAAAAATGAGATCATAGCAAAGACCGATGTATTAATAGTTGGAGCAGGCCCAACTGGATTACTGTTGGCTAACCTTCTTGGGTCTATGGGTGTTGAAACCATTTTAATTGAACGAAATGAGGGGACAGTTCAAGAGCCTAGAGCTGTTTCCATTGATGACGAATCTATGCGGGCCTTACAGGCGGCAGGTCTTTCGAGCAAAGTAGAAAAAATTGTGACTCGTGGGTATGGCTCTATTTATAAAGGACCCTCAGGGCAGGTTTTTTCTGAGGTAAAGCCGTCCTCTAAAGAGTTTGGGTTTGACAAGCGAAACGCTTTTCAACAACCAAGGTTAGAGTCACTTCTTTTGAACGGACTAAAGCGCTTTGAGTCTGTAAAGTTTTTTTTCAAAACGACGTTGGTTAGTTTTAAGGATAATTCAGAAACAGTTATTTCTTCAGTTAAGCCTCTTGAAGGAGATGAGTATAAGATAGAATCTCGATATATGGTGGCCTGTGATGGAGGGCAGTCAACGACTCGAAAAGCACTTGGAATTAAAATGCTAGGGACTACTTTTGAAGAGCCCTGGTTAATTGTAGATCTTAAAACAACAAAGAATAGCTGTTTTCATACTGAAGTGCTGTGTGACCCAAGCCGCTCTTGTATAACATTACCGGGACCATATGGAGTTCGTAGATATGAATTTAAACTTCGTAAAGGTGAGGATCCTGAGCGTATAGTTAAAGAAAGTAATGTAAGGAAGCTTTTGCGTTCAGTTGGGGACGACGGAAATGAAGAAATTCAGCGAGTGCGGGTTTATACTTTTCATGCAAGGTTAGCAGAGTTCTGGCGAAAAAAACGGACGTTTTTGGCTGGAGATGCCGCTCACTTAACGCCACCTTTTGCAGGGCAAGGAATGAATAGTGGTTTGCGAGATGCTCACAATCTAGCCTGGAAGTTATCAGAAGCCTTACAGAGCTCAGATGTTCCAGATAGTTTTCTTGATAGCTATGAAACGGAAAGAAAGCCTCATGCAGCTGCAATGATTAACCTGGCTTTACGAATGGGTCAAATTATGATGCCTTCATCTAGAATTCAAGGGGCTTTGATTAGGGGGGGGTTTCGTGTTTTAGGCCTTTACCCTCCAGCAAAAGATTACTTTTCACAAATGCGTTATAAACCAAAACCAAGGTTTAAGGACGGATTAGTCTGGCATAGTATGGATACAGAGAATATCGTCGGTCAAATGTTTCCCCAACCTGTTGTTGAGGGGGTTGATCGGGAGCGGATTCTTTTAGATAAAATATTGAAAGACAACCTTACGATAATAGTATTTTCGGAAAGCCCCGAAAAAAATATTACAGCAAAAATGGTAGAAAAGATTTTACAAGAAAATGTTAAGGTTATTGGTTTAACGCCAGAGTGGATGAACCCAAAATCTACTTATTTCCCAATATTTCGAGATTGTGAAAGAGTTTTTTCAAAAAAACCATTCAAGAAACTTATGAACAGAACTTTTTTACTAAGACGAGATAGATATGTGGCGGCATCAAAAACATTTGAAAAAACAGACGACTTAATACCTATCATGCAGGCTTTAATGGCAAAGGCCTAGAGGATTTTTGGAAAACTAGTTGTTATAAGTTATTTCTTGTTTTCGTGAATAAGCCAATTTAAGACCTTATTGACACCCGCATCGTCCTGTTTAGCAGCCTCACAACGGATAAAGTAACACCAGTCATTATCGATTTTGTTGTTCGATAGAATGACTAGGTTACCTGCAGCAACGTCCTGATTTAAAAAAGCACTTCTACACAGCGCTACCCCATGCCCATTAAGTGCGGCCGACCTTAGTAAAGCTGAACCCTCGACTACTAAGCCGGAGGTTTCCACTTCTGATCTGGTGTATTCAACATTATTTTTAAACCAAAGCGGCCACATCCTAAGATCCTCATCATGAATAAGGGGGCCAGTTTCTAGTAGTTTATTAAAATCACCGTGAAAAGTCTCTAAAAGAGATACTGAAGATACAGGAACGGCTGTTCCTTCAAATAAAGCAATATCGTCAGGTAGAAGTTGAGATTTTTTTGAGAAAAGAATCTCGATATCGGGCAATGGTGTTATAGGGCGATCATTTTGCGCTATACTTAAATGAATATTTATTTCTGGGTGCTTTATGTGAAATTCTTTTAGCCGAGGCATTACCCACTTCGTTGCGACTAGCGGTAGGCTACCAATCCCTATGCTTCGCATAGCACGCATAGGGATTCTGTCCACCTCATGCCTAATAGAATCGAAAGCCTCATGTGCTACGCTAGCGAGGCTTTTTCCTGCTAATGTTAAACCTATTACACGCCCATGGCGGGTAAAAAGAGAGTAGCGCGCCCAAGTTTCTAGAACTTTCATTTGATGACTTACTGCGGAATGAGACACATTGAGTAAATTTGCAGCGGCTGTAACTGATCCTGTTCGGTGAACTGCTTCGAGGGCTCGAAGGGCTTTAAGTGGAGGAAGTCTAGATGTGCTGGACATATGCCCTTATGTTAGTTTTTTAGACGACATCCAAGTACTTTTTGCTTTTTTTTGTTAAAAAGATATTCTAACTTGATTGTGAAAACTGAAGACAGGGAACAATATAGTATGGATAATAAGCTTCGTGTTTGTGTCGCTCAAATGACATCTACGAACCGTCATGCTGGAAATATAGAATTTCTTGAAAAAGCAGTGTGTCATGCAGTGAACGAGGGTTGTCAGCTTTTAGCCTTGCCTGAGGCCGCAGGGATGATGAATAAAGACCGAGATGATGCCCGTATACAGATTACTACTGAGTCAGACGATCCTTATATATTGGCTTGTAAAAAATTAGCAAAGTTTTCTGGAATTTGGATACATAACGGTTCTACACCCATTTCAAGTGGGGATGGGAGATTTTTTAACCACACTAATTTGATTAATATGAGTGGAGAAACAGTTACAACATATGATAAAATTCATTTATTTGATGTTTTTTTAGAAGGACGACCAGCTACTGGAGAGTCTAATAGGTATAACCCGGGGACCAAAGCCAAAGTTGTTGACACTCCTTGGGGCCCTTGGGGTTTGTCTATTTGCTATGATCTAAGGTTTCCTCATCTTTACAGGGATTATGCAAAAAGTGGCGCAACGATTATGTTTATCCCTTCGGCATTTACTGTTCCCACAGGGGAAGCGCATTGGGAAGTTTTGTTAAGAGCGAGAGCAATAGAGAACGGTGCTTTTGTAATAGCTGTGGCACAGGCAGGCAAACACGATGATGGCCGACAAACGTATGGTCATAGTATGGTGATAGACCCTTGGGGAAAGATTTTACTTGAGATGAGTGGTAGCGAGCCGGGTTTTGGAGTTGTTAACCTAGATTTATCTCAAGTTGAAGGAGTGCGTGGTCAAATTCCATCACTAAAAAATGAGAGAGCTTACAAGCTCTCTTATGAAAAAAGCTAAATTAATAAAAACTAAACAAAGAACTATAGAAAGGAAATGTTATGAAATCGAATGTTCGAATACTCCTTGCAACAGTACTGGCCTTTGGGACAATATTTATGTCGTCAATCTCTTTGTCAGCTAAGGAGCGACCTGATTTAGTTATAGCTGTTGATAACCTTTGGAAAACAATGGACCCTGTTATTGGTATATCAACCACTGGGGCACGTGTTCACTCTAATGTGTTTGATACATTAATAAGGAGAAACAGGTGGGAAGACCCAGATGGAAACAAATTAGTACCATGGTTAGCAACTAGCTGGGAAAGAACAACGCCAACAATCTGGACTTTTCATTTAAGAGAAGGTGTAAAGTTTCACGATGGACACGTAATGGACGCAGAGGATGTTGCCTTTTCAATTTCTGAGGAACGCTTATGGGCAAAGAAACCAATGGCCCCAAGAGGAAAAAGGTATGCAGCAGGTATTGTTAGATCTGAGGCTACTGGTCCGCTGACGGTTGAAATTGAAACGGCTACACCAGACCCAAGTTTTGCATATCGTTTGGTAACACCGTTAGGTTTTGTTTTACCGAAACATTATTATAATGAGGTAGGTACCGATGCGTTTGGTCAAAAACCAATTGGCACTGGTCCTTACAAAATAGTTTCATTTGATTCAGCCGCTGAACTTGTTGCTATAGCTTTTGATGATTATTGGAAGGGCCCTGCGCCAGCAGCAAGCTTAACATATAGGATAGTTCCAGAATTTTCTACACGTTATGCTGGCCTAGCAGCTGGAGAGTTTGATGTAATTGTGAGCATTCCTGCTGACCAAGTAGCTTCTGTAAGCGGAACAGCCGGCATTAAGGTGATGGAGAAATCTATAGAAAATTACCCTATGTTTGCTTTTAACACCCTTGATACAGAAGAGACACCTAACAACCCTCTGAAGGATGTTAACTTGCGTAAGGCTATGGTCACAGCAATTGATAGGGATGGGATCGTAAAAGCTCTATGGGGTGATGCAACTTATGTGCCAGCTCCTTTTAATTTTCCAGAATATGGTGAATACTATGACCCTAACCGTAAAGCGGTATATACATATGATCCAAAGCGAGCTGCTGAGTTTTTATCAAAAACTAACTATGATGGCGAAGAACTTATTTGGCATATTACCAGAGGCTTTTATCCTAACTATGAAGTAGCTGCCGAATTTATGGTAGAGCAATGGCGAGAAATAGGAATTAACGTCCGCATGATGATTGTGGATAATTTTGGCCTTGCGTATAAACGCCCATTTCATATGCTAAACATGTCAATGTCTAGTGAGTTTTCGGGTGACCCTTACCGACCATTATGGTTAGATTGGGGACCATTCTCTAGTAGAACTCGAGCTAAGCACAAAACTTGGACCCCGTCTGATAAATTCTTAGAAATTGGTGAAAGATTTGCTGCAGCCCAAGACTTTTCTTCTAGAAATGCAGCTTATTTAGACCTTGTAGCAGAATGGGAAGATATAACTCCTGGTATGTATCTTTGGAGAAATGTGGTTAGTTATGGAGTTCGGGGAGACCTTAATTGGGATCCAGGAAACTCTGCGGTAACTATTTTTGATAGTATGTACTTAAAATAAAAAGAAGTCTGAGCCATATATGAAAAATACTAATGCTGCTATACTAGGACTAAGCAATGTCGGTATAGGTCTTCCGTTAGGAGCTGATCGACAATGGGCAGTAAGAGATATTTCATTAACTATACTTCCCCAACAAACGCTTTGTCTTGTTGGGGAAAGTGGTTCAGGAAAGTCAGTAATTGCACAAGCAATTATGGGTATTTTACCTGCAGCGCTCCCATTAAAAGAAGGAACAATAAAGCTTTTAGGAAAAAGTATCCCTAAACAAAGGTCACCAAGTTTCAATTTGTTACGAAGTGTAAAAATGGGAATGGTGTTTCAAGATGCAGTAGCAAGCTTGAACCCAATTAAAAAAGTTGGACACCAATTAGAAGAGATATTACTTGTCCATGGGATTTCTCGTGAAGAGCGTAAGCCGCGTGTTTTAAAAATGCTTAGCGCCGTACTCTTGCCGAACCCTGAGAGTGCCTACCGGTCTTACCCACATGAGATGTCCGGTGGTCAGGCGCAACGCATAGTAATTGCTGGTGCTTTGTTATTAAACCCATCTCTTTTGGTTGCAGACGAACCAACGACAGCTCTAGATGTCACAACACAAGCTGAAATTTTGGAACTTATTACTAAACTAAAGGTAGAGTTTAACACATCAGTATTGTTTATTACTCACGATTTTGGAGTTGTTTCTGAGATTGGAGATCAGATTGCTGTTATGAAAGATGGAAAAATTTTAGAACAAGGAAGTGTAAAAAATGTCTTAAAAAACCCACAAAACGAGTACACTCAAAGGTTATTAAAGGCTGCCAATCTTGATACATCAAAGAAAAAACTTAAAGAGACGGAAGAGATACTTAAGGTAGATAATATTTCATTAACCTATAAAAAAGGTTTCTTTTTTAACCAAACAAAATTTAAGGCCGTTCAGAAGGTTTCGTTAAGTTTAACAGCTGGTAGTACGTTAGCGGTTGTAGGAGAAAGTGGTTCAGGAAAGTCGTCACTTGCAAAATGTTTACTACGCCTTGAAAACATAAATGCAGGCAAAATTTATTATCGTGGAAAAGATATAGCGGATCTTAAGGGCGCTCAGTTGAGAAACTTTCGTTCCAAGGTTCAGGTTGTTCTTCAAGATCCCTTTGGGGCGTTAGATCCTCGGTTTAAAATTATAGATGCAATAGCAGAGGGTCCGATTATTCACGGATCTTCTTGGGATGAAGCTAATTCCCGTGCCATAGAAATGTTATCTTTAGTTGGACTTACACCACAGTCAGCCGAGAGGTATCCTCAAGAATTTTCTGGAGGGCAGCGCCAACGCATTTGTATAGCTAGAGCATTAATTATGCGACCTGAAGTTTTAATAGCAGATGAAGCCGTTTCGGCGCTAGATGTTTCAATACAGGTTAAAATATTAGACTTGTTTGAGGACTTACAAAAAAGACTAGGGTTTGCGATGGTGTTTATTACCCATGACTTACATGTAGCCGCGGCAATTTCTGACAGTGTGATTGTTATGAAGGATGGCCAAGTTGTTGAAAGTGGACCAACCTCTTCAGTTTTTAAGGACCCACAAGCTAAATACACAAAAATGCTTCTTTCTTCAGCTCCTGGTTACCGGGGGGGAGAAGCATTATGACAGGGCTTATTTTATCAAAGCTATTAAGAGCTTTTATCACTTTGTTATTAACAGTGAGCCTTGTGTTTATTTTTATAAGGTTTTCTGGTGACCCTGCCGCTGCAATGGCACCTCCTGATGCACCACAAGAAGTTATTGACTATTATGCAGAAAAACTGGGTTTGGATAAACCTCTTTGGGTTCAGTATACTAGTTACCTTGCCCAAATTGTTAAGGGAGATTTTGGGTATTCCGTCGATTCTGGCAGATCTTCCGTAAGTTTATTTTTAGACAGACTTCCAGCGACATTATACTTAGGTGGGTTTTCTTTACTAATCGCTTTAACGGTAGGAATTTCCTTAGGAACGGTGGCGGCATTAAACCGAGGTAATTTTTTAGATAGAGGCGTTATGGCTTTTTCGGTTTTTGCCTTTGCGATGCCAAATTTTCTTTTTGGGCTTGCAGTAATCCTTATTGGCGCTTTAGGCTTTCAGACCTATTTGGGTGGTCAGGGTGCATCAATGTCTTGGGTTGGTGTATTGCCCCCCGCCTTAACTTTAGGTTTAGCGTCAACCGGTAGTTATGCGCGTTTTAGTAGATCTTCGCTATTAGAAACCATAAACAAACCTTTTTTACTGGCGGCCGAAGCGCGGGGAATTCCTAGGACAAGAAGGTTATTTTTTCATGCAATGCCGAATGCAGCAATACCACTAGTTACTTTAATTGGATTGTCCTTAGGAGGTCTCATAGCAGGGTCTGTTGTAACTGAACAGGTTTTTGCTTGGCCAGGTGTGGGTCAACTTTTAGTTCGATCTGTTGCTACTAGGGATATAGCGACTGTTCAATTTATTGTATTGGCTATAGCGGGAACCATGGTTGTTGCGAACTTATTGGTAGATTTCTTATACTTAATCATAGATCCGCGGATTAGAGTACAGTGAGTGATTGTGATAAAAATTTTAAGAGTTTTTCGACTCCAATAGTAGTAAAGTTAGCTTTAGGCTTTGTTATCGTATTTGTTTTGTTTGCTCTTTTCGGACAACTTTTGTCGCCACACGAGTTTCGGGCAACTTCGTTATTTGACCGTTTAAAACCCCCGATTGGGTTTGGTGGAACATGGACTTACCCGCTAGGTACAGATGGCAGGGGACGAGATTTATTAGTCCGTTTAGCTGTCGGAGCACAAATAACACTAATTGTGGCAATTGTTGGAACCCTGGTTGGGGCCGTTTTGGGTTCGTTGCTGGGTATTATCGCGGCTGCAAAAAGGGGACCTATAGAGGCCTTTATTATTGGTGCCGTAGATGTTCAGGCGTCACTGCCAATTATTATTGTCGCGCTATTCGTGTTAGCAGTTTTTAATAGTAGTTTTACATTGTTTCTTTTACTTGTGGGTCTAAATGGTTGGGAGGTTTACGCGCGCCTGATGCGTGGTGCTGTACTCTCGGCAAAAGAGCATGGGTATGTAATGGCAATTCGTGCGTTGGGCGCCTCTTCCTTTAGAATATACTTTCGTCATATTTTTCCTAATGTTTTAAATATAGTTTTAGTACAATTTACGATAAACTTACCGTTAACGGTTTTACTAGAAACGGCGTTAAGCTTTTTAGGGCTTGGTGTTCAGCCGCCCTTAACAAGCTTAGGTCAAATAATGAGTGAGGGTCGCGACCGTTTGCTTACAGCGTGGTGGCTTACACTATTTCCAGGGTTAATTATTTTTTTCTTAGCCTTATCAATTAGCATAATTGGAGACTGGGTTCGTGATAGACTGGACCCAACGCTTCGTTCAGAAAAATAAGGAAACTAAAGTGATGAACCCATTACCGCGACCAAAAAGATATACAATTGGTAAAAAACCTAGTTCTTTACCTACAGGCCTTATTAATAAAATGAACAGGTTGGATACTCCTATGCTTGGTCATATACTTTACTGGGGGTGTATGGATCGAGGCATTCAAGCTAATAAAGGGTTTTCTCCTCGAACAGTCGGTCGAGCCCTTACTGTTCAGTGTCCCGGCCCAGACTCCACTATTTTGCACCATGCAATCGAGTTAGCCAGTCCTGGAGATATTTTAGTAATAGATAGGCTTGGGGATGATAAATATGCGTGTTTGGGTGATGGAGTAGCGAAAGCAGCAAGTCTTTCGGGTATAATTGGTGCTATTATTGACGGTCCTTGCACAGATTCTATTGAACTAGCTGAAATGGGGTTTCCTGTTTGGTGTAGAGGTACTGCACCAGTTACTACTAGATTACTTAATCTCGCCGGCAGAATTCACGTACCGGTTAGCTGTGGTGGCGTCCCAGTACTTCCTGGTAATGCGATTTTGGCAGATTCTGAGGGGGTCTACTCCTTATCACCTGACGAGGCTGATATAGTAACAGAAATTGCCCTAACACGGGCGTCAATCGTTGAAGAAAGAAGGAAAACACGCCCCCCTGGAGTTAAATTAGGTAGGCTTACAGGGGCTTCAGAGCTGGTTGAGAGTGATTTAGAACAGCACTAGTGCTCAATTATTTATTCAAGTGTAAGCACCAAGAATGGCAGGCTCTATTTTTTTTTACAAAATAGAAAACTAGCTAACAAATGCCCTTTCAACAACAAAAGTTGATGGGCGGCTATTAGAACCCTCATCTAAGCCTAGACCTTCCAGTAAGGATTTAGTGTCGTTTAACATACTCATTGACCCACATATCATTCCACGATCTGTTTCAGGGTTCATTATAGGAAACCCAAGGTCCTTAAAAATCTCTCTTGATTCAAGCAATGTAGTTATTCTACCCATTTTTATATAATTCTCTTGGGTAACTGTTGGATAGTGAATTAGATTTTTTTTAGCAAAATTTCCTACTAATGGATCTGATTTCACTTTTTTTATCAACTCAAAGCTATACTTAAGTTCACTAACTTCCCTACATGTATGACAAAGTATAATTTGATCAAATTTTTCATAAGTCTCTGGATCCTGAATGAGGCTTGCAAATGGCGCTATGCCGGTTCCAGTCGAGAACAAATAAAGCCTTTTACCAGGTAACAGTGCGTCGTTAACAAGTGTACCAGTAGACTTTTGTCGCATCAGCACAATATCTCCAATTGAAATTTTTTGGAGATGTTTGGTAAGTGGGCCTCCCTCAACTTTAATTGAGTAGAACTCAATCTCCTCATCCCAAGATGGGCTTGCGATAGAGTAGGCTCTAAAAATAGGCTTTTCAGAGTTAGGTAGGCCAATCATTACAAACTCACCAGATCTAAACCTGAAACTTGAGGGTCGAGTAATTCTAAATTTGAACAAACTTTTAGTATAATGTGTAACTGATGTAACTTTTTCAGCATAGACACCCGCTGGAATATTTGATTTCATTTCATTCATAACCGAGCCTTATTTATTATATTCAGGTGTGTTTTATTTTCTTGTATGGTGCTGTTTATAACACTTTTATAACTTGTCCCTTAATGAGAACCATAACATAGCTAAAACTAGTAGTGGTTTTTGAAGAGACCCTCCCCCTGGAAATTTGGGAGTTGGCACCTTTGCCATTAAATCAAATTTTTCGGCCTGTCCAGAGATAGCCATGGCGGCTAGTTTTCCACCCATCGTAGCCATCGCAACCCCGTGACCGGAATAGCCACTAGCAGAAATGATATTTTTATCTACTTTTGAAAAATAAGGCATTCGGTTCATGGTAATTCCTAAAGTGCCACCCCAAGAGAAATCAATTTTAACATCTTTGAGTTGTGGAAAAATATTTAACATGGGTTTTCGAACTTTTTCCTCAATATTTTTAGGAAATTTATAGCCGTATGATTCTGAGCCACCAAATAGTAAACGTCTATCCTTAGAAAACCGAAAATAATTAACAATAAATTTAGTGTCAGCGACAGCATAGTTGTTTTTTATTAAGCGTTCTTGCTCTATTTCTGACATCTGTCGTGTTGCTACTATAAAGTTATTGATTGGCATTACCCAGTTAGAGTTTTTTTTGTTTATGGCTCCTTGATAGCCATTACATGCAAAAATCACGTAATTAGCAGTAACTTTAGATTGTGGAGTTTTTATTACGGTTGATGACCCTTGTAATATTTCTAAAGCCCGTGTTTTTTCAAAGATTTTAACTCCCGCTAAACGGGCTTTCTTTGCAAGACCTATGACAAAGTTTAAAGGGTCAATATGGCCACTACCTGTATCAAGGTAACCTCCGAAATAAGTTTCTGTATTAATAATATTCTGTAGCTCTTCTTTGTTAAGTTTCTGTATTTTCTTGTAGTTATAATATTTTTTTAGATGATCAACGTAATGGTGTTCACCTGAGACAATACTTTTTTTATGAGAGGCGTTAACTATGCCATTTTGAAAAGTGCAGTTCGGCATGTCATTGGATAAGCTTTTTACTAACTCAACAGCTTCTAGTGAAATACCCCAAAGCCTATGGGCGTGATCATTTCCGACCAAGCTCTCTAAATCCATTTGATTTACGCGCTGCCCTGTTCCAACTTGACCACCATTCCGGCCAGATGCGCCAAAGCCCACTCGCTGTGCTTCTAAAACAATTACTTTATAACCTTTTTCAGCTAAGTGTATTGCCGCTGATAGTCCGGTATAGCCTGCGCCCACAATACAAACATCACACTTTAATTCACCTTTTGCAGTTTCAAAAGGCGGTAAAAGCATTGAGTTACAAGCGTAGTATGAACTAGGATATTCGCCGACTTTATCGTTGACCGTTAATAAATCCATGATTTAGACCATCATTTTAGGTGTTTAAAAGTAAGTGTTGACGTTCCCATGGAGAAATTTCCTTTTGATATTCCTCTAATTCTGCTCTTTTTATATCTGAAAAAAGTTTACAGAACCCCTGTCCTAAAACATCTTGAACTTCTTTAGTGTCGTCTAATAAATCTAAGGCACGACTTAAGCTTACTGGTAGATTATTTTCTGATTCTGTCACTTCGCCTCTTGCCGGGTCTCTGGGCTTTATTTTATTAACTATTCCCAGGTAACCACAGGCTAGACTTGCTGCGATTGATAGGTATGGATTTGTATCACTTCCAGCTGTTCGATTTTCCACACGACGAGCGTCAGGCTTAGAGTTTGGTATCCGGATACCGGTGGAACGATTATCATAAGCCCATTCAAGAGTATTTGGAGAACTTTCCTGAGTAGCAAATCTACGGTATGAATTTACATAAGGAGCTAAAAATGGAATTGTACTCATTAAGTACTTTTGCGAGCCACCTATAAAGTTATAGAAAGCTTCAGTTTCGCATCCATTTGGTCCTGTAAAAATATTTAAACCCGTCTTCGTGTCAATAACAGACTGGTGAATATGCATAGCACTTCCAGGCTGATCTCTCATAGGCTTGGCCATAAATGTTGCGAATATTTTGTGTTTGAAGGCAGCCTCCCGGATTGTACGCTTAAAGTAAAATACTTGATCAGCTAAGTTTAGGGGATCACCATGCATTAAGTTAATCTCTATTTGACCGGCACCACCCTCTTGAATCACAGTATCAATTTTTAACCCTTGTGCTTCTGCGTACTCGTAAATTGTATCAATTACAGATCCCATTTCATCCACGGCGACCATAGAATAAGCCTGCTGTCTTACACCTTTGCGGCCATTCCTTCCAATAGGAGGTAGAATCTCTTCATTTGGGTCTGTATTTGGTTGAGTTAGGTAAAACTCTATTTCAGGCGCAATTATAGGTTTTAGGTTCTTTTTCTTATAAAGACCTAATACATTTTTTAAAATGTTCCGTGGAGCAATTTTGAGAGGGCCGCCGTCGCTTAATTCCAGATCATTTATAATTTGAAGTGTGGCATCATCTGCCCAAGGTACAGCTGATGCTGTTTCCATGTCAGGGCGAAGAACAATATCTTTTTCCATCCATTGATTAGCTATATCCATATCAACATACTCGCCTGATATAGTCTGATAAAATAAGGAGATGGGTAATGAAAAAGTTGTGTCTGGTGTAAATTTGTAAATAGGCATTGATCTTCCGCGAGACATGCCCGCTAGATCTGGGATAATGCACTCAACCTCCTCAAGGCGTCTATCTTTTTGAAAACCTAAGAAAGATTTTGATAAGTTTTTTTGCCAGTTATTCTCTTGAGATGACACTTTTAATTACTCCAAATACGTTGTTACAGATTGCTATCATAACATTTAACTCAACCTAACACAGATTATATCTTTCTTATAGACTGTCGACAATTAGGTTTTGAGTGGTAAATAGGGGTTTATGTGAGGTGTATCGATGAGTTTTTACTACGAATTTGAAAAATACTGTGAACAATTTGGGAGACCAGACCACATTGAACTGATGTTATGTGATCTAAACGGGATAGTACGTGGAAAGTGGCACCCTACAGACCAGATTGAGAAGTTGGATTCAGGAGCTGTTCGCTTGCCGATATCAACATATGTACCAAATATTTTTGGTGAAGACGTCGCAGAGACTGGTTATGGAATTGTAGCAGGTGACCCAGATGGAAAAATTATTACAATTCCTAACACCCTAAAGCCAGTAACCTGGCAGAAAAATAATGTTGCTCAAGTTTTAGTGGAAATGACTTCTAAAGAGGGTACTGTCTCCTCACTTTCGTCTAGAGGTATATTGGCTTCAACTTGGGAACGTTTAAGGGATTGTGGATTAAACCCTGTTATAGCTTGTGAGCTAGAGTTTTATATATTTGATAAGAGAGCGTCCCCAAGTGATCCTCCCATACCGCCAATCAGAGACCCAAAAGCGCAAAATTATGACCTTGAAGTTTTAAACCGTAACAAAGATTTTTTAAATGAGGTGCAATCTGCATCAAAATCCCTTGGGTTGCCCGTTGATGCTATCATTGCAGAATTTGGGCCTGGGCAATTTGAGATAAATTTTAGACATACACAAAATGTTTTAGATGCTGGAGATGCCGCAGTTTTTTTTCGTAGACTTGTGAGAGGAGTTGCTGAAAATCACGGTAAAGAAGCAACTTTTATAGCCAAACCATATGTTGAATTTCCGGGCAACGGAATGCATGTACACGTGTCTATGTTAAATGAAATTGGAGAGAATGTTTTTAAATCCGCTGTAGGGCTACCAGATACTCTTAAGTGGGCAGTTGGTGGACTACTGAACACTATGCATGAGTTACAAGCTATTTATGCGCCTCATTTAAACTCTTACCGCCGCTTTCGATCTAATAGTTTTGCGCCATGCTCTCCAGATTGGAGTTTAGATAACCGAAACGCAGCAATTCGATTGCCTGACTTAAATACTGACGCTGCAAGAATAGAGCATCGAATATGTGGCGCTGACGTAAACCCATACCTAGCAATTTCAGGTGTTTTAGGTGGTATATTAGATGGAATAGAGAATAAAACCCTTCCGCCACCAGCAATAGATAGTTCGGAAAGAGCGCCATTAAATAAATTGACCTCAGATTGGTCTGAGGCAATTAGAAACTTTGAAATATCAGAGCTTGCTGTTGATATTTATGGAAAAGAGTATCGTGATATTTACGTAGCGTTAAGGCGAAATGAAAAAGACCAGCTTGAGAATACCATTTCACCTGCAGAATATAATGCTTATATTGGAAGGTTATAAAAGGAAAAATTAATGACAAAAAAACAAGGAGATTTTGCTGTAAGGTCGTCTAAAAATACTGGTAGCTGGAAAGAAATGGCCTATGCTGGTGTGCTAAGCTTTTTACGGAGACGCTATACAAGAGATCTAAATGGAGTAGATGTTGCTGTTAGTGGTGTTCCTTATGATGGGGCAGCAACTAACCGTTCAGGAAGCCGCTTTGGCCCAAGAGCAATCCGTCAAGCATCGACAGAACTAGCTACTTTGGATTCTTTTCCCTTTGGCTTTAACCTTTATGAAAACCTTAATATAGTGGATTATGGGGATTGTTTTGTAGACCCACATCACCCAGAAACTATAATTAACTCAATTGAGAAACATGCAGCCGAAGTCATTTTAACTGGAACAAAAATGTTGACTTTTGGGGGTGACCATTTTGTTTCTTACCCACTTTTAAAAGCACATGCGAAACAGTACGGACCGATAGCTCTTGTTCAGTTTGATGCACATTGCGATACCTGGGAAGACGATGGAAGCACTTTTGATCATGGCACAATGTTTTCACGAGCAGTAAATGAGGGCCTAATAGACACAAGCAAGTCAACCCAAATTGGACTTAGAACATATAATAATAAGGATTATGGTTTTAAAGTTTTGACCGCCCCATGGGTTCATAAGAATGGAGTAGACGAAGTTTTAGATGTTATAAAATCTAGATCTGATACTTCTCCAGTATATGTTTCATTTGATATTGATGTACTAGACCCAGGGTTTGCACCAGGCACAGGAACACCCGTTTCAGGGGGTTTAGCTAGTTGGCAAGTTTTAGAAATAATCCGCGGATTAGGTAGTTTAAATCTAGTTGGCATGGATCTGGTTGAAGTTTCTCCTGCATATGATCACTCTGAAATAACAGCATTAGCCGCAGCAACTATTGCTCACGACTGGTTGTGTCTATTGGCTCAAAAAAATGGTGCCATACCACAAAAAACCACTAACTAGCTTTATAGAGGCCTAATTTTTTTATATCAAAAAGTGTTTGGTCAAGTGACTTAGTAACTCGCGATATAAGTACGTCAATCTCCTCGTTTGATATAATTAGGGGAGGAGATATGACCATTCGATCACCTACATGTCGCATAACTAGGTTGTTTGAAAAACAGTGTTCTCTACAAATTAAACCTACAGTCCCCTCGGGTGACGCAAATTTTGCTCTAGAGGCCTTCTCTGGAGTTAGGGCAATTGAACCCATAAAGCCTAATATATTCACATCACCAACCAAGGGGTGATGGATTAGTTCAGACCATTTTTTTGTTAAATTTGGCATAGTGTTACGGCTGGCTGTCTCAATAATTTTCTCATCTTCTAGTATACGCAGGTTTTCCAAGGCGACAGCACACGAAACAGGGTGGCCACTGTAGGTATAGCCATGGCTAAACTCTCCAGAACCATTAATTACATCAGCAATCTCGTCAGAAACTAATGAGCCTCCGATTGGAGCATAACCAGAGGAAAGACCTTTAGCTATTGTCATAATATCTGGTGAAATGTTGAGAGTTTCAGACCCAAATAAGTTCCCAGTTCTACCAAATCCACATATTACTTCATCAGCTATTAGAAGTATTTCGTATGCATCACAAATTCGTTGAATTTCTGGCCAGTAGGTTTCAGGCGGGACAATAACACCACCAGCGCCCTGAATGGGTTCAGCAATAAAGGCCGCAACATTTTCTTCACCTAATTCTAATATTTTTAACTCTAACTGCTGAGCTCTTTCAATTCCAAATTCTTCAGGTGAACTGTCTCCACCTTCACCGTACCAATAGGGTTGGTCTATGTGGATTATGTCAGGAATGGGCATGCCACCTTGAGAGTGCATATATCCCATTCCACCAAGAGATGCTCCGCCCATAGTCGATCCGTGGTAACTATTATGCCTACTTATTATAGTTTTTTTTGTTTTTTTTCCTTTTGTTGCCCAGTAGTGTCGACAAATTCGAATATTTGTATCGTTAGCTTCCGAGCCAGAGCTTGCAAAAAAAACATTATTAAAACCTTCCGGAGACAGTTCAGAAAGTTTTTTAGACAATGAAATTACTGGAAGGTGGCTGGTTTGAAAAAAAGTATTATAGTAAGGAAGTTGTTTCATTTGATATTGTGCAGCATCAGCTAACTCGTGACGCCCATAACCAATATTCACACACCAAAGACCAGACATAGCATCGAGGAGTTTGTTACCCTCAGAATCTGTTAGATATACGCCAGATGCGCTAGTAATTACTCGAGCCCCCTTTTTTTTGAGTGCATCGCCATCCGTAAATGGATGTAAATGGTGCGCGGCGTCCAATGCTTGTAATTCAGCAGTGGGCAAGTGGTTTGGTATATTGTCCATACTTTTTTCCTTTTACTCGTTATTATTCCTTTTAAAAAAAGTTTCTACCATGTCTGTAACTCTGCCAGTTGATAATGGTAAATCTATATTTTCGTAGAACCCCTCTTTAGCTTTTTTCGGTAAAACGCGTCCGCGCTCGCGCATTAAACCTTTGAGAAAAGCGCTATTATATTCTGGGTGAGATTGTAAACTTAACCCTGTTTTTCCATAAGCCAAACCTGCTATCTTACAAAAATCAGATGAAGCGATAATTTCAGAGTTTTTTGGTTTCTTAATAACTTGATCTTGGTGCCATGCCATTACCGAAATCTTTTCACTTTTTAAAGAATTCTCTAAGGCATACGTTTTATAACCGACATCCCAGCCATTAGAAAATTTTTCAACCACTCCACCCATTGCTTGAGCTATAATTTGATGACCAAAACAAAACCCTGCAATTGGGATAGCTGTGTTAAAGCAATTTCTTATAAACTCTTCTAATCTTGGTATCCAAGTTAAATCATCATACACACCAAACTTTGAACCAGTAATAATATATCCATCGCAATCGTTTAATTTGGGAAACGTATTTTCGAGAACAGTGTATGTTGAAAAAGTGAATTTTTTGTCTTTTAAAAGATGTGCAAACATATCTCCATAATTACCAAACTCTTCGATAAGGTTTTCAGGAGGGTGTCCGGTTATTAGTATACCAATTTTCATTTGATTAAGACCTTAGAATCTTTCTTTAATGTTACTATAGCTGTAATAAATATTTCTATTGCAACAAAGGCAATCATTAATAAATTATTTTTTGTTTTTAATCATAAGAAAAACGATTGATTTCAGATTTTAAGAATTTGTTTTGAAATGCTTGCTGACAACCCTTAAGACCGGAAAAAGGATCATTAGAGATGTATATTGGTACCTGTCTTAATAAATTTGAATAGCTAGGTTTGTTATAAATAAATTTTTTATAAAATGGGCTTTTAGAGAGTAATTTTGAAAGCTTAGGAATAATACCACCACAAATGACCGCACCTCTAAAAGACCCTGTAGTTAATACACCATTCGCAGTAGCAGTACCTAAGGCCCCCATCATCACGTTTACAGCTTCCAATGAACGTGGGTCGCCTTTTAAGGCTAAGGCACCAATTCTTTCTGCCCTAATTTTTGACCCATTTGGCTTGCTTTGTCGGTAACTTAAAAATTGGTAGATATTTTCTAACCCAGAACCACTAATTACATTTTCTGTTGAAACTGGTCCAAGTTTTTTTTGCAACCAAATCAGAAGCTCTAATTCAATCTCACTGGTTGGAGAAAAGTGTGTATGACCCCCTTCAGCCTGTAGAGCTTTAAATGTGTCATCAATACAAACTAGTGTGGAGGCACCTAAACCTGTTCCAGGCCCAATAACAAAAATGGGTGATGCCTGGTCTGGAGACCCATCAGAGAACTTTTTTATAAAAGAAGTGCTACTAGTAGTTAAATCAGGGATTTTTTTATCTGACCCACTTTTGAAGTATGGAGTTTGTGACAAAGCTTGAGCGGTAAAATCGTTGATACATAATATATTCTTGGAACCTAAAGCATCTCGCAGCATATCTTTTTTCATCGTCCAATGGTTATTAGTGAATATTATACTGTTTTTATTTGTGGGTGCTGCTACGCAAAAGCTTAACGTTTGAGGCGAGATACTATAGTTAGAGCAATACAGTTTTATAGCATCTTCGACGGTTGAAAAATTACTAACCTTGTAAGTTTCTGTAAAAATAATACTAGAGTTTTCAGTTTTTGAATAACCAAACCTAACATTTGTGCCGCCCATATCTGCAAACAAAGAACTCATTTATCAACCATATTAAAAAAATTATTAGAAACGAACTTTTTAACTATCTAAGAATAAAATGAAACTACAACAATTACTAAGTTGTTTATAGATATAATATAGTAGAAAGGTTATTGAGTTTAATAAAATGAGTGTTGGACTTGCTTTCATGGTCTGATATCGAAAAGGTATGACGAATATTACCCTAAATAACCCACTTTTTGATTCCCTATTTGGGCATCACGATAATAAAAACACACCATTTATTCATGTGTATGGTGAAAGAACTATTACTCATAAAGAATTTTTATTTTTAGTGGGGAGAATGGCGAATGCTATTTCAAGTTTAGGTGTTTTGACAGGCGACAGGTTAGTTCTACAGGCTGAAAAGTCCCCTTACTGTTTGGCGGTATACGCTGCGTGTCTGCAATCTGGTATTATCTTTTTGCCTTTAAACAACGCTTATACTGCAAGTGAGGTTTCTTATTTTGTAGCTGATAGTGGGGCAAAAGTTTTGATTTGTGACCCCGCCTATGAAGGAGCATTGACAGACTTAAAGGACGAGTTTGGAATACTATTAAAAACTTTAAGTCTTGATGGTCAAGGGTCTTTTGGGGAGTTAGCGGCCACAATGCCTAATCAATTTCTTACGGTAAGCCGTCATATCAAAGACTTGGCAGCAATACTGTATACCTCGGGGACTACAGGTAGATCAAAAGGTGCTATGCTTACTCAAGAAAACCTATTGTCAAACGCTGAGACATTAAAAGATTATTGGAAGTTTGATGATCAAGATGTCTTATTACACGCCTTGCCAATCTTTCATACTCACGGGCTCTTTGTTGCATCAAATGTCATACTTTTGTCAGGAGGTTCTATGATTTTTCTAAATAAATTTGATTTAGATGAAGTTGTAGAAAGCTTACCAAGGGCAACTACAATGATGGGAGTCCCAACTTTTTATGTTCGCTTGCTAGAAGATAAAAGGTTAACCTCAGAGCTTACAAAGCATATGCGCCTGTTTATTTCGGGTAGTGCCCCTCTTCTATCTGAAACCCACACAAGGTTTTTAAAGCTTACAGGTCACCACATTCTGGAACGTTATGGTATGACAGAAACAAATATGAATACATCAAACCCATATTGTGGGGAAAGGAGGCCTGGAACAGTAGGCTTCCCTCTTCCAGGTGTAGAAATAAAAATAACAGATTCAGATACTGGAAAAACTTTAACTAAGAATAAAGTGGGTCAAATTGAAGTCAGAGGACCTAATGTTTTTAAAGGTTATTGGGGAATGGAAGAAAAAACAAAAGAGGAGCTGAAAGCAGATGGGTTTTTTATTACAGGAGATTTGGGTTTAATTGATTCAGATGGTTATATAGAAATAGTTGGTCGTGATAAAGATTTAATAATATCTGGGGGATATAATATTTACCCTAAAGAAATTGAACTATTACTTGACCTTCAAGCAGGGGTTTTAGAAAGTGCAGTAGTTGGTATCCCTCATCCGGATTTTGGAGAAACAGGAGTTGGGTTTTTGGTCTGTAAGGAAGGTTTCGACCTAGAAACTACTACAGTTTTAGAGGTATTATCAGATAATTTAGCAGCATTTAAGAGACCGCGTAAACTGATTGTTCTGGATGCTTTACCACGAAATACGATGGGGAAGGTTCAAAAGAATCAACTACGGGAGCAATATAAAAACCTGTATTTAAAGCTATAAAATCTATTAAATATATTGCAAAAATTTACTTATGGTTTTTGCATTTTTACTATTATAGAAACTTTAAAACTTTACCAAGAAGGCATTATATTAATGATCAATAAAATGATTAAACTTTTTCATGCTGAGTCCTTAGTGCACTTGATTATTATATTTATTGTTTTTGCAATAACAGGTAGTTTATCTGTTATTTTGTCAGAGAAAGTTGAAAATTTTTTAAGAATTGATGATTTTATAACATTTTACCCAGTATATTTAACAGCTAAGCTATTAAATATACTGATCGTTTATCAAGTGTGTTTATTAGTAATAGGGACAGGGTTTGGTCAGTTTCGATACTTTATAAAAATTCAAAAAAAGTTTTTAAAAAGAATAAGAATTTTGAAGTAGCCTATCTGAGAGATTTAGCTAGTTTTATAAGTTAATATGTCGATATTAGTAAGCAGATGAAGGTGAAAAATTACAAAGAATTATTGAAATAAAATAACAGTTATTTCTGGTACACCTTAGTCGTTTAATTAAATTCTTAATCTCGTCTTTTCAGAAACCATATAATATAATTGAATCTAACCTTCAGACACTCCGGTACTGACAGCCGTGCCATTTATAACAAGCTGTGGGCATGTGCCTACACCTATTAATTTAGGCCTAGTTTTAAAATATTTAATTGTACCTGGCAAGGATTCGACAGCACGCATCATTTCAGAAATTTTTGGATAGTTTTTTAATAGGTTTTCATCCAGAAATAATGCAAGAGAAATATGATGATAAACTGCAAAGTCGCAGTAAAATGGCTTATTACCAAAAAAAAACTTTCCCTCTGGTGAGTTATTTAAAACCCTTTCGAAGGTCAAAAGTCGTGCAGGAAGAGACTCGAGAATTGTTGTGCGTTTTTGTTGAAAATCAGCACCAATAGAAAAGTTAACAGTTGGATTAAGTGGAGAGAACATTTCTTGAGTAGTTTCAAAGACAGCATCAACCTTTGCGGCAAGTTCACAATCTTTTGGAACAAGGTTAGCAATTCTAGCAATATACCTAACTATTGAACCACTTTGAGCGATATGAGTTTTGTTATCTACTACTAGTATGGGGAGCTGATGGAAGGGTACGCTTGACTTTACTTCGCCCCACGGTTTTTTATAAAACTCCCATGACATCAAGTAAGAGTATGGTATTTCTGCATGATGTAAGAGAAGCTGTGGTGTTTCAGCAAGGGCTCGCATTTTAAAATAAATCAGTTTTAAGTCTTTCAAAAAAACACCTTTCAATATGATAAAATTTTTTACTTCAAATTGGTTAGAGTTTCAATCACTAGGGCATACCTATAAGAGGAATATCCCTGATAGCTCTTTTACTTAGAAGCTCAGGTCTACCATCCCTGACTACAATATTTTCTTCTGTAACTAAAACACCGCCACCATCCACATGAATACTTGGTTCCAGTGTTATTACCATATTTTCAGTGAACTTGGTATTATCCCAATTTGCTATTGATGGCCATTCTGTAAGTTGCATCCCTAACCCGTGACCAAATCTACCTACATCGGAGGAACTTGTTTGAAGTGTATTTGACATTAATTGAAAAAGATCACTGGTGGAAACACCAGGCCGTATATACTCAAGAGCCGCCTCGGTAGTTTTCCATAAGGTTTCGTAGGCTTCTTTTACTGCGCCAGACGGTTCACCAATTACGAAGTTTCGGTTAAAATCACAGTAGTAACCTTTGTATGTGGCACCAGTGTCTAGCATTAAAGTTTCACCAACGCTTAACGCCTTATCTGTTGGTGGGGAAATAACATCTGAGTAAGACGGCTGGCCTACCCCTCCAACTAGATATGGGACATCATCTGCACCTTCACTTAAAAGGTCAATTTTAAAAGATCTAAATAGTTCAGATAGTGGTTGACCAATCGCCGAGATTTCAGGGATTCTATCAAAACTTCTGCTGGCTATGTCACAAATGTTTTTAATTAAACTGATTTCGGTTTCTGATTTTACCATTCTAAGTTGTTTTATGATTGGTGTTGCGTCGTACCAGTTTATTTTTTGATTTTTATTTAATAAATTAAAATTATTAAGTGGCATTTGTAAGTGGGTTTCATGGCCCATGGGTAAGCCAACTTTAGAGTAGTTTAATAGCATAGATTCAAGTAATTTTATACCATCGTCTGACGGCCTAGGGGATGGCCAACACCGTATATCATCAATCCAACATTTCTGCATTAAGTCTAACCCAATCTCAGGTATAATTGCTGTTGGCATTCCTGTTTGTGGTATAATTAGGTACCAGGGGCGTGTAGGGCTTTGCCAAAACTGTGTCCTAAAACCCGTAAAATAACGAATTTCTGGATCAGTAGTTAGTAACATAACCGGTAAATTTTCTTGATGCATACGACTTTGGACACGCTCTAATCTATGCTCAAATTCAGATATTTCAAAGTCTTGCATCTTATAAGCCCTTAATAGATATTGTTGCTCTGTCACAGAATTAAGTAATCTAATATTTCAATCTTAATAAACTCCAATCTGATATAATACAAATCAAGGCTAAACTTTTCTTATTACACCAGGTGTTCTATTAGTATTATATCCTAACTACCTTTTTAATATAAAAACTAGAAAAACGTGGGGATTAGTAAATTGACTGGCTTTCCTTTTGAAGTTGAAAAAAATATTAGCAAGAAGCTTGGGTTAGTGGTTCTTCAGGCCGATGAAACAATAGAGAATGAGTTGCGGAGGATCATCCCTCACCACTGTGATGTCTATCACTCCCGGATCCCAAGTGCGCCTGAGGTTACGCCTAAAACCCTCAGAAAAATGATGGAGGATTTACCAAATTCGATCGAGCTTTTTCCTTCCGAGGTTATTCTTGATGTGATTGGTTATGCGTGCACCTCTGGTGCAACAATAATAGGGCCTGATAAGGTAAAGGACATTATAAATAATCAATATAAGGATGTGGAAGTTACAGACCCTATTTCTTCTGTTTGTGAGGCCCTAAAGGTTTTAGAGGTAAAAAAGATAGGGTTCGTCTCACCCTACGTTGAATCGGTTAGTACGGAAATGAGAAGGTTTTTATTAGGCCAAGGTTTTGATGTTAATTCTTTAATTTCTTTTGAGCAGTGTTCTGAATCTGTTGTGGCTTCAATTAGAGAATCTGACACTTTAAAAGCTGTTGCAGAGGCGGCCACTCATGATGTTGAAGCTATATTTGTGTCATGTACTAATTTAAAAACTTTTTCAATTCTTGACCATGCTGAGGCTCTGACAGGCAAACCCGTCTTGTCATCCAACCAGGTATTAGCGTGGAGTATGCTACGTAAAGCTCAAGTTTGCATGTCTAAGGCAGACCTTTCAAAATGTCCGGGAAGAATTTTTGAACGAAAGTATTTTTAAATTCTGTAATACTATTTTATAATAACTAGAGTAGATTTTCTTTAACATCTAAGGTGTCTCTAAGACTATCACCTAGAAAATTTATTGATAAAACTATCAACATTATTGCTAGCCCAGGGTATACGCCGAGCCACCAAGCCTGACTAATAAAACTTCTGCCATCAGCTAGAATTAAACCCCAAGTTGGTGTGTTTGCACTAACCCCGAGGCCTAGAAATGATAAAGAAGCCTCACCAAGGATTGCATATGAAACACATACCGTAGCTTGTACAATTAGTGGTGCCGCTGCATTGGGTAAGATGTGTTTAAACATAATTCGCATATTAGAGCTTCCATTTGTACGAGCGGCCTCAACAAACTGTTGTTCCTTTAGAGTTAAGACCATCGAACGGGCAACACGGGCAAAGTCATCAAGAAAAGCAAGTGATATAGCTACAATAACATTTAATAACCCCGTACCAAAGACCGCCACCAAGTAGACTGCTATTATAAAATTAGGAAAGGCCCATTGAAGATCAATGTACCTCATTATTATCATATCAGCCCAGCCGCCATAATAACCTGCTACTACCCCTAAAATAACACCTAAAATTAAAGATATAAATACTGTTGAAACCCCAACAAATAGAGATATTTGTGTTCCCCATATTATTCTCGACAGGAGGTCACGTCCTAAATCATCTGTTCCTAGTAAATGCATTTTTGATGGCGCACTCATCATGTCTAACGTCATTTCATTGGGGTCATAAGGTGCAAGCCATGGAGCAAATAAAGCTGACAGTATGAAGATTAAAATGACAGAAATCGCAACAGGGGCTTTTTTATCTCGACTGAAAATAAATCTAAATCTTGATATACCTTTAAGGTTTTCTGTTGGTTCTTTAGTAACCATTTTTATGAATACCTAATTCTTGGGTCTATGAGTCCGTATAAAATATCTACCAATAGATTAGTAAATACAAAGATAGCCGAAACGATAAGGACAGCACCCTGTACGACAGGGTAATCACGATTTAAAATACCTTGAATAAGGACACGGCCAAGCCCCTTTATAGCAAACACGTTTTCGACAACTACTGCACCAGAAATTAATAAAGCAAAGGCAATTCCAATAACGGTAATAACTGGAATTAATGCATTAGGGAGTGCGTGTCTTAAAAGTAATGTTGTGTCACTCAAACCTTTAGAGGTTGCAAAGCGCATATAATCAGCTTTTAAAACTTCTAACATAGAAGATCTGATCATCCGAGCAATTATTGCTGAAAACCCTGTTCCGACTGCTATTGAAGGTAGAATTAAATGACTGAACCAAGGCCAAAGCCCTTCAGATATTGGAGAATACCCTATAGCGGGCAACCATTGAAGATTAGCAGCGAAGACAATAATTAATAAAATAGCTAACCAAAAATCTGGCATCGATAGGCCAAGAAAGGCAAAAAATGAAAAAGCATTATCCGTGGCGGTGTTTTTCTTTGCTGCAGAAATGATACCTGCTGGAACAGCAATTAGAAGAGCTATTATAAAAGATAGAAATGCGAGGGAAAGTGTTCTAGGTAGAGACTCAGCTAGTATTTGAGTTACGGGTTGATTTGAGCCATATATAGAGTTTCCTAAATCACCCTGTAGCATTCCTCCAAACCATTTCATAAACTGTATATGTACAGGTTTATCGAAACCTAACCGCTTTATCATAGCAGCCCGAGCCTCTTCGCTACCCGCATCTGCAAGCATAGCGGCAATTGGGTCTCCAGGTACTAAGCGTAACATAAAAAAAACTAATGTCGCCACAGCTAGCATAACTAGAAATGCACCAATAACTCGCCTGAACATATAGTCTAACATATTTATTAATTGGGTGGGCGTTACTTCGCCCACCCCCTTCTTTTTTAAGTAAAGTATATACGATCAAGTTCATGTAAGCCAGGAATTCTGGCATCTGCTGGTACAGTAATTTTTTTATTATAAACCAATATATCAACTG
>JACKQG010001914.1_pt1 | contig 28047 bp, 21 predicted proteins | sample 8237621 | NCBI WGS metagenome assembly JACKQG01 (sample SAMN15677084, study PRJNA649215) | marine metagenome | biome: marine; feature: Black Sea; material: saline water; isolation source: suspended particulate matter (SPM) from the Black Sea western gyre | collected 2013-06-09/2013-06-10 | depth... | reverse complement strand
TCAGAAGATTTTGTACCAAAAGCATATGACAAGCCAAATGACATTCCATTAAAGTCATAATCTCCACCTTTTATCATGTTATAGTTAAACCCTAAAGAAATAGCAGAAGTAACTTGGTAAGCTAATCCTAAGTTTATACCAAACTCAGTAGTTGAACCTTCTACAGCATCAGTACTTCCCTCTTCAGGAACTCCTATTGCATTTGCATCATAAGTTGAATCAGAAATCATATACATTCCCATTCCTAAATTAGCAGAAATTTTGTCAGTTATGCCGTAACTTAAATCAGCTTTTAAAGGAAGAACACCAAACCCTAATCCATAGCCAACTGAACCCACTACATCCATCTTTTCCGATACATTGTAAGTGTAATTTGCTCCGATTATGATAGAACCAGAACTTTCTGCATTCTCAATCATTGCGCCATTCCACATAGCATAATCTAAACTTGCACCAAAACCTTGGGCAAACATTGTTGTAGTTGTTAAAATTGCAACTACCATTAAACTGTAAATCTTTTTCATAATATAAATTTTTTTATTTTGCCTACTCTAAAATGGTTTTCGGCTTCCCCAATTTTTTTTCAGCTACAAACATAAGTAATTAAATTGAGAATTTCTCTACGTAAAACACGTAGAAAGTAATGCTTTATATAAAAGTATATAAAATATTGTAACACAAAAGATTATAGTGTTTTAATAGTGTTTTTTGCTTATTTTTCTACATTTTTAAAAAACTAATTTCCATTGTTTTTATCACTTAACATAGGAACAAATGTGAAATTACCATGAGTTGTTACTTTATTTTCCTTTTCTGATATTTTTTCTATTAAATGCATAAGCTGTACATCTCCATCTCCAATTGGCGCAACCATTTTTCCTCCAATTTTTAACTGATTAATTAATTCAGTTGGAATTTCAGAAGCTCCACAAGTAATAATTATCTTGTCAAAAGGTGCTAAAGTTGGCAATCCTTTATAGCCATCTCCAAAAAAGAACTGACATTTGTAGCCAATTTTAGGAAGAAAATCTTTGGTTTTTAAAAAGAGTTCTCTTTGTCGTTCAATGGTGTAAACCTTTGCTTCCAGCCCAACCAAAACTGCAGCTTGATAGCCAGAACCCGTTCCTATTTCTAATATCTTTTCATAGGGCTTTACATCTAAAAGCTCTGTTTGAAAGGCAACTGTAAAAGGTTGTGAAATGGTTTGCTCAGCACCAATTGGAAATGCTTTATCTTCATAAGCAAAATTTATAAAGGCATTATCCATAAAAAGATGTCTTGGAATTTCACCTATCTTTTGCAGTACGGCTTCATCCTTTATTCCTTTTTTACGAATTATTTCCACTAATTTTCTTCTTAATCCCTGATGTTTAAATGTGTCCTGCATATATTCTTTCTTCTTAATTGTTATTGTTTATAAATACTTTATTTTCGCTCCTTTAAAATACATCACAAAATAATGATAAAAATTGGCGTAATTGGTGCTGGGCATTTAGGAAAAATACACATTCGTTTGTTAAAAGAAATCAAGGAGTTTGAAGTTGTTGGGTTTTTTGATTCCAACCAGGTAAACGCACAAAAAATAGCAGAAGAATTTAATGTTAAAACTTTTCAGTTTGCTAAAGATTTAATTGAAAAATGTGATGCAGTTGATGTAGTTACTCCAACCAAATTTCATTTTGAATATGCAAAAATGGCATTGGAAAAAAACAAGCACTTGTTTGTAGAAAAACCAATTACTGCAACAATAGATGAAGCAGAAGAACTAGTTCGTTTAACAAAAGGAAAGGACCTAAAAGTACAAGTTGGGCATGTAGAAAGATTTAACCCTGCTTTTACAGCAATTCAAAAGGATTGCAAAAACCCAATGTTTATTGAGGCTCACCGCTTAGCAGAATTTAATCCAAGAGGAACAGATGTACCCGTAGTGCATGATTTGATGATTCATGATATTGATATTATTTTAAAGATAGTTGACTCAAAAATAAAAAGCATTCATGCTAGTGGAGTTTCTATTATTAGCGATACGCCTGATATTGCCAATGCCAGAATTGAATTTGAAAATGGCTGTGTAGCAAACCTTACAGCAAGCAGAATTTCTCTTAAAAGCATGAGAAAGACAAGGGTATTCCAGAAGGATGCCTACATTGCTATTGATTTTCTGGAGAAAAAAGCAGAACTAATTAGAATGAAAGATGCGGAGAATTTAGATGACCCTTACGCTTTAATTATTGATCCAGGAGAAGGAAAAACAAAAAAGCAAATACAATTTGAAAGTCCGAAATCAATTGAAAATAATGCCATAAAAGATGAGCTTTCTGCATTTTATAATGCAATAAAAAATAATGCTAATACTATTGTAAGCATTGAGGATGCTTATAAAGCACTTAATGTAGCCCAACAGATTTCTGAACAACTTGGAAAGCAATAAACAAAAAATACATTCGTTTGATAAAGCATAAAACCACTATGAAGCACTTACTTTTCATTTCTATTTTTTTTGCTATTGTATTTCAAAGTTGTGAAAAAGCAGTGGTAAATGATGGCATTCCATCTTATATTTCTATTCCAGATATTGAGGTTGTAACTGACCCTACTAATGAGGGCAGTAGTTCGAATAAAATAACGGATGCTTGGATTTATTTTGATAACGATTTGCAAGGAGTATATCCGCTTCCAGCTACTTTTCCTCTGCTTTTAGAGGGCAAACAAAATATCAGTGTAAAGGCAGGAATAAAAAATAATGGTATTGCAGCTACAAGAGTAAAGTATTCTTTTTATGATTATTTTACTGAAGAAATAACCCTTACAAAAGATAGTACAATATCGCTAAGTCCGAGTGTAAACTATGTTGAAAACGCAAAATTTCATATTATAGATTTTGAAAGTGGGAGTGAAATATTTGAAGAAACAGCTAGTAGTGACACTAGTTTTCTTGCAAATAACGCCATCATTTTTGAAGGACAATCTGGGGGCGTGCATTTGTTAAGCCCTCATCTTACTTTTGAAATTGCAACCAAAGAGATTGATTCTCTACCAAGAACAGGAACACCAATTTATGTGGAATTAAATTACAAATCCAATACTGCTTTCCAAATTGGTGTTTTTGCTAATTATCCTCAAAGTGTTATTACTACTTCCATTCTTGCTATAAATCCAAAAAATGAGTGGAACAAAATTTATATTGATTTGACTTCTACCATCATTAACACCCAAAATGCTAATAGTCATAAAGTATTTATTTCCATGAGAAGAGATGTTAATAGTACCGAGATGGCTGAGTTATATATTGATAATTTTAAAATAGTTTATTAAGTTGAATAAGAACTTTCAAATATCAAAATATCTGTTTTTCGATTTATTATCGGCTCTTATTGCATGGACTCTATTTTTCTCTTACAGAAAAGTGTTTATAGAAGAAATGCAAATAGAATTTACTCCAAAATTTTATGTTGGAATTGTAGTTATTCCACTTTTTTGGATAACACTTTACTTAATTACAGGTACTTATAATAATATTTTTAGAAAATCACGACTCAAAGAGATTTCTGATACATTCTTCATTGTTTTAATTGGTACTATTATCATTTTTTTTGTTGCCCTATTAGATGATTATATTGATAACTACAAAACCTATTATAGTTTATTTTTGGTGCTATTTTGTGCCCATTTATTTTTTACTACACTTTTTAGGTTCTTGCTCACTAGTATTACTGCCAAAAAGGTACACCAAAAAAAGATAAGTTTTAAAACCCTTATTATAGGGAGTAATGTTAAAGCTGTGGAGATGTACAAAGAGCTTGAAAACGAAAAATTATCTAGTGGATACAATTTTATTGGCTTTGTATGTGTAGAAGAAAAAACGAATTATCTTTTAAATGATTTTATTCCAAAAATAGGAAGTTTAAATAATATAAAAGCACTTATCAAGGAACATCAAATTCAAGATGTAATTATTGCAGTAGAAAGTGCTGAACACCATAAAATTGAGGAAATAATTGATATTTTAGAAGGCACGAATGTTTATATTAAAATGCTCCCTGATATGTATGATATTATTTCTGGAAAGGTAAAAATGAGTACGATTTTTGGCACAGCACTTGTTGAAATCAAACACGATTTAATGCCAACTTGGCATTGGTTTTTAAAGCGGTTTTTTGATGTAAGTATTTCCTTATTTGTGATTTTAATATTTTCCCCACTATACTTATTTACAGCTATTTTGGTGAAATTGTCTTCTTCTGGAAGCATTCTTTTCCTTCAAGAAAGGATTGGTTTGCATGGAAAAAGTTTTCGTATAATAAAATTTCGATCTATGTATGAAAATGCTGAAACAAATGGTCCTCAATTATCCTCAGATAAGGATAACAGAATTACACCTTTGGGGAAAATAATGCGAAAAATTCGTTTGGATGAATTGCCACAATTTTTTAATGTTTTAATTGGAGAAATGTCAATTGTTGGCCCAAGACCAGAACGGCAACACTACATTGATTTGATTGCAGAAAAAGCACCTCATTATCATCATTTACACAAAGTAAAACCTGGAATTACATCATGGGGGATGGTAAAATTTGGCTATGCAGAAAATGTAGATGAAATGATTGAAAGAATGAAATATGATATTTTATATATTGAAAATATTTCTTTTGCATTGGATCTTAAAATTTTAATTTATACAGTGCTTATTGTACTACAAGGTAGAGGAAAATAAAATATAATATAACAATGAGAAAATTAATTTAAAAATGTGTTGAATACTTAATTACTAAAATCCAATAACGAGCAACTAATAACGAGCAACTAATAACGAGCAACTAATAACGAGCAACTAATACGAGCAACTAATAACGAGCAACTAATAACGAGCAACTAATAACGAGCAACTAATACGAGCAACTAATAACGAGCAACTAATAACGAGCAACTAATAACGAGCAACTAATACGAGCAACTAATAACGAGCAACTAATAACGAGCAACTAATAACGAGCAACTAATAACGAGCAACTAATAACGAGCAACTAATACGAGCAACTAATAACGAGCAACTAATAACGAGCAACTAATAACGAGCAACTAATACGAGCAACTAATAACGAGCAACTAATAACGAGCAACTAATAACGAGCAACTAATAACTAATTTAAAAACAATGAAAAATATAACCGTAATAGGAGCAGGTACCATGGGAAACGGAATAGCCCATACTTTTGCTCAAAAAGATTTTAATGTAAACTTAGTGGATATTTCTGCTGATGCCCTAGAAAAAGCAATTGCAACAATTGGGAAAAACCTAGATAGAATGGTGCAAAAAGAGAAAATCACAGAAGATGATAAGATAAGCACCCTATCTAATATCAGCACTTTTACCGATATTTCAGAAGGGGTAAAAGGGGTGGATTTGGTAGTAGAAGCAGCTACAGAAAATAAAGATTTGAAACTCAAGATTTTTAAACAATTAGATCAGGCGTGTAATGAAGCTACTATTCTAGCTACTAATACTTCCTCTATTTCTATTACGCAAATTGCAGAAGCAACTAATAGAGCAGAAAAAGTAATAGGAATGCATTTTATGAACCCTGTACCAATTATGAAATTGGTGGAAGTTATAAGAGGTAAGGCGACCTCAGATGAGGTAACTTCCAAAGTAATGAAAATGAGTGAAAATTTAGGTAAAATTCCTGTAGAAGTAAATGATGCTCCAGGATTTGTCGCCAACCGAATATTAATGCCAATGATAAATGAGGCAATTTACACTCTGGATGAAAATATTTCTTCTGTTCAGGGGATTGATACCGTTATGATTTTGGGTATGTCGCACCCAATGGGACCACTTCATTTAGCCGATTTTATTGGATTGGATGTTTGTCTATCTATTATGGAAGTAATGCATGAGGGATTTGGTGGTAAAAAATATACTCCTTGTCCACTGTTAGTTGATATGGTAGCTGCTGGAAATTTAGGCATTAAATCTGCTAAAGGTTTTTATGATTATTCGGATGGGGTAAGAAATAAAAAAGTAGCTGCTCAGTTTTGTAAAATCTAATTACTTTTTTATTGCAAATACATTTTACGAATGTATATTTTTATAGTTTTGCAGGCGTTTAATAACTCTTAAAATACAAATATGGGAAACATAACTTTTACAATGATCAAGCCTGAAGCAGTAGCAGCAGGAAATATTGGTGCTATCCTAAAAATGATAGAGGGAAATGGATTTAGAATAGTGGCACTAAAAAAGGTGCAATTAACAAAAAATATGGCAGGTACTTTTTATGAAGTCCATAAGGAAAGACCTTTTTATGGCGAATTAGTAGATTATATGAGTTCTGGTCCAATAGTGGCAGCAATACTTGAAAAAGAAAATGCAGTAGTAGATTTTAGAGCATTAATTGGAGCAACTGACCCAGCAGAAGCAGAAGATGGAACGATAAGAAAATTATTTGCAGAAAGTAAATCTAAAAATGCTGTACATGGTTCTGACTCTGATGAAAATGCACAGATTGAAGCTGATTTTCATTTTTCAGCAGGGGAGAGGTTTTAGGGCAGTTCTACTTTAATATTCACTCTGCATTTTATTTTAGTACAAACTCCTTCACAATCTCTTTTCCTGTTTTTTGGTTTAGTTTAGTTATAAGTTTGCTTTTTTGAAAAGCGAGTTCATTTCTAGCAGCAGATGATTTTACTTTTATTATCAATTTCCCTTTTCTGAAAGTAATTTCTTTTATGTATTTCATCAAGTTTTTTCCCAGTAATTCCTCACAAGAACTTATTACATCTAACTCTTGCAATCTCTCTGACAACTTTTGGTTTTTTAGTAGTTTTTTTATTACATCTCCAATATGTTGTTGATTTGATTTTTTCATATTACTCTACCATTTTCTATCTTATACATTGTATATTCAATTCTTGATTTATTCAAAATAATTTCTGTCCTTTCTTTGTGAGTATCCGTAATAAAAACTTGTCCAAAAAACTCATTTTTAGCAAAAGAAATAATTTTTTCAATTCTTTTGTCATCTAATTTATCAAAAATATCATCTAACAATAAAGTCGGTTTAAAGCCCATTTGTTTTTCTAAAAAATCAAATTGAGCTAATTTTAAAGCAATCAAAAAAGATTTTTGTTGTCCTTGTGAACCAATCTTTTTAATAAGATAATTATTCATTTCAAAAACAATATCATCTTTATGCACCCCCACATTTGTATAGTGATTTATCCTATCTTTACTTAAAGAGTTTCGCAATACATTCTTAAATGTATCTTCATCTAATTGCGATTTATACACTATGTTTACTTTCTCCTTTTCTCCAGCAATTATTACATAATACTTTTTAAAAACACTTATTAATCTCTCTAAGAAATGTTTTCTTTCTTTAAAAATTTCTGTTCCAAATTTTATTAACTGATCATCAAAAGTTTCTAGTGTTAGTTTATCAAAATACCCTTTTTCAGAAAAACTTTTTAGTAAAGCATTTCTTTGTTTTAAAACCTTATTGTAATCAATAAGATTCTTTAGATATTGCATATTGTATTGAGCAATGCTACTATCAATATACTTTCTTCTTACATCTGAGCCATCAAGAATTATATTGCTATCGGTTGGAGAAATTACCACTATTGGAAAACTTCCAATATGATCGGAGAATCGTTTGTATTTCTTCCCATTGTATTTTAGTATTTTCTGCTCGCCTTTTTGTAAACTACACTGAATGCTTGATTGGAGTTCTGCTTTTATAAAATCACCTTTTATGATAAAAAAATCCTCATTAAATTTAATATTTTGAGAATCGATTTTATTAAAATAACTTTTGCTAAGCGATAAATAATGAATTGCATCTAAAATATTTGTTTTCCCCGAGCCATTATCTCCCACAAAACAATTTACTCTTTTCCCAAACTGAAAATCACTTTCGCTATGGTTTTTAAAGTTTGATAATGTCAATTTTTTCAGATACATTTTTTTTTATTTTGGTTAAAAATAACTATCTTTCGTTATTCCTTCTGCTATAATTAAAAAAAACTTATTTTTGCGGCTCAAAAATAGAAGAAAATGGCAAATAAAACAGACAAAACCGATAAGCAATTAGCACAAATTGAAGAAACATTATCCAGAACCGAACAGTACATTGAGGATAATCAGAAGAGTTTATCGTTAATTGTAGGGGTGATTATTGCAATTATTGCAATATACCTTGCTTTTACCAATTTTTATTTAGAACCACTTGAACAGGAAGCACATGCCGATATGTATATGGCAGAAATGTATTTTGAGAAAGATTCTTTTAATTTAGCATTAAATGGAGATGGGCAATATTTAGGATTTTTGGATATTGCAGATGAGTACAGCTTGACAAATGCAGGGAATTTAGCAAATTATTATGCAGGGATGAGTTATTTATACACAGAGAAATATGAAGATGCAATAGAGTATTTAGGTGATTTCTCATCTGATGACATTATTCTTTCCACTTTGGCTTTGGGCTGTATAGGTGATGCTTATTTAGAATTAGAAAACAATGAAAAAGCACTTAAGTATTACGAAAAAGCTGCTAATAATACCGATAATGATTTTACAACTCCAAGATATTTGCTAAAACAAGCATTTGTTTTGGAAATGAATGAGGAATATAATGGCGCTTTGAATATCTATAATCAGATAAAAGAAGATTATAGCAAATCACTTATCGCACAAGATATTGAAAAATATATTGCAAGAGCTAGCAACCGTTAAAAGCCAAAATGGCAACTCAGAATAACAACCTTTCCCTTTTTAATAAAGAAGAAATTCCAAATGCAGAAGATATGCGTTTTGGTATTGTAATTTCGGATTGGAACAAAGAAATTACCTCTAATCTTTTAAATGGTCTAAAACAAACACTTTTGGAATGTGGCACATTAGAATCTAATATATTAATTATGGAAGTGCCTGGAAGTTTTGAACTTATATTTGGATCTAGACTAATGGCAAAAAAAAATGTTGATGCAATTATCTGTTTGGGAAGTATAATCCAAGGGGAAACTAAACATTTTGATTTTGTATGTAATGCAGTTTCACTAGGAGTAAAGGATCTGAATATTTCATTAAATATTCCTGTTGTTTTTGGTGTTCTTACCGATAATACTTTGCAACAAGCAAAAAACAGATCGGGTGGAAAGCATGGGAATAAAGGAGTAGAAGCGGCTATTACTGCTATAAAAATGGTGTATTTAAATAAGTAAAATTTAACTTTCTAAAAGCATTTCATCTGAACTAAAAAATACTAAATTTGCAGCCAAATTTAAAATGGTCGAGTAGCTCAGCTGGATAGAGCATCTGCCTTCTAAGCAGACGGTCACAGGTTCGAATCCTGTCTCGATCACTTAACACAAAAAGACCACTTGAAAAAGTGGTCTTTTTGTTTACAACTATATTTAATTATTGCAATATCAATTTCTTATTGATGGTTCCATTTTCGGTTTCTATCCCAGGATGACAAAACTCCCCTATAATAAGCATGTGCTGAACGCATGTGAAGTAAGGGGTTGGGGATGTGTAAATACAGGTTTCTTAATTTTCTTCACAATGAAAGGAATAGAAAAGAGAGATCCTTCACACTTGTTCAGGATGACAAAACAATAGAACTGACTCTAACTCCTGAAAAAACAATATTAGCAGTTAATTACCTCCCCTCTAACAAGAGGGGTTGGGGGTGTGTAAAGTAAGGGGTAAAGGGCTGGGTAATACAGATTACTTCTAAAACCCTGTTTTATCGCAAAGATAAGCAGAGAATTTTCTACAAACTAACAACTAACAACTAGCAACTATTTCTATCTTTGCAGTCTTAAAAACAAAAAAAATGTCAAACGGATTTTATAATGTACCCAAAGCGGTAAATGAGCCAGTAAAAGGATATGCTCCAGGAAGCCCTGAGCGCACTGAATTACTAGCTGAATACAAAAGAATGTATAATACTACTGTTGATGTACCAATGTATATTGGCGACAAGCAAGTATTCACAAATGATAAAAGAAATTTAACACCTCCTCATGAGCATAAACATGTAATTGGTACTTCCAATTATGGAGGAGAACAAGAAGTGCGTGATGCTATTGATGCAGCTATGGCTGCTCGCAAACAATGGGCAAATATGAGTTGGGAGCACAGAGCTTCTATCTTCTTAAAAGCAGCTGATTTATTAGCAGGACCTTTCCGTGCAAAACTGAATGCAGCAACTATGCTTGGGCAAAGTAAAAATGTAATGCAAGCTGAGATTGATGCTGCTTGTGAACTAATTGATTTCTTTAAATTCAATGTACAATACATGAGTCAGTTGTACAAGGAACAACCAGAATCATTACCAGGAATGTGGAACCGTTTAGAACACAGACCACTTGAAGGATTTGTATTTGCATTAACGCCATTTAACTTTACTTCTATTTGCGCTAATCTTTGTGCTGCACCAGCAATGCTAGGGAATGTAGTAGTTTGGAAGCCAGCAGAAACACAAATCTATTCTGCCGGGGTGATTATGGAAATTTTCCAAGCGGCAGGATTGCCTGATGGAGTAATCAATATGGTAACGGTAAGTGGTAGAGAGATTTCAAAAGTAGTATTTGAAGACAAAGACTTTGCAGGATTGCACTTTACAGGAAGTACTGATGTATTCCGTACACTTTGGAAAGGAATTGGAAACAACATTGAAAAATATAAATCTTACCCAAGAATAGTTGGTGAGACAGGAGGAAAAGATTTCATTATTGCACATAAATCGGCAGTAGCTGCTGAAGTAGCAACTGCTATTTCAAGAGGTGCTTTTGAATTCCAAGGACAAAAATGTTCAGCTGCCTCTCGTGCTTATATCCCATCAAACTTATGGGGAGATGTAAAAACTCAAATTATTGCAGATTGTAAAAGTTTCAAAATGGGTTCTCCTGAGGATACATCAAACTTTATTAATGCCGTAATTTCTGAAAAAGCATTTGATAGTATTTCATCTTATATTGATTTTGCAAAAACAGCTGATGATGCGGAAATTATTGCAGGAGGAAATTATGACAAATCAGTAGGTTACTTTATTGAGCCAACTATTATTGTAACAACTAATCCAAAGTTCAAAACTATGGTGGAAGAAGTATTTGGCCCTGTAATGACCATTTATGTTTATGATGCTGACAAGTGGGAAGAAACGCTTGAATTAGTAGATAATACATCAGAATATGCTTTAACAGGAGCTATTTTATCAGTAGATAGATATGCTGCTGAATATGCAACTAAAGCCCTAGAAAATGCAGCAGGAAACTTCTACATTAACGATAAACCAACAGGAGCTGTTGTTGGGCAACAACCATTTGGTGGAGCAAGAGGATCAGGAACAAATGACAAGGCAGGATCAATCTTAAATTTATTAAGATGGGTTTCTCCAAGAACAATAAAAGAAACATTTGTACCAGCTACTGATTACAAGTATCCTTTCTTAGGATAAAAACATAGTTAGGAGAAACTAGGGACTAAAAACTTTGTTAAACTGTTTGTGTAGTGTCGAATTGCTCTAAGTAATCAGCAACTCTTCTTACGAATTGTCCTCCAAGTGCACCATCTACAACTCTATGATCGTACGATAAAGATAAGAACATCATGTGACGGATTGCAATAACATCTCCTTCAGCTAATTCTAAAACAACAGGTTTTTTCTTTATCACGCCACAAGCCATAATAGCAACTTGAGGTTGGTTAATAATAGGAGTTCCCATTAAATTGCCGAAAGTCCCCACATTTGTCATAGTGATAGTTCCTCCTTGAATATCATCTGGTTTTAACTGTCCTCCTCTTGCTCTTGTTGCCAAATCATTTACTGATTTTGTAATGCCAACTAAGTTTTTATTTTGACACTCCTTTATTACAGGAACAATTAAATTTCCATCAGGTAAAGCAGCAGCCATTCCAATATTTATATTTTTATGAATATGGATGTTTGTTCCATCAACAGAAACATTTATCATTGGGAAGTCCTTAACCGCTTTTGCTATTGCTTCAATAATAATAGGAGTAAAGGTAATGTTTTGTCCTTCTCTGTTTTTAAAGTCAACTTTTACTGAGTTTCGCCAGTTTACAATATTGGTCATATCTGCCTCAACAAAAGAAGTAATATGTGCTGAAGTTTGTTTTGACATAGTCATGTGAGCAGAAATCAATTTTCTCATTCTGTCCATTTCAACAATTTCAGTATCACCTGTATTAGGGATATTTACTGGAGTATGTTTAGGAGCTTCTGCTTTAGGAGCAGGAGCAGCTTTTGTTTCTGTTTTTGTAGGAGTTGCTGCAGGAGAAGTTCCTCTTGTTTTAAGGTAAGAAACCATATCTGATTTAGTTACTCTTCCATCTTTTCCTGTTCCAGGAATAGTTTCTAACTCAGTCATTTCAATCCCTTCTTCAGATGCCATGCTTCTTACTAATGGAGAATAGAATCTATCAGCAGTATTTGTTATAGTTGTAGTAGTTGTTTCAACAGCTTTAGTTACTGTTTCTTCAACAACCTTAGTAGCAGCCGGAGTAGCAGTTTCTGTTGTTACAGGAGTTTCATCTCCACCTTCAGTTTCTAAAATAGCAAATGCATCACCAACTTGAACTAAATCATCAGCTTCATATAGCATCTCAACTAATTTCCCTTCATGTGTTGAGGGAACTTCAGAATCAACTTTATCTGTTGCAATCTCTACAATAGTTTCATCAAGCTCCACCATATCACCAATATTTTTACTCCAAGTGATAATAGTTGCTTCAGAAACACTCTCACCCATTTTGGGCATTATCAATTCTACTCTTGCCATGATATTTTTGTTTTAAAATAGTTTGCAAAAATACTAAAATAGTTTGCAAAAATTATTAATTATCCAAGTTGATTTAGGCATTTGAAAATAATGAATAAATCTTTTCTGGCACTATAATCTTTAGCGTAACGCATGTTTATATTTCGCACTTCTTTACTGTCAATATTTACTGATTTAAGATGGGAAGTAGGCATGAGTACTCCTTTTCTAATATTTGGGAAATGCGATTCATATTTTTTATTAAAACCCACAAAAGTTTTTTCTGCTCTAAGAATACTTATTATATTTTTTAGAAATTGCGTTGGGGAGCTGCTATACCACATAAGTATTGGTGCAAAAATTAAAAACAGAAAAGAAAGAAAAATATCAAGTACCCTTTTGTTTCTTTTGTTAGATGTTTTACTAAGCTCCCAATTAGAATCAGGACAGTAATAATCTCCTAAAGTTTCTCTAGAATTACTACCAATAAGGAAATGGCTATTTTCAGGCAATATCTTAAAGTTTAAAGAAGTAGCAGAAAGGGAAATAAGGTGCTTAATTATCTCCTTAAAACTAATATATGAACTGGCAAAAACCACTTCATCTATATTGTGTTTTTTAATGATACTATCCATATCAGAAAAGGATCCTAAAGCACCATTTCCTCCTTTTTCATTCAAATAGCCAATAAGCTTAGTGTTATGTTTAGAGTTTGTAATAATTTCTTCTGCTCTTTTAAATTCTGATTTTTTAGATACTAAAAGTAAATTTAATGCTCTTTTTTCTGCAATGTCAAAATCCTTATGTGTGAGAATTCTATAAAGAAATCTTAAAGTTACAAATAGAGTAAAAACCAAAACCCCACCAACAATTATTATCACTCTGGAAAAACGAATTGTGTTAAAAAAATTAGAGAAAGTTGCTATTACCAAAAGTCCAAAAATGACTCCTCTTGCTACACGATTTATTCTAAAAGGTTTGTCGTAAGCCCCAGAAAAAAATAAGGATACAATCCATATTGTAATATAAGATGGTATTAGCCATTTTGTAAAAGTTTCGGAAAAAGGGTAGGGAGCATAATTTTCACCCCAATAATTTGTTAATAAAAGCAAAGCAAACAGTATAGATGTAAAATCAATAATAGGAAGTGAAAATGTTTTGATAAAATCTCTAATTAAAACCATAATGGCTTTTACTATTGTAGCCAGTTTTATAAGTGGTAGAAATAGCAGATGTTTGCTAAAATGTTTTTTCACAAAAGCAAGCATTGATTTATTAAAACCAATAGTAAAACTTAGTGTATGGCGTTTGTTGCTTTCTCCTTTATAATGGATGATTTTGATATCACCTAAATAGTAGTTTTTATAGCCCTTTTCTCTAATACGCATGCAAAGATCGGTATCTTCCCAATACATGAAAAATTGCTCATCTAAAAGCCCTACTTCATCTAATACAGATTTTCTTAGTAGCATAAAAGCACCAACCAAAATATCTACTTCATGCCTTTTGTCTTTCTCCAAATCACCTAAATAGTAGTGATTGAAATATTTTGATTTTGGGAAAATCTTATGTAGTCCTAAAAATTTAAAGAGGGATGTTTTAAAATCAGGGATTCCTCTTTTACTTTCGTCTAAAAAAACGCCCTTTCCATCTATCATTTGCACCCCAACTGCCCCAACCTCTTTTTGCTGTTTCATAAACAAAAGTGATTTCTCAAAAGCATCTTCTTCCACTAATGTGTCTGGATTTAACAAAAGGATAAAATCACCTTTTGCCTTTAAAATTGCTTGATTGTTGGCTTTAGAAAAGCCTACATTTACCTTGTTGTGAATCAGCTTGATATTGGAAAATTTCTCTTTTACCATTTCTGCCGATTCATCTACCGAATTATTATCAACTACAATTATTTCTGCTTCTAAATTTTGGGTGGCTTTAATGCAAGAACGCAAGCATTGTTCTAAAAAAAACTTAACATTATAAGAAACAATAATTACAGATAATTTTGTCATTAACGAGTTCTAATTAACTAAAGAGCTTTCATAAGGTAATCGGCTAGAAATAGCGGAAGCCAAAGTAATTTCATCTGTATATTCTAGCTCATCTCCAATAGCAATTCCTCTAGCAATTATAGAAACGGAAATGTCGAATTCTTTCAGTCGTTTGAAAAGATAGTAATTAGTAGTATCGCCTTCCATGGTGGTACTTAACGCAAAAATAACTTCTTTTATTGAGCTATTTCTCACTTTTTCTACTAATTCTTCTATTCTAAGTTCGGATGGTCCAACACCATCCATAGGAGAAATTAGTCCGCCCAACACATGATAAACGCCCTGGAATTGCATTATATTCTCAATAGCCATCATAACCCTAATATCTTCTACCACACACACAATAGTTTTATCTCGTTTTGGATTTGCACACACTTGGCAAAGTTCCAAATCAGAAATACTATAACAATCTTTACAATAGTTGATGTTATTTATTAATTGTATAAAAGATTCTCCAAATTGTTCTACTTGTATTTTTTCTTGTTTTAGCATGTGTAGCACTAGGCGTAATGCAGATTTTTTGCCAATTCCAGGTAATCTGGAAAGTTGGATTACTGCATTTTCAACAAGTTTGGATGGAAAGTTCATTTTGCAAATATAGATGTATTCTTAATAATTCTAATAGATTTGTCGAAACAAAAAAAACTATGTCATCAACACTTATACTTTTAGTAATTGCATCTTATTTTTTTCTACTTATTTTTATTTCTTATTTCACCGGAAAATCTGATAGTAACGATAGCTTCTTCTTAGGAGACAAAAAATCACCTTGGTACATTGTTGCCTTTGGAATGTTGGGTGCAACCCTTTCGGGCATTACTTTTATATCCGTACCGGGTAAAGTGGATGCTTCTGCTTTTTCGTACATGCAAATGACTTTTGGTTTCTTTTTTGGTTATATGATTATTGCATTGGTGCTTATTCCGCTTTACTATCGCATGAATCTGACCTCTATTTATGGTTATTTGAAAATACGATTTGGAAATAATACTTACAAAACTGGAGCAAGTTTTTTTCTTCTAAGTAGGGTGATAGGTGCTTCTTTACGGCTTTATATTATGGCGAATGTTTTGCAGATGGCAATATTTGATGATTTTGGAGTACCTTATATTGTTACAGTTCTGATAACCGTTTTGCTTATTTGGGTATATACTTTTAGGAGTGGAATAAAAACTATTATTTGGACCGATACCCTGCAAACCCTTTTTATGCTCATTGCTGTTGGGATGAGTATTTACCTTATTTCTGTTGATTTGAATTTGGGTGCTTCCTCTCTTATTGCCACTATAAAAGAAAGCGATTATTCCCAAATTTTCTTTTTGGAAGGAGGTTTGCATTTTGGAAAGCAGTTTTTGGCTGGGGTATTTATTGCTATTGTAATGACGGGGCTAGACCAAGATATGATGCAAAAGAACCTAAGTTGTAGAAATGTAAAAGATGCACAAAAGAATTTGTATTGGTTTTCTGGGGCATTGGTAGTGGTAAATTTAATTTTTCTTAGTTTAGGTGCATTGTTATATATTTATGCTAAGGAAAAAGGAATTACTATTAATCATCCTGATGAGCTTTTCCCACAAGTAGCTTTAGGAGGCAGTTTGGGTGTTTCTTTGGGGGTGTTCTTTATTTTAGGGCTTATTGCAGCCGCTTATTCTTCTGCTGATTCTGCACTTACTTCTCTTACCACTTCTTTTTGTGTGGATATTTTAGATTTTGAAAAAAAAGACAATCAGCAAAAGCAGATTAGAACTAGAAAAGGAGTTCATTTACTCTTTTCTTTAGTTTTGGTGGGAGTAATTCTTATCATAAAATCCTTAAATGATGATAGTGTAATTGATGCACTATTTAAATTGGCAGGCTACACTTATGGTCCGTTACTTGGCTTGTATGCTTTTGGGTTATTTACCAAATGGAGTGTTAGGGATAAATTTGTTCCCTTAGTGTGTTTACTTTCTCCTGCTGCTACTCATTTCATCAATCTGAATTCAGAACAATGGTTTAATTATACTTTTAGTTTTGAGTTGCTTATTTTAAATGGAGTAATAACTTTTGTAGGGATTTATTTACTAAAAAGATAAGTATATCATAGCATGTCTATTTTTAGAAGCCCCCTTAAAAACAACTATTAAAACTCCCCACTATTATCCTGTTGAATATCATCATTTTTAATGTTAGACTTTTTGCTTGCATCTTTAAAGTTTAACTTACCAATAGTGTACTTAAAACTAATTCCCAAGGAGCGAAAAGGGATGCTTTTAAGAGTAGATTGACTAAAATATTCTCCATTCAATTCTGATGTAAATTCTTTTGTTTCATTAAACGGCTCAATAATTCTCAGCCCTAAAGACCCTCTTTTATTTTTGAATACTTTTTTCACACCAAAACTCATCATTGAAAAAGAGGTGGTAGCCCCTTGAATAGTTTGTGTTGGAGAACGGAAAAACCCAAAAGTTTCTACTTTCCAATTATTCCCTAAATCGTAATTTCCTCCCATGTGGTAGCTATAAAGCAAATTGTCGGCAGCTACCCATTTATTATCAAAAAATGAAGGGTCTTTAGCCATATAAGAATACAAATTAAACGATCCTCTAAAGCTAAATTTATTTATTCTGACAGAGCCAAAAAAACTTCCACCATACTGCTTGCTCTCTCCAATATTTTTAAAAGTAGAAACTGAATTCTCATCTTCCACCTCTAAAAAAGATTCTATAATATCAGTAGAATGCTTGTAATAAAGTTGGAAACTCCCTTGTAAAACCCTTCCAAAACTATTTACTCCAAATTCTAACTGCTGGGTTACCGTTGGTCTTAAATCAGCATTTCCTTTTGTAAAATTCCTATTATCCACTCTATTTTCATTCGGATTGATGTGCTTTACACTTGGGCGACTTATCCTTTGGTTATAACTAAGTTTTATTGATCGCATTGGTGAAAAGGATTTTGAGAAAACAATATTTGGCAGTATATCGCTATAGCTTTTCTCAAAGGATGGTTCTGATTTGTTTCTCCAATCTCCTGCTGTATTTGTATACTCATATCTTACGCCTGTTTTTAGTCCTAAACCAAAAGGAAGGTTAAATTCTGAGGAGATATATGAGGCGGTAACCATCTGATTATAATCAAATATTTCAGCATTTACATATAAGTTGTTTTCTTTTTCAGAGTAAACAATCTCCCTATCTCTATTAATAATTTTCCCACCAATTTCTAATTTATTTTTTCCAAAAGGGTGGGTGTAATCTAATTGAAAAGTTTCTTCAATTACTTTCTCGTCATTTTGATTAAAAGTATTGTTTCTATTTTCATCAATATCCGTTTCTCCATCATTAATATCTCCACCAATTTGGAATGCAACACTCAATTCTCTACCTTCATTTTCAGAAAATTGCCTTGTATAATCGGTAGTCCATTCCATATTAAGTGTTCTATCAGTTTTGCTTAAATCATAATAGCTATTATATGATGAATCAGAATCAGTGCCTGGGGTATAAATTGTTGAGTTTTTGTTTTGAGTTGGCATTGTTCTCCCTCCAAATTGGAATGATGAATTGAAAGTGCTATAGGCATTTATATCATAAAAGGCACTTATGTTTCCCCTATAGCCTTGATAAAAATTTTCTGATGTTCCATTTTGTGTGAGTATGTTAGGGTTTACAGGGTTTTCATTTACATCTACACTATCCCAATCAGATCTTGTATATGTATCTTCTCCAATTCTTCCTGGCCAACTTCCATGTATTCCTGCTCTTGCGGATAATCCAAATCTTCCCTTTCCTAGATTTAAACTTAGCCCTGTTCGATTTACTTTTGTGCCAACCATTCCTTCAGCCGTAGCTTTGTAGCCATCAATAATTGTTTTTTTAGTGATGATGTTTACGATTCCTGCATCTCCTTCACCATCATATTTTGCTCCTGGGCTAGTAATTACTTCAACCGTTTTTATTTGGTCGGCAGGAATCATTTGCAAAGCAGTAGCTACATCTGATGAGAAAAAAGCAGATGCTTTCCCATTTACTAAAAACTTAATATTTTTTGAACCTCTCAAGCTTACATTTCCTTCTAAATCAACTGAAAGTAATGGTGCTTTTCTTAGCACATCAGTAGCATCATTTTCACTTTCGTTCAAATCGTGCTCAGCATTGTAAACAATTTTATCAATTCTTGTTTCATAGATTGCTTTTTCTTCCTTTATAGTAACTTCCGAAAGCATCTCAGAACTAGGGGATATTGTAATGTTTTTCAATCTGCTATCAGGATTTTTTTTAGTAGTTGTTATATCAATTGTCTTATTTTCAAAACCAATGAAACTTATTGTAATTTGATAATCCCCAACATTAATGTTTTCAAATAAAAACCGACCTTTATTATCTGTAATTGTTCCCTCAATAAGTTTTTTTGTTTTTGTGTCAGTTAAACTTACAGTTGCAAATTCTAAAACTTTTTTATCTGCTAAGTTTTTTACTCTCCCAGTTATATATCCCTTAAATTGTTCTTTTTTCTTTTTATCAGGTTTTTTGGTTTCACCTGATGTAGCATCTACTTTTGCTTTCTTATTGGTAGTTGTAGTTGGGCTTTTATCTTGTGCTAGAAGCATTGTTGGCACTATTAGAAGTACAATAAATAGTTTCTTATTCATTTTATAGTTGTTTTATATTTTTAGTAATTACACCTGCTTAATTAGAATCATAGTCGCAAGAGCTTCCAAAAAGAGATTTTTCTTTAATGATTTCTGCAACCCCTTCTGGCACCATATCTTCCCATTCTCCTTCTTTGCACGATTTGATAAGTTTCAATACTGTTCTAGAAAAAATATGCAGTACATCTGGATTATACTCCAAATCTTCAATTCTCCCATTAGAAAAAAGATAATTATAAATTGGTTTTATTCTTGGGTGAATAGCTATGTTTTTGCTGTTTTGTAATTCCACCGAATCAGATGGTTTAAAGGGGTATAGGTAAATTTTTATATCTCTAGTGAAGATAATGCCAAAAGCTTCCATTATACCTCCATTTAAGTTGCGATAATATGCCTCATCAAACATCTCTACTAAATTATCTACCCCAATAATTAAGCCCATTCTTGCTCTAGTGAATTGAGAAAGGTATTCTACCAATTTATAATACTTTTTGTAATTAGAAATCATTACGGTATATCCTAAAGAACACAGAATATCTGCTCTATCTAAGAAATCTCTTTCGTTTACTTCTCCTTCCATTTTTAGGTTTGATAGCGTAATTTCAAAAAGAAGCTGTAAGTTTTCTTTTTTTACTCTTTTGTTCTCTAAGAATTTATTCATACCACTTTTAAGCATATCAATATTTACCTTAGTAACAGGGCGAAAACTACCCCTTATCGTTAAGATATTCTTTTTGTAAAGCATATCTGCTGGCTGCTGATTTACTCCATCAGGACTAAAAATAACGGCATCTGTCATTCTCTCCTTCACAAGCGTTAAAGAAAGTAATCTATTATCTACTTGCTTAAAATCTGGTCCAGTCATTTTCACCATATCTATTTCAATATTATCACGGCTCAAATTATCAAATAAGGATTTTAATAATTGTTTTGGATCATTATGATTGAAAAAACAAGCGTGAACAAGATTTGTTCCAATAATACCAATCGTTTCTTGCTGTAATTTGGCATCAACATCATTTAATCTAACATGGATAATTACATTGTTTGCTTTCTTTTTTGGGTCTAACTGAAACCTAATTCCCATCCAGCCATGCCCTTGCATAGTTTTTTCATAATTAACGGTTGTCATGGTATTGGCAAAGGCAAAGAAAAGAGAGTCCTTATGTTGCTCTCGATTCAGGCGTTCTTCCAAAAGAGCATATTCTTTTTCAATCATGTTTTGTAGGCGAGATTCACATACATATCTTCCATTTTCTTCTCTGCCATATATCGCATCAGAAAAATCTTTATCATAGGCCGACATGGTTTTTGCAATAGTTCCGGAAGCTCTTCCAGCCCTAAAAAAATGCCGAACAACCTCTTGTCCTGCACCTATCTCAATAAAAGTGCCATAAATATTTGGATCAAGATTTACTTGCAATGCCTTTTGGTCGGCTGATAAAACAATTGGTTTTGTCATTTTTTTTAATTTGTGAACAAACAGCCGCAAATTTATACAGATAAATTTACTAAGGCAAGATTAATGTATTAATTTTACCTTTGTAAATAGAATATAACTATGAAAGTAACATTTTTAGGGACAGGAACATCACAGGGAGTGCCAGTAATTGCTTGTGATTGTATGGTGTGCAAATCAGATAATCCGAAAGATAAAAGGTTGAGGGTTTCTGTTCTTATTGAAATAAATAATCAGAAAATTATAATTGATACAGGGCCTGATTTTCGTCAACAAATGCTTAGGGAAAATGTAGAAAATCTGGATGCAGTTTTGTTTACTCATCAGCATAAGGATCATGTAGCAGGAATGGATGATATTAGAGCATTTAATCATAAATACCAAAAAGAAATGGATGTGTATTGTACAGGAGAAGTAGAGGAAGCGCTAATTAGAGAATTCCCTTATGTGTTTTCTACTTACAAATATCCTGGAGTGCCAGAAATAAAGGTGCATAATATTTCCAATGAGCCATTTAATATAAATAATATACAGGTTACACCCATTCAGGGCTTACATTACAAATTGTCTGTTTTTGGTTTTAGAATAAAGGATTTTGTATACTTCACTGATGTAAGTTTTATTTCTAATAAGGAAAAGGAAAAAATGAAAGGAGCAGAAGTAATTGTGCTTGACGCATTAAGAAAAAAACCGCATATTTCTCATTTTACATTAGCTCAGGCTATTGAGTTATTAGAGGAACTAAAACCAAAAAAAGCTTATCTTACTCATATTAGCCATTATATGGGCAGACATGATGATTTGTTAAAAGAACTGCCAGAGTTTATAAAACCTGCACATGACGGATTGGTTCTTGAACTTTGAACACATAAGAAATTCTGGTAAATACTTTAAAGCTTCTATACACTTATTATAAATAGTGGTAAATTGCAGCCAAATTAAAAAACAAAAACAAAAATGAAAAAACCAACAATCCTTATTCTAACTTTGTTGCTTTCAGCAACTCTTTTTGCATACGATAATCATGGAAATGATGAGTATGAAGTTCGTTACATCAAAGAGCAAATTACTACTGATATTGCATTACAACAAACCCTTAGAGAACAAAATCCTTGGCAAAACTTTCTTGCCGATTATCCGCACTGGTTTGTAAATTTTAATCAGTTTAACCTAAAACCACACAGAGCATATGGTGAGCCTATAGAATTACTTGGTAACGGCTCTACAAAAGATAAAGCAATACAATTTATCACAAATAATTTAACTGATTTTAACATTCCTATTTCTGATATTTCATTTTTGGATTTAAGAGAAGATGAAAAGTATTTTTATCTTGATTTTTCGCAAACTTACAATGGCTTAAATGTACTTGATAGCCGATTGTATATTAAAACCACAAAAAATGATAAATTGGTAACTTTCGGTTTAGATGTTTTCTCAGATATTAATTTAAGTATAGTTCCAACTATTTCAGCTAATGATGCTATAAGTAGTGCTGTTTTTGGGATTACTAATTCTATTGCAAATACAGTTGTAAAATCAGCTCTAAAAATCCTTCCTATTCCTACAGATAACAAATATGTTTATCACCTTGTTTATGAAGTAGAATTTGAAACTAAAAATAATATAGGTCCTGCAAAATACCTTTGTTATGTAGATGCAAATACTGGGGTGCTTTTAATGCGAAAAAATACTATTTTGTATGAAACTCCACCACCAGCAACTGTGCATGTAGAGTCAAATGTATATGTTACTCAACCGTACAATCCTACATCAGTGGAGAATTTGGTGAATATGCGTGTACTTGTAAACGGAACTAATTTTTACACAGATTCTAATGGAGATCTAACACTTTCGGCAAATGTTGGTAGTAATGTGTATTATAGTTTAGAGGGTTTATGGTCAAAGATAGAAACAGGGGGTGTAACGCCAAGTATAAATTCAACACTTAGTGCTACTAATAATGTTTCTTTTGATAATGATGCTACCTCTCAAGAACTCTCAGCTTATTATCATGTAAATATAGTGCATGATTATATGAAAACTATTTTTCCAACCTTTACTTCTCTTGATTTTGCAATGCCTACTAATGTGGATGTTTCTGGTTCTTGTAATGCTTTTTATGGAGGAGGAACTATTAATTTTTATGCAGAAGGAGGGGGTTGTAATTCTATGGCGAAAATAGGAGATGTAGTTTATCATGAATACGGACATGGAATAAATGATTACAGATATGGAAATAACGGAATGATGAATGGTGCCTTGGGAGAGGGGTATGCTGATATTTGGGGTTTATCCATTACGCAAAACCCTGTGTTAGGATTAGGGTTAAGCACTACTGATCCAACCGATTTTGTAAGAAGATATGATATAGACAGAAAAGTTTATCCGCAAGATATTGTTGGAGAAGTACATGCTGATGGTGAGATAATTGCTGGTGCTTGGTGGGATACTTATTTAGGGTTTAATAATATGGGGCAAATGATGGATTTATTTAAAACTACATATAATAGCGCCCCTGATGGTCCAAATGGAACAGAAGGAATTATTTTTACCGATATTCTGTTGGAAGCACTTATGGCTGATGATAATGACGGAAATATTTATAACGGAACGCCCAATGATCAATTAATTGTTGATGCCTTTGCTTTGCATGGTATTAGTTTACTTTCTAATGCAAATATTACACATTCTCAAGTAATGACTTCTGTTGAAAATACTGCTATTTCTATTAATGCTACTATTGCACTTACTTATGCTTGGGCATTAAATAGTGCTAATGCTTTTTATAAGATAAATAATACATCTATTTGGAATCAAATCCCATTGAATAATATTGGCGGAACTAATTATGAAGGATTAATTCCAGCTCAACCAGCTGGTACAATTATTGCATATTATATTTTGTTAGAAGACAATTATGGGAAACAATCGGGTATTACGCCAGTGGCGGCTAATTTAACTCAACATCCAAATATTCCTTATTTTATTTTGAATGGATTTGAGTTTTTATCTATTGAAGATTTTGATGCTAATATAGGTTTTTGGCAATTAGGAGATCCCAGCGATAATGCAACTACAGGTCAGTGGACAATTGATGAGCCAATAGGTTCGTTTTCTGACCCGAATGATCCGAGTACTATTGTACAAACAGATGAAGATTATACATTAGGAGGAATACAATGTGCTTTTACTGGAAATGCAGGGGTGGGAGATGGCATTGGAACTAATGATGTAGATGGTGGACATACTACACTTTTTTCTCCTTTCTATGATTTAAGTTCTTTTACTAATCCTGTTTTTACTTTTTATAGATGGTATACTAATAGTCCTCCTTCTGGAGCAAACCCAGGAGCAGATTGGTGGCAAGTAATGGTAACGAATGATGGAGTAAATTGGCAGTATGTGGAAAACAACATGACATCAGATAAAAGTTGGAGAAGATTTGCTTTTAGAGTAGCTGATTATGTGAATTTAACTAATCAAGTAAGAGTAAAATTTATTGCTTCTGATAGTTTAAGACCAGGACAAAATCTTGATGGCGGCTCTTTAATTGAAGCGGCTGTTGATGATTTTTCACTGTATGAGCAAGTTAATACAACAAGTGTAGATGATATAAATTCTTCAAATTCTACCCAAAATCTTATAAAAATAACAGATGTTTTAGGTAAAGAAGTGGATATTACAAAAATTAAAAAAGAAACTACCTTGTTATATATTTATGATAATGGAAGGGTGGAGAAAAGGATTTTTATTGAGTAAGCAAAATCCTTCAAAAACCCCCTCTTTTTTTAAGAGTGTTGCTGTTATTGCGAAAAACTTTATTTTGAAGCAATCTCAAAAGATTACTTCACCCAATTGGGTTCGTGATGATAAATCACAATTTGGCTTTGGTATATTATCTAAAATCTCAATACTACTTATCTTCTTTTTTCTATTTTCCTGCCAAAGAGGTGAGGTAAGTACTTACAAAAAATACTTAAATCATAATGATACGGTAAGGTATGTTGGTAAGCAGCAATGCAGGGCTTGTCATGCGGAGATTTATGATTCTTATATGCAAACAGGAATGGGAAAATCCGTCCATTTTGCAACAAAAGAGCATTCAGCTCTAGCTGATTCTAAAATGCCACTCATTCATGATTCTATTAAAAATTTATCTTACCAACCTTTTTGGAAAAATGATAGTTTGTATTTAAAAGAATTCAGGTTAAAAGGAAAAGATACTATCCATCAACTCATCAAAAAAGTAAATTATAAAATTGGTAGCGGACAGCATACTAATTCTCATTTATTTGAAATAAACGGCTATTTACATCAGATGCCATACACTTATTATACACAAGAAGAAATTGCTGATTTACCTCCTGGTTTTGAAGATGGGAACAATACTCGTTTTAGTCGTGAAATTGGTTTGGAATGTATGAGTTGCCATAATGCTTACCCAAACCATTTAGAAGGTTCACTTAATAAATACGAAAGTATTCCACAAGGAATTGATTGTGAAAGGTGCCATGGGCCAGGGGAGGTGCATGTAAAACAAAAGTTGGCAGGGAACATTATTGATACCTCAAAATATATTGATTATTCTATAGTTAATCCTGGAAAATTACCTTTGGATTTACAGTTTGATGTGTGCCAAAGATGTCATTTACAAGGTACAGCAATTTTAGCTGAGGGGAAATCATTTACCTCTTTTAAACCTGGGATGAAACTTAGTGATGTAATGGATACTTATCTTCCAAAATATGAGCATGATAATTCATTTATTATGGCATCTCATGTTGATAGGTTAAAGCAAAGTGCTTGTTTTAAAGCTAGTGAAATGACTTGTGTTAGTTGTCATAATCCGCATAAAAGCGTAACTACTTTAAAAGTTAATTATTTTGATGCAAAATGTATGCAATGTCATGATGTTTGTGAAGATGAAAAAACACAAAATTGTACTTCTTGTCATATGCCAAAATCAACTTCAACTGATATTATGCATGTTGCTATAACAGATCATAAAATTGGAGTTCATACAGGAATTAAAACTAAGAAAGGGGCTTTTAAAGGATTAGTGGCAATCAATAATACTCGCCCTACAAATTTATCAAAAGCTAAAGCTTATTTAAAACATTATGAAAGTTTTGAAGCCAATCCTATTTACTTGGATTCTGCTTTTAGTTTTTTGCAAAAATCTACTGGTAATTTCACATCTTATATTCAGTATTATTACCTGAAAAATGATACAAAAGGACTTGTTAATTTTGTGATGAGTAATAATGCTGATAGCAGTAAGTATTCCAAATCAGACTTAGCAATGTCTTATAGTAGAATGGGAGAGGTTTTTTCATCTCAAAACTTGAATGTTGATGCTGAATATTTTTTCAAAAAATCAGTAGAATTAATGCCATTTGTAATTGATTACAAAATAAAATATGGCACTTTCTTATTGAAGATTAATAAGAAAACTGTTGCTTTCCCTATTTTTATTGAAGCATTAAAGTTAAATCCAACAATAAAAGAGGTGCATTTAAATTTGGGATATATTAATATCTTAACTGGAGAATATGAGCTTGCTGATAGAAGATTAAAACAAGCTATTGCACTGGATCCTGATTATATTTTAGCTTATGAAAATTTAGTTTTATCTTCTCAAATGCAGAATAAAACTTCTGAGCTTAAGTATTATTTGCAGAAAATTTTAGAAATTGCACCAAATCATAAAGCAAAAATAATTTTAGAAAATTTATAGATTGAGAAAAAGAAGAAAAAAACCATCCTTTATTCGAAAAGTTATTATTTCACTTGCTGTTTTAATCCTTCTATTTGGAATCCTTTATGCCCACCGATTGTATAGTTATGTTTATCAGCCAAATATTACTTTAAATGAAAGAGCTGAGAAATATATTTATATTCCAACTTCAGCAAACTTCAAAGATGTAATAAGTATCTTATCAGATAATGGTTTGCTTATAAATTCGAATTCCTTTGAGTGGGTAGCTGACAGGAAAAATTATAAGTATAATATTAAAGCTGGAAGATATTTTATTAATCGTGAATTAAATAATAATGAACTAATAAATCTATTGCGTTCAGGGGCACAGGCACCTTTAAATATCAAGTTTCATAATCTTAGAACTAAAGAAGAAATTGCTGGTATAATTGGCATGCAAATTGAAACAGATTCAATATCAATAATTTCATTTCTGAACGACTCTATTTTTTTAGACACAAATAGTTTTACAAAAGAGAATATTGCTTGTATTTTTATACCAAATACTTATGAATTTTATTGGAACACTTCTGCCAAGCAGTTTGTAAAAAGAATGCTTAAAGAATATGAAAAATTCTGGAACAAAGAAAGATTGAAAAAAGCAGTCAATATTGGGCTTACAAAGTTTGAAGTAATTACACTTGCTTCTATTGTAGAAATGGAATCTTACAAAAAAGATGAACGCCCAATAATAGCTCGGCTTTACCTTAATAGATTAAAGAAAAGAATGAAATTACAATCTGACCCCACAATTATTTTTGCTATTGGCGATTTTTCCATAAGAAGGGTGCTGACAAAAGATTTGAAAATAAAATCTCCTTATAATACTTATTTGCACAAAGGATTGCCTCCCGGACCAATTTGTATTCCGTCCATTAATGCCATTGATGCGGTACTAAATGCTAGTAAAAATGATTACATTTTTATGTGCGCCAAAGAGGACTTTTCTGGCTACCATAATTTTGCAAAAACATCTAGAGAACACAGCAAAAATGCCAGAAAATACAGAAGGGCATTAAATAAGCGAAAAATTATGCGGTAATTTATTAGTTTTGCAAGATTAATAATTAAACAAAAGAATGATGAAAATTAAGTTTGGAACGGATGGTTGGAGAGCAATCATTGCAAAAGAATACACCTGTGATAATGTAGCAAGAGTAAGTATTGCTGTAGCTGATTGGCTAAATGAAAATAATGATAATCCAACAGTTGTAATTGGGCACGATTGCCGTTTTGCAGGAGAGCTTTTTGCAGAGACGGCAGCCAAAGTTTTGGCAGCAAAAGGAGTAACAGTGAAACTAGCAAAAGGTTTTGTTTCTACCCCAATGGTTTCGCTAGGTGTTGTTATTGAAAA
>JACKQG010001913.1_pt1 | contig 28060 bp, 19 predicted proteins | sample 8237621 | NCBI WGS metagenome assembly JACKQG01 (sample SAMN15677084, study PRJNA649215) | marine metagenome | biome: marine; feature: Black Sea; material: saline water; isolation source: suspended particulate matter (SPM) from the Black Sea western gyre | collected 2013-06-09/2013-06-10 | depth... | reverse complement strand
ACCTAGCGTATATTACATCCTGACGGGAAATTGTGTCTACTTACTTACGCACTCATTAGTAGTTTTCAATGGGTGCTGCCAAAATGTTATTCTTTATTTTTCATCGATGATAAGATACCTGTTCATCCTCTATAATAATTCTTTTTGTGATGATTATCTAGTTAGTACTGTTAAGTGCAGATTTTGGAATCCTTGGATAAAATGTTTTAAATTCGATTAAAATGACACTTAAGAAATTAAAAATGGCAAGCCACGAAGATCTCAAGCTGTGGATAACGCAGGCATTACTGCGTCTCCCCAGTAACAGCTGCCATCAGCATACTCTTGTTTCTAAAATCTGTTCTTTAAAATGTGTTTCGACATTACGAGGTCAACCTCGCTTGGAGTTTGAAAAAAAAATAAATAAAGCCATTGCTGCACTTTTGATGAAAAAAGACGTTCCTTTCTTGATTAGACCAAACCCCAAATCCAATTTCATAAAACTTGTAAGACGAAAGCCTAGATATTGAACTTGACGGGGTCGGTTCTTGTTATTGACAAGTCGCGGGTTTAGGCGGTGCGGTTGGTGACTCTGTTTTTGTTCAACCGCTTTCAGGGTTGGTTTCTTTTGGGGCTTTGTTCCCAAGGTGGAATCTTTTGATTCAACCTGGGGCTGCAAAACGGAATCCCTGCGGGATATCAGCCCGGCGCTTGGCCAAGCGTTGGCGTGACCTATCCCGGTGGGATATCGCCGTGACGGGGTCGGTTCTTGTTATTGACAAGGGAGCCGTGACAGGGTCGGTTCTTGTTATTGACAAGTCGCGGGTTTAGGCGGTGCGGTTGGTGACTCTGTTTTTGTTCAACCGCTTTCAGGGTTGGTTTCTTTTGGGGCTTTGTTCCCAAGGTGGAATCTTTTGATTCAACCTGGGGCTGCAAAACGGAATCCCTGCGGGATATCAGCCCGGCGCTTGGCCAAGCGTTGGCGTGACCTATCCCGGTGGGATATCGCCGTGACGGGGTCGGTTCTTGTTATTGACAAGGGAGCCGTGACAGGGTCGGTTCTTGTTATTGACAAGTCGCGGGTTTAGGCGGTGCGGTTGGTGACTCTGTTTTTGTTCAACCGCTTTCAGGGTTGGTTTCTTTTGGGGCTTTGTTCCCAAGGTGGAATCTTTTGATTCAACCTGGGGCTGCAAAACGGAATCCCTGCGGGATATCAGCCCGGCGCTTGGCCAAGCGTTGGCGTGACCTATCCCGGAGGGATTTCGCCGTAAAGCCCAAGGTTCGAAACCGGGGAGGTTTCTACCTTGGGATCCGCGCAAAAACCCAGAAGACCGTGCAACGGTTTCGCAACCCGTTCGGCGCCATTTCATCCGGGATGGGGGTGCCCTGTGAGAGCAACATGGGATAGCCCGGGGCATCGCCCCGGGAAATTCGCCACCAAAAATAATTCAGCTCTTAAAGGGGTCAGTCCCAACAATTGACAATTGGTGGGCGGCTACCCGTGCGCGTTAGGGGGTGGTACTCGGTTTCGTCGTTTATCGCAGAAGGCGGGGGCGTAGCGGGGCGCTTGGGATAGCTTGGCCAAGCGGCTGGCTTACGCGGAGGCTTCCCTCATGTAACGCAGGCTTTCGCGGGCAATCGTCTCCGGACCTTCCTCGAAGTCGAACACCTCGACGGACACGTAACCGTTATAGCCGACTTCCTTCAACGCGCCGAAGATTGGCTTGAAATCGACATCGCCAAAACCGGGGCCCTTCAGGTTGGCGTCGTTGGCGTGAAAGTAGGCAAAATGCCGATACGAGTCGCGGATGATCTCCGGAATTGGCTTGGGGTCGGAACACATCGCCTTCACGTCGAGGATGATCTTGAAGGCGTCGCTGTCGAACTGCTGAATGAACTCGATGCCCTTCGCGGCCGTGTTCACAAAATCGGTCTCGGATGGGGCCAATGGCTCGAAGCAAATCGTCACCCCCTTGTCCTCCGCCAACTGGATCGACGGCGCGAAAGTCTCCCTTGCCAACTCCCACGCCTGCTCGAAGCTGACCCCCGGCAGCAGGTTCCGCTGCTTGGGTGAGCCGACAACAATCGCCTCGCCCCCGAGGTCGGCGCAAAACCTCACCAACTCGCAAAAGTAATCGGCCGTCTTGCGGCGAATCGCTGGGTCGGTGTGGGTCATGTACATGCCTTCGGTCTTGATGAGCACCCAATGCACCGCCGAGATGCCAATGCCACTGTCGGCGGCGACGGCACGAATGCGTTGTCGCTCCGCATCCGGCACCTCGGTGACATACTGCGCCAGCGTGAATGGCGCAATCTCGATGGCATCGTACCCGGTCTCTGCGACGAACCGGATGGAGTCATCAATCGTCCACCCCTCGAAAACCTCATTGCAAATGGCAAACTTCATTTTGGTAACACGTTAAAAACGGATGCAGATGAACACAACACGGGCAACTTTCCAGTCTAATTCCAAATGTTTTTAAGAATGGGACGCAGATGATCGCAGATCGGCAGGATTTTCAGGATTAAAAATAGTTCTGGAAAATCTGCGTTCAATCATTTCCTTTCATTATCAAACGCCTTTCGCTTGATTTCTGGTTTTGTGCCGAAGTTTAGCAACAGGCCAACTTCGTACTTTGTTGCTTTCAAATAATTCAACAACTGAGCCTCATCCTTGTCGATCAACTGCCTGCTTGATTTCAACTCTACGAGAACAAGATCTTTCACGACGACATCCGCAAAATATTCCCCAACAAGAATTCCATCGTAGTGAACATCAACCCGTTCCTGCTGTTTGACGGCTAATTGCATTTTTCCCAGTTCATGAACAAAAGCGTTTTCATAAACCTTCTCCAAGAACCCATAACCCAGCGTGTTGTAAACCCCATAGAATGCTTTGATTACTTTTTCTGTTAATTCCTGATGTTTGAAATCCATGAAAACAAAAAACCTCATCAACAATAACCTAAATCGATTTAATCCTGAAAATCAGCGTTTATCTGCGTCCCATTTGTGCATACCAACTCGCAAAATCGCATCAGCAGTCTCGTGGCCGGGTTGCTCACTTGTCGGGATTGCTGGAGGACATCCTCATGGCTGATCGCTGACTTGGCCAAGCCGGCGGCGGCGTTGGTGATGCACGACAGTCCGACGACCTCGAGGCCAAGTTGGCGGGCGACGATCGCCTCCGGCACGGTGCTCATGGCGATGGCGTCGGCGCCCAGCGACGCGAAGGCGCGAATCTCGGCCGGCGTCTCGTAGCTTGGCCCGGGCACTGCCGCGAAAATCCCGTGCTTCAACTCGATCCCGCAGTCGGCCGCCGCTTGGCCAAGCGCTTGGCCAAGCGACGCGGAGTACGTCTCGGACATGTCCACAAAGACCGGCAGCCCCGCCGCCGCCTCGCCACGCAGCGGATTCGCCCCCATCAGGTTGATGTGGTCGGTGATGCGCATGAAATCGCCGACCGCAAGGTCTTCCGCAATGCCACCGGCCGCGTTGGTGAGCAGCAGTTGCTCGACACCAAACGCCGCCATGACCCGAACCGGGAACGTTATCTGGGCCATCGAATGGCCCTCGTAGTAATGCAAACGGCCTGCCTGCAGCAGGACATTCACCCCGCCGAGTCGGCCGATGACGAATTGTCCCGCGTGTCCATCCACCCCCGTCTCGGCAAAACCGGGCAGATCGGCGAACGCCACCGTCGTCGCCTCCGTAACGGCATCGCTCAACTGCCCAAAGGCGCTGCCCAGCACGATGCCCAAGCGCGGCCGCAGCGGGGTTGAGGCATGGAGAACCTTGGCGGCTTCGCGGAGATCCGGTTGCACCCGAGCGGTATGGCGCTTGGCCAAGCGGATTTCAAGCCAAGAGCGCCCGCTTTCTGCGCCGGACTTGCTCCGTGTTCAGCGCGAGCCTTTGGGTATGCGAAATCTGTTGACGAGTGATGTGGGCTGCCGCTAGGTTTCCCGGCCCTCGGGGTTCCTGAGTAGCTCAATGGTAGAGCGGTTGGCTGTTAACCAATAGGTTGCTGGTTCGAGTCCAGCCTCAGGAGCCATTTCATCCCCCTTCGATTCTTTCCGCTCCGGATAACTGGCTACGCCAGTGAGGTGTCGAGGCCAAGCGTGCCGTTGAGGGCTGTGAGGGGGTCACTACCCCGGGCTACGTCCAGCTCCGTCTCCAACTTGGCCAGGCGCTTGGCCAAGCCGAGCCGCTCGGCCTCCTCCCGGTGCGTCTCCTTCTCAAGGAAAATCTTCATGTAGTCGCGTTGAGCCTCGAGGTAACGCACGTCCCGCTCCTGCTTGGCCGTGAGCCGGTCAAGGTACCATTGACGGCCGCGAACTTCATTGACGTCGAACAGGCCGCGCACGGCGGGGTCGTCGATCGTTTTGCCCTCGAATTGCCCATGCGCCATGATGTGCAACAGGGCCTTGAGCGGCGGGATGGCGTCGTCGACGGAGCCGTCCGCGAAGTAATTTCCGGCGATCCGCTTCTGGGTCTCGACGATGTTGCTGATACCGTCGACGTAATCGTCTGCCCCCTGCAGTTCCGGCTTGAGCATGTCCGGCGGGACAACGGAATCCGGATTGGTGAAAATGCGGCCGAAGAAATCAAGTACGAACCGGCTTGTAATGCGGTAGCCGAGCCGGCTTGCCAGCACGGTCTGGCCGTTGTGGTCGAAATCGTCCAGCTTCTCCAGATAGCCGCCGTTGATGAGGTAGCCGGCACGGCGCTCCTCCGCAGACATCCGGGCCCACAGTTCCGGAATCAACAGGCTGATGTCGTGATCCACGCGGTACTTCGGGCCGATGTAACCGGCGGCCGACGTGAAGCAGTCATCGCCCGTCAGCATATAGCTGACCAGCGCGTTGTTCAGGTCCACGACCGGCGGGAGGGCGTTAAACGGCCCCTTGGTCAGCGCCCCCTCCGAGCCGGCGCCGGTGGTTGAGGGCGACTTGCCGGTGAGCGAACTGACGAAGTCCATGAATAGTTCCGGCAATTCCTGATAATGAATCGGGCCGTAAACAGCCAGCGCCCGAATGCCGGCCTTCGAGTCGGGCGGGTTGTTGCGGCGGCCCGCCAGCACAGCGTCCACTGGGAAGCGCACCGCTTGGCCAAGCGGCACCCGCCGGTAAAGGCGCGTCCCGATGGCGGCAAGATAACGTCCGCGAGCATCTTCCACATCTGGCCGGTTCTGCAGGTATCTCGGATTCTTGGTCGGCTTGCCATCCACGATTCGGGGCCGGGCTGATGAGACCATGTATTCACGGGAATTGGCCTCGTCGAGAAACTGATGAAACACCTCCTGCAGCCCGGGCGTGTACCCGCCAAACTCCAGCGCGTCGGCCACTTCGTCGCGCCCCTCCTCTCTTGAAATTGGGTGATAGTTTGAGGCGAAAAGATTTTCACGGCAAAAGTCGGCCTCGGCCTTCTTGTCGTACCCGCGCCGAACCGCATCGTCCGGCCTCTGGAAAAACCGGTATTCGCAGTTGGCAACGAACTTGAGCGACGGTCGCAGCTCCCCCTCCCTCGCCCCGGACAAACCGTTCGCCGGGACGACTGTGCTGGCGGAAATGTCATCCTCGCGCTGCAGCTTGACCGTCGGGATAAAATCCTTCCGCAGGGTGAATGTCCGCCACAGGGCGTCCTCGGTGAAGCCGACCCGCAGGTATTGGGCCACCAATTTTTGCTGGCGGAACTTGAGCTCCTTGCCCGGTTGGCCGTTGACGGTGTCCACTGAGAAATACCGGCGCCAATCTTCCCCCCACTCCGGTCGGTAAAACCGCTTGATGGTGAACACGAGATCCTTCACATGCATCGGGATGCCGGCCAGCCACTCGTTGTACTCCTCCGTATAGGCCCGGCTGGGGGTCAGCAACTTGACCACCGAGCCCAGCGAACGGCGTTCATCGAGCACGCTGCGTCCCCGCTTGAGATCCGGCGGGCTCTTGAATCGACCGGAGTACTTGCGCTGGAGAATCTGCCCGACAGCCTCCATGTCCTTATGGTAATCGGCGACAAAAACAGGCCCAGCCAAAATGGCATCCTGTATGGACTTTGAGATTTCCGACTTGCCGCCCCCGGACACCGTGCACGGCTTGTGGCAAAACACCCCCTCCGCGCTCGTCCCGACCAGACGCCAATGCCCCCCCACGGATCGGCGCACCATCGACACCTTGTAGCCGGACGGCAGCACATAGGTCACACCCGGCGTCAAGCGGATGCCCTGTTCCCCCCCGCCACGGGTCCAGCTAATCCGCTGTTTGCGCAACAGCACGCGGGAGTCTTCCGGGATGTACTGGATGTCAGGATACCGCTTGTCGATGGCAAACCCTTCCGGCTGGAGAACCATCATGTCGCCGTACGATTGCCGCACCTCATCGAACGTGTGATCCACCTCCTTGACAAAACTGCTGAGATGAAACTCCTCCCCGAGGTCGCGCCCGGAAAAGGCAACGGCACCGCCGGCGTGTTCCTCCTCCGTATTGCCCAGCAGGTTGGCGGAGAAGCTTACCTGCGTCTTCACCTCCTTCTTGCAGTAGCCGAAATAGTTATCGGCGATCAACGTGACCATCACGCCGGAGGCGTCGCGGCAGGCCAGCTTGAAGCCGCCGCCGTCGTTGTAGCGTTCTTCCTCCGATTCCCAGCACATGCCGTCCCGTTTTTGCCGGTCGGTGGCCTCCGAGACATGCGGCAGGCCAAGCTCCTTTTTGCCAAGCGAAACCAGGTGCGGGGCCAGTACCACGCAGCCGGTGTGGCCGGTCCAATGTTCCGGGTCGAGGGCGGCGTCGTTTTCCGACAGGTACGGGTCACCGGCGTTGCCAAAAATGGACTCCACAAAATCGAGGTTGGCCACGAGGCTGCCCGGTGCGAAAAACCTCGTCTCAAGCAAGCGCTCCGGACAGACGCCGTCGACCCCCGGCATCACCACCGGCCTCAGCAGCAGCGAGACGAACAACCTCGCCCGGTCCTCCTGCGAATGAGTGAACGGGATTTCCAACACCGATTCCGGCGGGCCAAGCGCTTGGCCAAGCAGCGCGGCGAACACCCGCTTTGGCACCTCTTTTTTGTCGTGCGGTATTGGCAGCCCGCCCTCCACGATGTGGAACACCCCCTTGGTTGTGCGCCGGTCACTCCTTGGGTTGTGCAGCACGCCCTGCTCGATCCGGTACGAGTCAAGGTACTCCGACGTGTACGAATCCCGGTCGGGCGGCAGCGACAGAGTGCGCGCCAGTCCGTGATGCTCCAGTTGCAGGGCGTTGGTCGGGAGTCGGGGAATGTCAAATTCACAGCCTTTGAGAGTGCGATCCAAGAACGCCTGAATCCGTGCGTCGGCCGGGCAATGGTGCTCCGCCAGCAGGCGGTTTTTCTCCCGCAAATTCGCCAAAAGGTGTTTGCTGGTTTTCAGCAGGGCGAACTCGCTCTCCTTGCCGACGATCGGCTGACCGCGAAACCACAACTTGGCATTGATCACTTCCGCCAGCCGCTGCCGGCCCTCGTCAGAGTTGAGGTTTACACCAAATCCCAGTCGCCGTTTCAGTTCTGTTGCATCGTCCAGATTCATTTCAAAAGAGGCATTATCGTCCAATCCGGCAAAATGTCAGGAAAAAAAACCAGGCCGACCTTCGTTATCGATACCCGGGCCGCCCCGGGGTACGCTGCCGTCATGTCGAATGATGAACGGCTGGTCAACATCGAGTCCGACCTGACGCACTTGGAACAACTGGTGGAATCACTCAACCAAACCATCATTGAGCAGGACAAGCTGATCCAGCAACTGCAGACGCAGGTGCACCGCCTCTCCGCCGGGCTGGAATCGAAGGAGATGGACTCCATCAAGGGCAATGTCACGAAGCCGCCCCACTATCAGTGAGCGCAAACCAGTGGGCGCAACTCCTCCGGACTCGCCGTTCCCGTGGTGCCAAGCTGGTGAACCACCAACGAGGCGGCCGCCATGGCCAATCGCATTGCCTCGCCAGTCTCCGCGCCCGCAGCTAGGGCTGCCGCCAGGTTGGCCATGACGGCATCCCCAGCGCCGACAATGTCAATCTCACCTCGCACCGGGTAACACGGCACATATTCCGCCGCCGCCCCCGGAGTCGCCCCGGCGATCCCGTCCTCGCTAAGGCTCACGAACACCGGCTGGCCCCGTTTGGCGGCCAAGCGCCCGACCGCCGCGCACAACTCAGTCACCGGCACGCCGGCCGGTTCACCGGTCAGCACGGCGAACTCCTCACGATTCATTTTCAGGCCGACGCCGGGGAAATGCCCAGGCCCGCGCCGGCTGTCAGCCAAGATCAACAGGTCGGGATGATCGCGTTTAAGTTGGCCAAGCGCCTCGAGAACCCGGTCGCCCAGCACGCCGGTGCCAGCCTCGTCCACCTGCTCAAGCAGCACCATCGCGTCCACCCGCTTGGCCAAGACGGCGAGTGACGCGGCGATCCGCTCCTGCACCGGCTCCGGCGTCGGAGACCAATTCTTAAAATCGAGCCGGTTCAGTTCCCTCGGCACTTGCCCCGGCTCCATCACCAGCGGCTTGGTGTAGGAGAACGTCCGTCGTTCGTGCGTCTGGAAAAAATGCCCCATGTCCACGCAACCGGCTTGGCCAAGCGCGCGCATCAACTCGTACCCCTCGCCGTCCTCGCCGGCAAAGCCGACCGGATAGACCGTCCCCGTGCCAAGTGCCGACAGGTTGTTCAGGATCGTGCCGCAACCGCCGGGCTGCGACCGCACCCGGGTCACGTTGAACACCTCCAGGCCGGTTTCGATCGAGGTCTCCGCCCGCGCGGGATCGATCTCAAGATACCGGTCGAGGCAGAAGTCCCCGACCAACGCCACCCGCAGTCCGGAATACCGGCCGGTTATGTCTGCAAAGCGTTCCTCTTTCACGACTCATCGCTGCCGCCCAGCGCACGGTGGAGGTGCTGCACGAAGGCCAGGTTGTCGCACTGCAGGTAATGCATCTCGCCGCCCATGCGGGCGTACGTCTTGCAGAAACGCAAATAATAGGCCGGGCTGGTGACAGGCGGCTCGCCCTGCGTCCAGTCCCAGTTTCCGCCGTCCTGCAAATCAACAATGTGCATGGAATGACCCCGCACGATCTCGCGCCCCGCCTGCCGTCGAATATGGTTCACACAGCTCAACGCCTTCTCGAACACCTGCGGTCCCATGATCGCCGAGCCCACCGACAGCACCACCCCGCCGTCGAGCCGCTCAAGCGTCCCGGCGAATGTCTGGAAATCGATCTGCGCCGCCCGTCCGATCGCCGCGCCGTTGAACATCGGGTGGTTTGAAATAATGTCGTAGCCGATACCCGGATGCACCGTCAACGGCACCCCATGGCGGAAGGCCGAGGCCACGACCGAAGCCTGCTTCCAGCGATGCTCCAGTTCGCACCTCCCTTCCGGCACGGAGCCGCTGCGCATGGCGTGGAGCAACTCGGCCCGGGCGGCGGCCAACGCGTGTGACGGCTCCGCCGCGATCAGCTTGGCCAACTCGCCCGCTGGCGGAAGGTCAACGCCGTCCCCGTCAATCAACCGGCCAAGCGCCTCACCAAACCCCAGTCCTTCAACCCCGCCAGCGAGCAGCGCCAAGTGAATGTTGCGCCCGGTTTCCTCCCAGGTGCCGAAGGTGCCGGTGGCGACGTTGGAACGGACGCACTCGGTGGAGCGGCCCAGCCAGGCGTACTCCCAGTCGTGAATCGTCCCGGCGCCGTTGGTCGCCAGGTGCGTCAGCCAGCCGCCGGCGATCAGGCTGTCCAGTATCAGCGCGGCACCGTTCTTGATCAGGTGCGCCCCGTAAATCAGCATCACCGCCCTGCCGTTGGCCTTGGCCTCGCGAATGCGCCCGGCGCACTCCTCCACCCGGCACATTAGCTCGTCGCTGATCACCGCCGGCTTGGCATCGAGCGGCACCAGCACCTCCTCCACCGTGCTCAGGCTCCTGCGCTTGGCCAACGGCAGCGGCTTGATTTTTTGGAGGTCTAGCTTGTTGCCGATCATTTTCCCTCAATGACATCGAGCAACACGGCCGCATCCTGGTAGTCCGGGATGACGATGTCCGCGCCGACGCCAAGCAGTCGCTCGCGTTTCCACGGGTCAACCCGCCCCGCCCCGTTGTTGGCCTCGTCGCTGGCGACGGCCACGGTGAGAGCACCGACATCCCTGCCGTTCTCGATCTCCACGTACCCGTCGCCGATCACCATCAATCGGTCGCCATCGACGTTGTGCTCCGCAAGTATCCGCTCGATCACCTGCTTCTTGGAGAAGTTTTCATAGTCGTCCAGCGCTCCGTAAATATGGCCGCCAAAATACCGGGCAAGCCCGAGCCATTCCGCCTCGCGCTTGACGAACGGCTCGTCGGTGCCGCTGGCCAGGTAAAGCGCCCACCCGCGCGCAGCCATGCCGTCGAGCAAGTCCAGCGTCCCGTGCAGCAAAAACTCCCCCGGCTCAGCGCCGCCCTTGGCCAACCGGTCGATGCGGGACTGTATCCGCACCTCGAGGCGTCGCAGATAGTCGTGCTTGTACTCCAGCGGTTCCCGAGCCTCGCCGCCTCGCTCCATGACACGCTCGGCGAACTTCATCATTTGATAAATCGTCTGGCGGCCGTTCAGGGTCATGATGTCGTCCCACAGCATGGCGCGCACGGCTTCCGGTGCTTCACCATCGACCCGCGGCAGCAACTCCTCGAACATCGGCAGCATCACCTCCGGCCAGCCTTCGCGGATCAGCGACAGCGTCCCGTCGAAGTCGAGCACCACGTGGCCGATATTCGGGCGGGGGACGAAACGGGCTGCGAACTCCACCCTGCCGGCGAACCGTGCAGCCAGAGTTTCGTGCGGGGATAAAGCGAAGGTCTCGGTCATAAAGCAGCGCTTGGCCAAGGTAGTCCTCTGCCGCTCATCGGAGAAGCAGAAACTCCAATTCCCCTTGGCCAAGCGGGCAAAAAGCTTGCAGTCCGGCCCGACGATGGGTTTACTGTTCCCGCGCTTTTGGCGCAGAAAAAAATGGCAACGGAAAAAAAGGAATTCAAGACCGAGGTCCAGCAACTGCTCGACCTGGTGATCCACTCTCTCTACTCGAACAAGGACATCTTCCTCCGGGAACTGATCAGCAACGGATCAGACGCGATCGACCGGTTGCGCTTTAAGGCGCTGTCCGACAAGGAACTCATCAAGGATGAGCCGGAGTTCCGGATCAAGCTGTTTGTCGACAGCGAGGCCAAAACGCTGCGGATCGAGGACAACGGCATCGGCATGACCCGAGACGAACTCGAGGAGAACATCGGGACCATCGCCCGCTCCGGCACGCGGCAGTTCATGGAGGAACTCAAGAAAGGCAAGGCCACGGACAACCCGGAGTTGATTGGGCAGTTCGGCGTCGGGTTTTACTCCGCTTTCATGGTTGCCGACAAGGTGACGCTCAAGACCCGCCCCGCCGGCAGCGACGAGTCGTGGACATGGGAATCCGGCGGCGACGGAAGCTACGAGTTGTCCGACGGCGGGCGGGACAAGCGCGGCACCGAGATCACGCTGCACCTCAATGAAAGCAGCCGGGATTACATCGTTGAGTTCCGGCTCCGGCAAATCATCAAGAAATACTCCGACTTCGTGGAGTACCCGGTGGTGATGGATATCACCCGCGACGACACCCCGCTCGACGACGAGGGCAAACCGAAGGAGGGCGCGGAAAAGAAGGTCACCATCACCGAGGAAACGCTCAACTCAATGAAGGCGATCTGGATGCGCCCGAAGAGCGAGGTGAAGAAAGAGGAGTACAACGAGTTTTACAAGCACGTCTCCCACGACTACACCGACCCGCTCAAGACCATCCATTACTCCGCCGAGGGAAAAATCGAATTCAAGGCGCTGCTGTACCTGCCGTCCAAGGCGCCGTTCGACATGTTCCAGCAGGAAGGCACCAAGCACGGCATCCACCTGTACGTGAAGCGCATCTTCATCATGGACAATTGCGAGGCACTGCTGCCGCGCTACCTGCGCTTCGTCAAGGGCGTCATCGAGTCGAACGACCTGCCGCTCAACGTCTCCCGCGAGATCCTGCAGGAGGATGTTATCATCAAGCAGATCGAGAAAAGCGTCACCACCAAGATTCTCTCCGAGTTGAAGGCCATGATGAAAAAATCGGGTGACGATTACATCAGCTTTTACCGGGAATTCGGCAAGGTCCTCAAGGAGGGCATCGAGGTTGACCAAACGAACAAGGACAAAATCAAGGACCTCCTGCTGTTCGAGAGCAGCAAGACCGAGCCGGGCAAGTACGTGTCGCTCAAGGAATACACCGAACGCATGGTGCTGGACCAAAAGGAAATCTACTACATCACCGGCACCTCGCGCGCCGGCGTCGAGAACTCCCCTCACCTCGAGGTGTTCAAGAAAAAGGAGATCGAGGTGCTGTTCATGATCGAGCCGGTGGATGAGTTCATCCTCTCCGGTTTCGGTGAATATGACGGCAAAAAACTCAAGTCGATCGCCCAGGGCGACATCGACCTTGGCAGCGAGGAGGAAAAGAAGCTCGCCGATGAGCAGAAAAAAGAGGCTTCCGGCAAATACAAGAAACTCATCAAGAAGGTACAGGACAGCCTCAAGGAAGACGTGAAGGAAGTGCGCCTCTCCGACCGGCTGACCGACAGCGCCAGTTGCCTCGTCACCGACGAGGGCGACATGAACCCGCAGATGGAGCGGATCTTCGCCGCCATGAACCAGCCGGTGCCGGAGACCAAGCGCATCCTCGAGCTAAACCCCGAACACCCGGTCATCGAGACGATGAACGACCTGTTCACCGCCAACAAGAAAGACCCGAAAATCGCCGACTACTCCGAGTTGCTCTACGACCAGGCGCTGCTCACAGAGGGCATCGCCGTCAAGAACCCCGCACGATTTGCCCAGTTGATCAGCGACCTAATGGTCCAAGCCAAGTAACCCCCGCTTGGCCAAGCGCTTCCAGCTTGATCCCTCATCCCTCGGGGCAAGGTGCCGAAAGCCGGATGAGGGTGAATACTTGCGACAATACAAAAGGACAATTTAAATGACCGTTAACGAGAAGAAACAACTGCTCGCGACTGCGGTGAAGGCGGCGCACGCAGCTGGTGACATCATGCGGCGCAACCTGATGGCGGTTAAAAATATCAACGAAGCAACCCAGTGCGACATCAAGCTGGAACTCGACATGCGATGCCAGCGAAAGATCGAGTCGATGCTGACCCGGGCGCATCCGGAGATTGGCATCCTCGGTGAGGAAGAAAATGCCGGGGACGTCGAATCGGAACGGCGCTGGGTGGTGGATCCCATCGACGGCACGGTGAACTTTACCTACGGCATCCCGCATGCCTGCGTGTCGATCGCCCTGCAACAGCGCTTGGCCAAGCGGAACCCGTACGGGGACGATTACGAAACCGTCATCGGTGCCGTGTACGACCCGTTCACGGACGAACTTTGGACGGCGATCCGGGGCCAGGCGGCGAAGTTGAACGGCAAAAAAATCCGCGTGAACAGCGGGGGTTTAAGGGAGGCGCTGTTGAGCATCGGCTTCGCCAAGGACAAAAAAACGATGGAGTACATGATGCCGTTCTTCGCCAAACTGGCGCCGAAAATACGCAAACCGCGCATGATGGGTTCTGCGACGCTGGCGCTCACCTACGTGGCCTGCGGCCGCTTTCACGGTTACATCGAGTCGAAAGTGAGGCTGTGGGACATCGCTGCCGGCGGGCTGATCCTTGAGTGCGCGGGAGGGGAGTTCTGGCGCATGCCCCGCCAATCGGGCGAACACACCTACGCAGTGATCGCCAGCAACGGGAAAATACGGAAACAGGTCGAGCGGTTGTGCGGCCGACTCGACCCGGATGGGGTCTTGAGCTGAGCGTTTAGCGAATCTCAGCTTCTGCCCTGTTTTCCTTGGCGGCGATTTGCTTTTTCGGGTCGAGCAGGTTGATGTAGTCTTGGAGGATGTGCAGAGTCTCGCGAAGATGCGGATCGAGTGTCGGTCTGTCCTCCTCCTCTTCGATCTCCTCCTCCTCGTCTTCCTCCTCAAGACGGATCGGTTTTTCCTCGTCCTCGACCTCTTCCCCAAGCCTGGTATTGGTTTTGATCATTTTGATCGTGAGGTCGTAGACGGTCTCCTCGGCGTCGCCACGCGCCTTGCGTTCCTTCTTTCGGGTTTCACGCTTGGCCTTCTCCTCGTCTTTCTCGGCAAGGCGCTTGGCCTCACTGAGTGAAACGGACTTGTCCTTGAGTCGGTCCTTCAACGTGTTGATGTCCTCAAGGATGTAGGCGAAATCTTGATCCTCCTTGATTCGCGCGCTGGACAGCTTGGCCAGCGGCTCGACATGCTTGGCCACGCGATTGACGTTGCGGAAGTCCAGTTTCTGGGTGTGGTCGGCCTCAAGGCAGTTTGGCAGGGTCGCCTCGCCGATCTCCATGTAGTCGTACGGCGTGGGCAGGATGATGTCGGGGGTGACACCCTGTTTCTGGGTGGTGCTGCCGACCACCCGGTAAAACTTGGAGACGGTCAGCTTGAGCTTGCCGGAATCGGGAAGGCGCACCCAGTTGTTGAGCGGCATGACGGTCTGGACGGTGCCTTTGCCGTGGGTGGAGAGGCTGCCGACAGTGAGCGCCCGCCCGTAATCCTGCAGCGCGGCGGCGACAATCTCGGAGGCGGAGGCACTGAGTTTGCCAACGAGAACGATCATCGGGCCGTCGTAACCGATCTTGGCGTCATTGTCCTGCAGGACCTGTTTGCGGCGGCGGCTGTCGATGACCTGCACCATCGGGCCTTGCTCGATGAACAGGCCGGCGAGCTTGACCGCCTCCGGCAGCAGTCCGCCGCCGTTGCGCCGGAGGTCGAGCACGATGCCGGTGACCTTTTCCCGCTGGAAGCGATCGAGGATCATTGCCACGTCGCGGGCGCAGTCTTGGTAAAATTGCGGCAGGTTGATCACGCCGAGGCGCGGCCGCGAGCCGTCCTCCTCCGGGTAATCGATGACTTGTCCCTTGGCCAGGCTGTCGGTCAGCTTGATCTTGTCGCGGATCAGTCGCACCTCCCGGGTTTCGCTGTCATCGGCGGCGTCGACCGGGATGATCGTGAGGCGAACCAGCGTGCCTTTCTCGCCGCGTATCTTGTCGACGACCTTGTCGAGCTCCATCTCGACCACATCGACCGGGTTGCCCTCCTCGCCCTGCGCGACGGCGATGATGCGGTCGCCCGGCTTGAGTTTCTTGCTGCGGATGGCCGGGCCGCCGGGGACGAGCTCGATCAGCTTGGTGTAACCGTCGTCCCATTGCAACCGGGCACCGATGCCGGTGAGAGAGAGCTTGATGTTGTTAATCTCGAAGTTCTCCGCCTCGAGCGGGCTGAAGTAGTCGGAGTGCGGGTCGTAGCCGTTGGAGAGAGCGGTGAGGTAAACTTGCAGCACGTCGCCGGAGTCCATCTCGGTGCGGACACGGAGGAAGCGCTCGTAGCGGCGAAGGATTTTCTCCTTCTCGGCCTTGATGTCGTACGGCTTGACCGGTGTCCCGTCCGTCTTTTTGACGACCTCGCCGTTGTTCGCCTTGGCGTTCATGGCCTCGACGCCGCGGCGTTTGCCAAGGCGGGTGCCGAGCACCTCGTACTTGATGCGCTTGCGCCACAGGCCGCGTGCCTCCGTCTCCGTCGCCGGCCAGTCGGCCTTGGTGCGGTTCGGAGTGAACGACTCGTCGATGGTGAAGTCAAAGTCGCTCCAGATGATCTCCTCGAGCCAGCTGTGAGCGGTCTTGAGCCGGGTGAAGTAACGTTTGTGAATCTCGTAGGCCGGCGAGACGTCGCCACGCTTGGTCAGGTTGTCAAGCAGGGTGCCGTACTTGGCCTCGAACTCCTCATAGTCGGGCTGTAAAAAAACCATCCGGCTGTAGTCGAGCGACTCCATGTATTTTCGGAGGAACGCCGCCGAGATGTCGTCGTCGAGCGGTGTGCGCTTGTAGTGGGTTTGGGACAGCAGGAACCCGACAACCCGGGCGATCTTGCCGCTGTCCTCTTCGGACAACTCGACCGCTTGGCCAAGCGGGGCGACCAGAAAGGCGATCGCGGCGATGATTGAAATGGAGCTTTTCATCCTCATTTGCGTGGACGGATAGTGGGGCCGGGGCGTTCAAAAAGCAATCGGGAATTGACCTGCCGGGTTGTCCGGGCAGAATCCGCGCTTTCTCGAGCCGATGACTGAAAACGCACCCGCGACAAAACCAGGCGCTCCCGGCGGATGGCTGGGCTGGATCGAGCGCATTGGCAACAGGCTCCCGGATCCGGCGACGCTGTTCCTGATCGGCACGGTGCTGGTGATGATTGCCTCGGCGGTGGCGGCCAAGACGCATTGGGTCGTCGAGGAGCGCCTGCCGGAGCAGGCCGCGGCGCTTGGCCAAGCGGCAGATGGCGCGGTCAATTGGGTGGCCACCGGCGAAACTTACGAGGCGCGCAACATCGTGACGCGCGACGGCCTGTTTTGGGCGATCTCGAGCATGGTGAAGAATTTCATCAACTTCGCCCCGTTGGGCATCGTGTTGGTGGGGATGCTCGGCATCGGCATCGCGGAGCGGACCGGCTTCATCGGTGCGGCGCTCAAGGCGATGCTGATGGTGGTGTCGGGGCGGCTGCTCACCCCGGCGGTGGTGTTCATGGGCATCATGTCGTCGATGACCTCCGACGCCGGCTACATCATCCTGCCGCCGTTGGCTGCCGCGCTGTACAAGGCGGTGGGGCGCGCGCCGTTGGCCGGCTTGGCGGCGGTGTTCGCCGGGGTGGCCGCCGGTTTCAATGCGAACCTGTTCATCACCAGCCTCGAGCCGCTGCTCGCCGGCCTGGCCAACGGCGGGGCGCAGGTGATCGATCCCGACTATCAACTCAACCCGGCCTGCAACTGGTGGTTCATGATCGTCTCGACCGTGGTGATGACCGGCACCGGCTGGTTTGTCGCCGATGGGATCGTGGAGAAGCGCTTGGCCAACAAACCAGCGGAGGAAGGCGGGCCGACACCGATCGACGCCAGCGACCTCGAAGCTCAGAAACTGTCCGCGGAGGATTGGCGCGCGCTAAAGATTTCCACCGGCGTGTTTGTCGCTGGGTTGGCCGTGGTGCTGGTCTTAATCATGGTGCCCGGTTCACCGCTCTACACCTACCAGATGGAGTCGCCGACAAACCCGGGCCAAGCCGTGGCCGCAGAGGTGGTTGAGTTGGCCGATGGAGAGTCGCCACCGGAAGGAAGCGTCGAGCTGGAAGGCCTTTTGCTGAAGCCGTCGGCCAACATCTTCCCGCGCTGGGTCGACGCGATCGTGCCCCTGGTGTTCATCGTCTTCATCATCCCCGGCATCGTTTACGGGGTGGTGCAGAAGAAAATCCGGAGCGACCGCGATGTGACCCAGCTGCTGACCGACTCGATGGCCGGGATGGCGTCGATCATCGTCATGGCGTTTTTCGCCGGGCAGTTTGTCGAGCATTTCAAATATTCCGGGCTGGACACCATGCTGGCGATGACCGGCGGGCAGATGCTGGGGCAGGCGGCGCTGCCGACCTCGCTGTTGCTCGTGGCTTTCATCGGGATGACGATGTGCTTCAACATGTTCGTCGGGTCGATGTCGGCCAAGTACACCATGTTCGCGCCGATCTTCATCCCGATGTTCATGATGGTCGGCATCGCCCCGGAACTGACCCAGTGCGCCTACCGCATCGGCGACTCGGTGACCAATTGCATCACGCCGCTCAACCCGTACATGGTCATCATGCTGGCGTTCATGAAGAACATCGCGCCCAAGGGGGGCATGGGCACGCTGATCGCGACGATGCTGCCGTTTAGCATCATCTTCTCCATTGTTTGGACGATTATGCTGCTGGTGTGGGTGGCGTTTGGCATCCCGCTTGGCCCGGACGGGCATCTTGTCTATCCGCCGGGGAATTGACTTTTTGGGGTTGCGGCGCGCTTGGCCAAGCGGTAGCTTTTTGCGACAGAAAGTTGAGCGTACGATGAATGTGAAAAAACAAGTCAAACGAAGTGGTTTTACCTTGATCGAGTTGCTGGTGGTGATCGCCATCATCGCCATTCTGGCGTCGCTGCTGTTACCGGCCTTGGCCAAGGCCAAGAACAGCGCGCTCAAGGCGGTCTGTACCAACAACATGAAGCAGACGATCATCGCACTGTCCCTGTATCGTGATGACAATGAGGGGGTTTACCTGAAGGGCCGCGGCTGCGCGCCTGCATCAGGCGGCAACACCCAGAACAATAACATCGTCCAAAAATGCCTGAACTGGAACGAGGTGACGTTGCTGACGCCGTACAACATGGCGACGAAACAACCCAAGGGCTACAACGAGAGCAAAGATCCGTACACGCTCAGGGGATACAAGCTGAGCAAGTCCTTCGGTTGCCCCGGCTTGAAATACAACGGTAATTTTGGAACGATGGCAAAACAGGGTTATACAACGAATCCCCTGTTTCCGGCTTGGGAAAAACAATTCCCGCAGATGATTCTCGGCTTCCAGCATTTCGGGGGTGCGTCGCATTGGCAAAACTCAAAGGGCCGATTCCGGGCGCGGAGCCCCCACAGCTCGGGGCAGGACAGCCCTGAGATGGTGCTGGTGGCCGACTTGGTCGGGAGGATCGACGGCAAATGGGGTGGAGGGCGTCCCACAGCCTACGGGGGTTACCCGGCCCACAAAAACAACAAGGGCCTGCCCACCGGCGGCAACCAGGGAAACGCCGACGGCTCGGTGAACTGGTATCGCTTCCAGCAGATGTACTTCGTGCACAGTTGGAACACGGGCGGCCGCCAATATTACATTTACCAGTCCGAGCTGGGTGAAATGGCGGCCAAGGGCGGGGTTGTTCCGGCCAAGATATGAGCGGGAGCGACTCCTCGTTGGTAAAAAAAGCCGCAATCGCGGCGGCCGCCGTGGCCGCCGTGGGGATGCTATTCTGGTCATGGAACTCCAACATGGCGCAAGCCCCGGTCGAGATCGGCTACTACTGCCTCACCTGCAAAAAGAGCGACCACATCAGCGTGTATCAGGCCAACTGGCGCCAATATCCGGGCGCGATGAGTGACTCCGTCCTGTACTGCGTTCACTGTGACAAAGGCCCGGCGCACCCAACCAATGAATGCGAGAAGTGTGGTGCCGTTTTTATCCTGCATCTCTTTCCGAAATACGATGAGTTCGGCAGCCCCGCCTGTCCCAAATGTGATGCCGCCTACGGCCAGGCGGCGAAGGCCAAGGGCGTCCATCTGATGCCCAAGGCGCTCAATCCCTGATTCCCCCAAAATCTTGCTGGTCAAACGGTGCGTTTCCCCCGACTCTCGCCGCGCATTTTGACGATGTTTTCAGGCACTTACACCGCCTTGGTCACGCCGTTCCGCAACGGGAGCGTTGACGAACAGGCATTTAAAAAACTGATCCGGGAGCAGATACGCGGAGGGGTCGACGGGATCGTCCCCGCAGGCACCACCGGCGAGTCACCCGCGCTTGGGTTTGACGAGCACCTCCGAGTGATCGAACTTGCCGTCCAATCGGCCAAGGGCCGGATCAAGGTGCTCGCTGGCACTGGCGCCAACTCCACCGCAGAAGCGGTCGAACTCACCCGCGCCGGCGAGGCGGCCGGTGTCGACGGGTCCCTTCAGGTGGCCCCCTACTACAACAAGCCTTCACAGGAGGGCCTGTTCCAGCATTTCAAAAAGATCGCCCGAGCCACCCGGCTGCCGATCATCCTTTACAGCATCCCCGGCCGCTGCAACATCGCCATCGAGGTGCCAACGGTCCTGCGCTTGGCCAAGGCGTGCAAAAACATCGTCGGCATCAAGGAGGCTGGCGGCGACGCCGACCGCGTGAGCCAGCTTCGGGCCGCGCTTGGCCAACGGTTCACCATCCTGAGCGGCGACGACGCGTTGACGCTGCCGTTCATGGCGGTCGGCGCCGATGGCGTCATCAGTGTAGCCTCCAATATCATTCCAAGACAAATGGCCAGGATGGTCACTGCCTGCGCCTCCGGCAAAACCAGCCAAGCGCTCAAGCTGCACCAGAAATATTATCCGGTGTTCAAGGATTTGTTCATCGAGACGAACCCCGTCCCGGCCAAGGCCGCCCTCGCCATGCTGGGAAAATGCGAGGAGGAATACCGCCTGCCACTCTGCAACATGTCGGCGGCCAACCGCGCCCAATTAGCCCGGACACTCAAGGCCTGTGGGGTGCTCAAATAACAACAGCGATGACCAAAGTAATCATCAACGGAGCCAACGGTCGGATGGGCGAGGCACTGCTCCGCTGCGGCGAGGCCAATCCCAACATCGAGATCGTCGCCGGAGTCGATGTTGGTGACGACTTGGCCGGGGTGATCGCGCAGGCGGATGCGGTGATCGACTTCAGTTTTCATGAGGTCACGCGGCCCACCGCCGAGCTTTGTGCCGCGCATAAAAAGGCGCTCGTCATCGGCACGACCGGCCATTCCGCGCGCGACAAGGAATCGGTGCTAAAACTTCAATCGGAGATTCCCATCGTCTGGGCATCCAATTTTTCGACCGGAGTGAACACGCTCTTTTGGCTCACGCGCAAGGCAACCGAGGTGCTCGGGGCCGACTTCGATCTCGAGGTTGTCGAGATGCATCACCGCCTCAAGCGCGACGCGCCCAGCGGCACCGCAGCCACGCTCGCCGAAATCTTGGCCAAGGTGCGGAAGGTATCGCTCGAAAAGGAACTGCGCCACGGCCGCGAAGGCATCGTCGGCGAGCGGACCCATTCCGAGATCGGGATGCACTCGCTGCGAGGCGGCGACGTGGTCGGCGATCACACCGTGGTGTACGCCGGAAACGGCGAGCGACTTGAGTTGACACACAAGGCTGCCAGCCGCGACACGTTTGCCAACGGCGCGTTGCGTGCCGCCATCTGGGCCTGCGGTCAGGCACCCGGCCTGTACAACATGGAAAACGTCCTCGGCCTCGAGTGAGACCTTGAAATGAGAACACCCCGCCAAGTTTTTGTAGCCTGCGCGTTGGTCGCGGGCTTTTTAGTGTTCGAAGCACAGCTCGTGGCCAAGCGGCCGAACATCCTGTTCGTCATCTCGGATGACCAGTCATATCCGCACGCCTCCGCCTACGGCTGCCGCGGTATTCGCACCCCCGGCTTCGATCGCGTGGCCAAGCGGGGCGTGTTATTCCGCACCTGCATCGCCGGTTCGCCGGGGTGCAGCCCAAGCCGGGCGTCGGTGTTGACTGGGCGTTATCACTGGATGCTCGAGCACGCAGGAACACACGCCAGCAAGTTCGACTCAAAATACGCAACGTTCCCCGACCTGCTCGAGAAGGCCGGGTACTGGGTCGGCTACACCGGCAAGGGCTGGGGGCCGGGGAATTACCGGGACGGCGGTTTTACGCGCAACCCGGCTGGCCCCGTGTTTTCGTCGAAGAAAAGAAATCCGCGCATCAGCGGCATCTCCTCAAACGACTACGCCGCGAACTTCGAAGATTTTTTGAGCCAGCGTCCCGATGGCAAACCGTTCTGTTTTTGGCTGGGCGGGCACGAGCCGCACCGCAAGTTTGAGAATGGCATCGGTCGCAAACAGGGCAGTAAAATCGGGGACGTTGATGTGCCGGCCTTCCTCCCGGACACGCCGGAAATCCGCAGTGACATCCTCGACTACTACGCCGAAATCGAGTGGTTCGACGCGCACCTGGCCCGGGCCTTGGCCAATCTCGACGAACTGGGCGAACTGGACAACACGCTGGTCATCGTCACCTCTGACAACGGCATGGCCTTCCCCCGGGCCAAGGCCAACTGTTTCGAGTTTGGGGTACACGTCCCGTTGGCGATCATGTGGCCAGGCCGGGCTAAGGGCGGCCGCGAAGTGACCGACCCGGTGGGATTCGTCGATCTCACGGCGACCATTCTCGAGGCGGGCGGCGTGACGCATCCGGCGCTTGGCCCAGCGGCGTTGGCACCGGGCGGGCGGAGCCTGGTTTCGCTGCTCGAGTCGGACAAATCCGGCCGGGTGGAGCCGCAGCGAACCCACGTGTTCAGCGGCCGCGAACGTCACTCATCCTCCCGCCACAACAACATGACCTATCCACAGCGTTGCTTGCGATCCGACCGGCACATTTACATTCGCAACTTCAAGCCGGATCGCTGGCCCGCGGGGGATCCGCAAAAGTTCGATTCCCCCGACAAGCTAGGCCCGATGCATGGCGGCTATCACGACATCGATGCCTGTCCGTCGCTCACGTTTTTAATCGAGAACCGGGCTCGGCCCGCCGTTGCGCGGTACTTTAACTGGTCGGTGGACAAGCGCCCCGGCGAGGAGTTGTACGACATCACCAGTGACTCGGCTTGCCTGAATAACCTCGCGCTCGACCCGGCCCACTACAAGACCACCCAAACGTACCGCGACCAAATGGACGCCTACCTGAAAAAGACAGGCGACCCGCGCGCGCTCGGCCAAGGCGACATCTGGGAAACCTACCGCCGCTACAGCCGGATGCGCTCCTTCCCAAGGCCATAGCCCGGTGGCCAAGCGCTGTTGTACTGATTCCTCAATTACCGGAACTGACCCCGTCCCTGGTGAAGGTTCGAGGCATTTCGAGCGCACAAATTCTTATAACCCATCAGGGTGATGGTAATAGTAGGCTTCGGAGTTATCGTCGTTTATTGCCTTTTGTGGCGGAAACTTGTTAAAAAGTTCCAATTTATCAGAGTCTGACAACGGCATTATTGTTTTAAACGCGATGCCTATTCTAACTCCGTTATCCCGATTGGAGCTACCATCCCCCTGATGGGTTACAATAAAATGAAACACCTTCTAATCACAACAATCGCAGCCGTGGTGCTAGTGGGGTGTGGTGAGTCGCAGTGATGTTCGAGAAAGAGGAAAAAAATATGAGTATGGAGTTGTATTAAGAATATCTTTTTAGACTTCAGCAACTTTGATGTCAGTTTTTCGCGACTGTCTTCGTGACTCTGAAGAAGAGTTTCTCTGCTCCGGGCATGGAGAGATTGAAGGAGTTGGTGTATTCGTGTCCCTGTTGTCCGCCACTGAGAGGGAAGAAGTTATTCAGGTCCACGCTGGCTTCGACCTTATACCTGAAGCTGGGTAGTGAATTCCAACCGATGGTGCAGTTGTTGAATGCGTCTAGTTCAATTGTCGCATTCACCTCGTCGTTGGCGATCGAACCATCGAAATATTTCCGGGCACATTTCCAGGCCTGAATCCCGCAGGTGGAACCCATGATACGCCCGGGGTTATCGTCCACCGGGAAGTGGATACCGCCGTAGAGACGCGAGATGCCGGCTTGATCGGCAGCATCATAGTAGGTGGCCCACTGCAGGGTGATGTCAACGCTGGGGCCCTCCTCGAATTCGAGATACTCGTTGCGGGTGGCGTGGAACGTGCCCATTCCGCCAGGGAAAAAAGGGTTGCCCGTCATGCGGGTCAAAACTTCGGCGGCAGCGCGACTGAAGGCGCTGTGCGCGGAAATGTATCCCGCGAAGGATGGAGTAACGAAGGTGTCCCGTTGATAGGGCAGCCAGGTATCGGCGTGAATCCACTTGGTGCCTGTGAATTTGGTTTCGGGATTCAAGGGTTCACCGCCCCACGCAAAAATAGCCATGCGTCCCGGGACCAATCCGCTATGTTTCTGGCCGATGGCGGCTGTTTGTGAGGTGACCATTTCGATCGATCCGGCAATCAGTGGCAGGCCATTCGTGTGAAAGCCAGGGCTGTTGGTGTCGCTTGATTGCCCAACAGCACCCATGTAACGAATGCTGCTGATCGGACGGATGTAGTCGTATTTCCGTTTACATCCCCAAGCGGCGATAGCGGCGTCGTGAACGGCACCGTTCAGGGCGAAATACATCTTAACGTCCCATTCAAGTTCATTGAGAATCGGACCGGTTCCACCGATGCGACGTTGAAAAGACGGGTGGTCGGCGACACCGTTGGCGAGATTGTTCCAATGCCCGGGAGGGGTTTCGGAGTCGGGGCCATCGGCCCAGAACTCGGCAACCACGCGTCCGTAGTCGCCATGCGGAACGATTTGGGGATCGTAGGGTAATCCGGTCGCGGGGTTGACAGTGTGTCCCGTGCCGTCGTTATGACCGAGAGTGTTGTTTCCGCGAGATGCCGGTGAGATATCAGTCATGTTGCCGCTCGCAGGATCCAGAAGAGCGCTGTGCTGGATAACGGATACCACGCTGGATTTGTAATCGGCGTCGGTGATTCCACCGAGTTGTGGCGGCATGCCCGGATCCAGTGAGATCGATTCATTGGTCCCGAGTTCCAAGGTGAACGGTCGCACTGCGCCCCAGTGAGATCCGATGAAGATCTGGATCTTGCTGGTGACCAGTCCGTTTTGGGTGAATGCCTCATCAAAGGCAAGGGGTTGCCAGTGATTGATGTTGTCCAACACGGTACCCGGCAGGGCCAAAATAAGAGGATTGTTGATAGGGGCGTAGCTGGGATCGTTGTAGAAGATGGTCTCGTTGGAGCGGTCGCTGGCGGCGAAATTGAGGACTCTCGTCGCGACACGATTGCCAAGGGCGGCGGGACTCATACCAGAGATCGTCGTGTTGTTGGGATCGTATCCCAGCGACGTCAACTGAGTTTCCAATGCTGCCAAGGTGTTGCTCGCGTTGACCGAAAGAGCATACCGGTGGGCCAAGATGCGATATGCGGCATAGCTGATTGCTTCGTGTCTGGCAGCGGTAACGTCGACAGCGGTTGCCGTTTCGTTGTGTAGGTAGCCGATGGCTTTGGTGTCGTATGCCGCCCAAGCGTCCCACATGGCGACGGATGTATGAAAGAGGTTTCGCGCATGAACAGGCGGGTTGGGGAAGTCCAATCGAATGGCCGCCAGGTTCTGCTCATTCCAGATTCGGGCGATTGAGGCTGCCGAAAGCTGATGACAGCTTAACGCAGTGGCGAGGAAGACTTGTAGCCGGATGATTTTGATTACAACCCCCTCAAGGTTGCGTGTCTACCAATTCCAGCACGAGCGCACCATTTTTTCTTATAACCCATCAGGGTGAACGTAATAGTAGGCTTCGGAGTTATCGTCGTAGATTGCCTTTTGTGGCGGAAACTTGTTAAAAAGTTCCAATTTATCAGAGTCTGACAAAGGTATTATTGCTTTAAACGCGATGTCAGCTCTAACTCCATTATCCCGGTTGGAGCTACCATCCCCCGGCGGAAGGGAGTCAACAACCTGATTGAGAGAAGGCCCACCAACACCAGCGTATATATTGCTGTTATTACTGTTCCTATAAATCACGTAAAAAATCTCACTGTTATCAATAATATCGTAGTCCGCCGTATATGCCACCGTGGTATCCGTTTCCCCTATTGTGTCTGGTGCCGTGTGGTTAATGTAAGTGTTTTGTGCGGTCAAAGGTTTAAACTCAAGAAAGCTGTAATAACTTTGAGTGTAGGCAAGCCAACCGTTTTCAAGCGCTTTAGCCTTGGTGGACTCTGCATTTTTGTTCCTCTCCATTAAGAATTCAATGAGCCCGGACCCTCTATTGGAAGTGTTCATATAACACCACCAAAGATCATTACCAGCCGTTGTATAGTGATCAAAACCGTGAGTCTGCTCACCGATAAAGAAAAGTTCGCCTGTGTCCAAATGATATTGTGCCTCTCTCCAAGTATTAGATCCAATTTTTGTTCTTAAGACAATCCCGGTGGGTATTTCCCTGAATTCTGTTGCAGCTTGATAAAAAACCCTATCTTTACCTGTAGGAATTGACACCCCGGGATTTGCCCCTGGAACAATAGACCATTCGATCAGATCATTGGAGGAAAGCAGATAAGAATTTTTAGAAAAATTTATTTTAACCGCGTCCAAACCTTTTTCGATGGAAATTTCAGGTTTATCCGCTAAAGGAGTGAAGCTCAGTAAATAATTTTCAACAAGTTTCCTGTCCGTGTCACTGAGGGCGGAACCGAATATAATCAGTTGCTCAACTTCTCCGACAAAGTCGTAGCCGCTTGAGCTATACGCACCAATAATCATTGACGCGTTAGCTTGGACATTGTTGGAAGGCGTTCCAGCAACATTCAAGCTTTCGCCGTTGGCATAAAAAGCATGGCTGTCAGCCGTTAGCACAGTACTCCAAACCGTGGTTACTCCGTCATAGGCCGTAATATCATCCCCGGCGTAGGTTGTTCCGTTGTACTGCTCGACGACAAACCCTCCCTTGCCGTCATCCCTCTGGTGGGATATGTTGTTTATGCCAATATTATAGACATATGTACCCGACGTAGCAAAAGGGGCATCCGCTTTGTAGTGACCCAGCCAAAAAACGGTGAGTTCCTTGGATTTAGCATTGGAGAGTGTTCCCTCCAGATATCTTCCATCAGCACTGACATTTGTATCGTCAAATATCAGTTTGCCGGGGCGGCCATATTTGATTAGTTCCGGCGCCCCATTACCAATTTGAGTTGAGCGAACGATCATCTCATCCAGAGAATCACCATACCCATCAACCGGGGTCCAAGAAACGACAGATCCTCCATCGCTCTCAACTCCCATCTTGCCGTCGTAGTGGGCCACCAATGATTCAAGCGCCTGGGTTGATAAACCGGGAATATCCGAGTAGAGGCCAACACCTGTGCTTCCAAGATATCTCTCAACAAGTTTTCTGTCCGTGTCACTAAGAGCGGAACCGAATATAATCAATTGCTCAACTTCCCCGACAAAGTCGTAGCCGCTTGAACTGTATGCACCAATGATCATTGACGCATCAGCTTGGATATTGCCGGAAGGGGTTCCACCAACATTCAAGTTTTTTCCGTTGGCATAAAAAGCATGGTTGTCGGCTGTTATTACTGTACTCCAAACCGTGGTTACTCCGTCATAGGCTGTAATGTCGTCCCCGGCGTAGGTTGTTCCGTTGTACTGCTCCACGACAAACCCTCCCTTGCCGTCATCCCTCTGATGAGATGTATTGTTTGGACCAATATTATAGACATATGTACCCGACGTGGCAAAAGGAGCTTCCGCTTTGTAGTGACCCACCCAAAAAACGGTGAAATCCTCCGATTCAGAATTAGACAGTATTCCTTCCAAATACCTTCCATCCGCACCGACACTGGTATCGTCAAATATCAGTTTGCCACTGCCATCATATGTGATGAGTTCTTGCCCCCCGTTACCGCGTTGAGTTGTGTGGACAATCATCTCATCCAGAGAATCACCATTCCCATCAACCGGGGTCCACGAAACGACAGATCCTCCATCAGTCTCAACTCCACTTTTGCCGTCGTAGTGAGCCACCAACGATTCAAGCGCGGCGGTTGATAAATCAGGAACATCAGAGGAAAGACCTTTACCTAAAATGGTATACGTCACAGACAGAAAGCACATGAATGAAATTAAAATAGCATGAGTATCCATAAACGACGTGTTGGCAAATAAAGCTACCTTTTTTGTTTTCCCCGCTCGAAGGCAAGACGGGCAATTGTTTAGTTTATTTATATTATTGTATATAATATTTTTCATATCGATAAGATTTTTGGTTGTGGGATAACTGGGCATTTAATCTCAAAAGCGACCATGACACTGACATGGTAAAGACTGATCTGTACTGCCTTAAGTGTCAAGTTTTTTTTGTCAAGTTTTTTTCAGGACTTTTGTATAACGTGTTTACGCACTATTGGTACCCTCTCAAGGGTGGGTCCGGGAGTGGGAAAGTTCGTTGATTGACTTAATCGACCATTGTTGTTTTTACGCCGAAAGATTCCCTATGGCCTCGTTGATCTGGTCGTGCTTGGCCTGCCAGTCGGCCAAGCGTTGCCGCTGTTCCTCAAGCACATCCGCCGGGGCGCGATCGGCGAAGTTGGGGTTGGCAAGCTTGGCCTCGACCTTGCCGATCTCCTTCCCGACCTTTTGCAGTTCCTTGGCCAAGCGTTCGCGTTCGGCGTTAAAATCGATCAGGCCCTCCAGCGGCAGATACAGATCACCAAATGCGGAAGCAACCCGCGGTGTGCCCTTGGGCACCTCCGTCCCCACCGAGACGGACTCGGCATTGAGCAGCACCTTGATCACCTCAATCTCATGGGCATCCTGCCCGCCGGCGGG
>JACKQG010001912.1_pt1 | contig 28067 bp, 32 predicted proteins | sample 8237621 | NCBI WGS metagenome assembly JACKQG01 (sample SAMN15677084, study PRJNA649215) | marine metagenome | biome: marine; feature: Black Sea; material: saline water; isolation source: suspended particulate matter (SPM) from the Black Sea western gyre | collected 2013-06-09/2013-06-10 | depth... | reverse complement strand
CGCGAAGAGCGGGACTAAAACCGGGGTGGACAATACCCAGGGCGTGAGCCGGAGGGACAAGGAAATACCCGGGATATTCTTTTCCATTTACCGTTCAAACCAACCCCCACCCCCCGGCAGATCCACAGGCGCGGGCACAAAAGGGCTTTTTTAAACCAAACCCCCCTAGTTCTTGACCACCTGCAATACCCGCCATAATGTGGATGTTCGGGCATTTAATGGCGGTGGCATAATTGATCGCCTGTCTGAGCGAATGCTGAAAATCACTTTGCCGTCCTGAAAGACAGCCAAGGCCCCGCTCGCCAGCCGACCAGTCACCGGGTGGAGCATTGATCAGAACGACCTGAAGATTATGCTCCACAAGGCGGGAAGAGACCTCTGAGGCCTTGAAATCATAGGGAAACAGGAATTCGACACCCTTGAAGCCAGCTTCAGCGGCGGCGGCAAAGCGGTCAAGAAAGTCCACTTCCGTGAACAACCAGCTTAAATTGGCGGCTAATTTAGGCACCTTTGGGTGTTTCCTCTTCAATTCGGTAGTGGCAAAGGTTATATCAAGTTGCACGATTAATGCTTTATCAATATTGACTGATCCATCAATGATTATCGCCCAGATTTCAGACCTTCACCTGCGCACCGACGGCCGCTTGCTGAAGGGCAAAGTCGATACCATGGCCGCCCTGAATGCGGCCATCAAGCACCTGAACAACCTGTCTCCCCGCCCTGATCTGGTTCTCGCGACGGGTGATCTGGTCAACAAGGCCCACGAGCAGGATTACGAAATCATGCGTCGAGAATTCGACCGGCTTGAAATGCCGGTCTACGTCATTCCCGGCAACCACGATGACCGTGACATGATGCGGCAACATTTCACAGATCAGGGTTACCTTGGCGAAAACGGTCCGTTTCTTCAATATGCCCTGGAAGACTATCCGCTGCGACTGATCGGTCTGGACACCAAACGCGACAATCATGACGGCGGTGAAATGTGCACCGATCGCCTACAATGGCTTGATGATACCCTGTCCTCAGAACCCGATCGTCCAACCCTGATCTTTATGCATCACCCGCCTTTCGTTAGTGGCATCGGTTTCATGGACAAGAGACCATTTTTGAACGCCGATAAGCTGGAAACCATCGTCAAGCGCCACCCGCAAATCACCGGCATTTTATGCGGCCACATGCACCGACCAATCTCTGTCGCCTGGGGAGGCACGATTGCCTGTGTTGCGCCTTCACTGGTTTTCCAGATGACCATGGATTTAACCCCGGGTGCCGCATCCAGTTTCATGCTAGAACCCGCCGCTTGCCCTATTGTGCTGTGGAACGAGGATCACGGTATGATCTATCATTGCAGCCAGATCGGGCCATACGGAGACCCTAATCCCTTCGTGGTCGATCATTTGTAAGGAACAGTTTATAATCACCGCCATGATGGATGATCTTTCAAAAAAATATGACCTGATGGTGCCGCGTTACACCAGCTATCCAACGGCCCCGCACTTTAGTGACAGTGTCACAGGCGCACTCTATGGCCAGTGGCTGGCGGCACTGGATCCTGCAACGCCGCTGTCGCTGTATTTCCATATTCCGTTTTGTGACGAGATGTGTTCGTTCTGTGGTTGCTACACCAAGATCGTCAAGCGTTACGACCCGGTTGCCGACTACGTCGGTGTGCTTCTCGATGAAATCGATCTGGTCGCTAAGACCCTGCCCGGCCGCTTCAAGGCGAGCAATTTGCATTGGGGCGGTGGCAGTCCGACCATGCTTAAGGGTGAGGACTGGAAACGCATCATCGATCATTTGCGTGTCCGCTTCGATGTCACCCCCGACGCCGCCATCGCCGTAGAACTGGACCCGCGCACAGCCAGTGAAGATTACATCCGGGCCCTGCAGGATGCCGGGGTCAACCGGGCCAGCATCGGCGTGCAAAGTTTCGATGCCGATATCCAGAAGGCCATCAACCGCATTCAGCCTTACGAAATGACGGCCCAGGTCATTGGCTGGTTACGCCAGCACGGCATCGACCACATCAATATGGACCTGATGTACGGTCTGCCCAAGCAAACCACCGACATGGTTATTCGCGAGGCGGAATTGACCATCGGCCTGAAACCGGCCCGGGTCGCACTGTTTGGCTACGCTCATGTGCCGTGGATGAAATCCCATCAAAAGCTCATCAACGAGGACGACCTGCCCGACGCCGGGGAGCGCTGGCAGCAATTTGAAGAATCATCTGCGAAATTTATTGAAGCCGGATATGTGGCTGTTGGCCTTGATCACTTTGCCCTGCCCGATGACGAGATGTCCGTCGCCCTTGATGATGGCGTTCTGCAACGTAATTTCCAGGGCTATACCGCCGACCTGGCCCCGGCGATGATCGGCTTCGGGGCCTCGGCTATTGGCCAGTTATCTCAAGGCTACATTCAAAACCTGTCACCGCTGAAACAATACCGGGAAAGCATCTCCGCCGGTATTTTACCCATCGCCCGAGGCATCGCCATAAGCGACGATGATCGTCTGCGGGGTCATGTTATCGAGCGCATCATGTGCGACCTGTCGGTCGATCTGGATGAGGTTTGCGATAAATTCTCCGTCTCGAAGGCGACTTTCGTGCCGGAAATGGAAAAACTGGCGCCCCTGGCCGAAGACGCAATCATCACCATTATTGGCAACACCATCACAGTAACGGAAACCGGCCGACCCTTCGTTCGGCTGGTCGCCGCCGCCTTTGATGCTTATCTGGACAGTGGAAAAGGCCGTCACTCGCGGGCAGTTTAAGCGTCTTTTTTTTCGTTCATGCACCATTCATTCGCTCACTGTTAGGGTCTGTGAAATATTAACGCACAGGGTCGGGAGAGAGTTCAATGTTCAGTAAAATTGCCATTATCGTGATGGCGGGTCTTCTTATGTTGGATACTTCTCCGGGCCTGGCTGAAGAAGTTCCGGACTTTCCGCTGACCGTTCAGGATGAAATCACCCGCAAGGAATGTGGTGACTGTCACATGGTCTTCCCACCTAACAGGCTGACTGTTGGCGGCTGGACAAAAATCATGGGTGATCTTGGCAACCATTTTGGTGAAGATGCCAGTCTGACCCCTAAAAACGCCAAGCATATCAAAGCCTACCTGCTATCCAAGGCCATGGATGCCAAAAAACGAGTTCCGGTCGAGATGACCCTGAAGCAGTGGAAAAAAAAGGGAATCGTCGATCCCATTCGGATTACCGAAACACCAAACTGGCAACGCCATCACACGACAAGAAAATACAAACTGATGTCCAAGGAATTGAAGTATATGAACGGCTCAAACTGCATCATCTGCCACAAGAATGCAGAGCGCGGCATGTATGAAGAATTTCCGGGGCTTTACGGTCTGGATTAACAAACCCCCAGCAAAGCACGACGGAAACGGTCCTTTAGGTGTTCGCCGTCTTTGGGGGGCAGAACGAAATCGAGCTTCTCGGCCCGCACCTTGATGGCATGATAGACAGGCCCCGCTGCCTCTAAAATGATCGGCAGAGCGGCCTCCAATGCGTCTTCTGTGCGAACTTCGCCGGTTACCGCTATCCCGCAAGCTGCCGCTACTGCTGCCAAGTCGGTCTTTGCAGATGTATGGGTCATCTGCATTCCGGTTTCCCCGTAGCGTTCATTATCAAAAGTGCATATCGAAAGGTTCTGAGGCCCCTGCAGGGCAACACTTGCCAGACTTCCCATCCCCATCAACGTCTCTCCGTCGCCTGTGATGACCAGTACCCGCCGCTGTGGCTGGGCCAGCGCAAGGCCAAGCCCCATTGAAATGGCCCCACCCATCGCCCCCCATAAGGGGAAATTCAAATCGCGGTCGCCTGCCGATGTAATGTCCCAGGCCGTCGAACCAAGACCGGCGATCACCAGCAGGTCATCCTTTCCCCGGGTCAAGCGTTTGACAACGTCGCGGCGTTGCAGGGGATAGGTGTCTGAGCGTGTATCTTGCATGACCCCGGTCCTCACTGATCAAACGTCTTGGCGGGCATCAGGCTTTGATGGAGCAACAATGCCGCCATACCGCCATCGGCGAATGCCTTATCAAGTGTTGCCGTCGTCAGGGGGCCAACTTCACTCGCTTCTGCTGCCGTACGGGTTTGCAAACCAGCCGTCTCCAAATGGCGCTGTGCGCTCTCGCCCATGGCATGTTGCCAGGGGTTAAATTCCTGCCATTGACCGCGCATGGTGACAAAAACCGGGAGTGGGAACCGACAGGTCGAGCTCAGCGAAAACATGTTGATACAATTGCCAACGCCGGAGGATTGCATCAAAAGCGCCCCACGCACCCCGCCCAGCCAGGCCCCAGCCAAAAGCGCCACCCCTTCCTCTTCCGTGGTCAGGGCAATTGCGTGAATATCCTGATCAGCGATACAGGCATCAATAAGGGCAGCATGACCGGCGTCAGGCACATAGGCGACCTGCCCGATATCAGCTTTCTTAAAGGCTGCGAAAATCTGTTTCCACCAATCCATACCGGTATCCTCATACATTCAAATTTATCAACATCCTAGTCACATCCAAGCAATAGGAACACAACATTACCATGGAATTATTTGCCCACAGAGCGTCATCAAATACATTTGGATCGGACAGCGCATTGAAGCCACCTGCTGCATTGCTGATGAAGTCATTGACACCAGGTTGATTGCAGAGCTCAACAACATGGAAACCGCCGCAGGCGGTAATGCGGAACTGGAAATTCGTCTGGTCGAATAATATTTGCCTAAGGCAGCGGCGTTCCCGGCGGCACCAGCGGCTGGGGTACGACCGTGGCACGGTAGGTCGCCCCCTCACCCTCTATTTCCAGGATTGTTCCCAGGGCAGTGAATGGCCTATCGAGCAATGCCAGACCGATATTTTGAGCAAGTCGCGGGGAATGACAGACAACGCGAACTGCCCCTGCGCTTTTCCCGTCAACGCGCACCGGCCAGGGATGCTGATTTGATGGCACAGGCTCGCCGTCAAAAGTAATGCCAACAAGTAGTCTTGCCGGGCCTTGTTCCGCCTCTTTGAAAAGCGCCTGTTTGCCAATAAAATCATCGCTGCGATCAAGGTTGATCATTTTATCCAAGCCCACTTCATAGGGCGTACTATCAGCCAGATTATCCGAACCATAGGACAACAGGCCACTTTCGACACGTTCAATATAGTTGGGCGCCCCCGGTCCAATGCCGTGCGCAGCACCGGCTTTCTTGACCCGCTCCCATAGTGCTTCCCCTTTGCTGCCATCACACAGATAAAGCTCAAAACCACCCTGCTTGGACCAACCCGAACGAGCGACAACCAGCGGGATGCCATCAACATCAGCTTCACGAAACCAGAAGTATTTAAGGTCGCGAACCCAATCACCAAGCAGATCGATGACCACCGCCTCCGCCTTTGGCCCCTGGATCGCCAGCGGACTGACATCGGGTTCGCTGACCGTGACATCAAAACCGCCTTCCGCCGCAACCGCCCTGACCCAAAGCAGGACATCACTGTCGGCAATCGAAAGCCAGAATCGGTCATCGGCAAGACGTAACAGGACGGGATCATTGATCAGGCGACCCTGATGATCACAAAGCGGCACATACTTTCCCTTACCGATCGCACAGTTTTTCAGATCACGCGGGGTCAGGTAGCGAACCAGACGTTCGGCGTCCCTGCCCTTGATTTCAACCTGTCGTTCGGCGGCCACGTCCCACATGGACACCCCTTCCAGCAACCGCCGGTATTCGGCTTGCGGATCGCTGTAACCCGTCGGCATGTACATCTGATTATAGATGGTGAAATGCCTGACGCCGTCGGCGACGGTGCAGTCGAAGAAGGGAGATTTGCGAACCCGCGGACCAAAGGTAATTTGATAAGACATCTGGACAGACCTAAAATAATGATGATTTTCGCTTAAACACCCCGACCAATTCCACATGACCGGCATAGCGGAATTGATCGACAGGAATGACCTTTTCCAACACGTAGCCACCTTCTGTCAGTATCGAAGCATCGTGGGCGAAAGTTGCTGGATTACACGATACGGCGACCACCGTTTGCACCTTTGCCTCGACGATTTCGAGCACCTGAGCCTCAGCCCCGGCGCGTGGCGGGTCGAAGACAACGGCATCGAAGCTGTTTAGTTCGTCCTTATAAAGAGGGTTTCTGGCCAGGTCGCGAACTTCCGTGACAACAGGTTTTTGGCCGGGGGTATGATCGGCGGCATGTTTCAGGGCGGCAATGGCGGCGCTGTCGCTATCGATGGCAACGACCGAGCTGACCCTAGCCAGCCGCAAGGCAAACGGGCCGACGCCACAATAAAGGTCGGCAACCTTGGTCGCCTTGCCGATGGCATCCAGAACCAACCCGGCCAAAGTTTCTTCACCCATCTTCGTTGCTTGCAGGAAGCCCCCCGGCGGTAGCGCCAGTTTGGCGGTCCCCAATGTCAGTATGGGCGCATGGCGTTCCAGCACCAGTTCACCATCAAGGGTGAGGCGCGCCAGATCATGGGCGTTGGCACAGTCTGACAAATCCATTCGGGCGTCCAGATCCAGATCAATCCTGCCGCGCATGGCGCAGTCGAGACCGGTTTCAGTGGCCGTCAGTTGAATATCCAGGGGCTTCAGGTTCTTTCCCAATGCCCGCGCCAAATCCCGCGCGATAATTGTTGCCCCAGAAAGTTCAGGAGCCAGAATCGGACACTGGTCAAGATCAACGAGTTTGTGACTGCCCGCTTGCATGTAACCAGCCAAAACCTGCCCGTCTTCAAAACGCACATGCAGGGTCACCCGCCTGCGACCAGCTCCGTGCGCATCAATCAAGGGTGCGACGGAAGCCTCAACATGACGATTGGCCAGCGCCGTCACAATAATCTGACGTTTCCAGTCCCTGTAGGAAGCGGTGGCCAGATGCTGAACGGCACAGCCACCACAACTGCTGAAATGAGGACACATGGGCTTCACTCGTTCGGGCGAAGCTTCGATAATGTCCAAAAGAGTAGCGCGGCTGCCGCTCACCGCAGCCCGGACGGTCTCGTCAGCCAGGGTGAAGGGGACATAAACTTTTTTACTATCCACCTCGGCGACACCGTCACCATGCCAGCCCAGTTCCGAAATAGACAGAACGTGCTCCGTTGCCTTTATTTTGGGGCGGCGTTTCCTTGCTTGTCTTGCCACGACTTAAGACATCCCCAGACGTTTTTTTATTTCTGCGGCAATATCGAAAGCTGCATTGAGGGATTGATGCTGCCAACTTTCATACTCCGTACCGCCACTGGCGATAAAGGGCTTGGCAATGCCTGCGTCATAGAGTTGCTGATGCAAAATGCCATGCTTGTGGACGGTCAGTTTTTTAGGTGCGTAAATCCACATCGATCCCGGTGTCGCAGCGGCTTCCGAACACATGGAAACTGAATCCCCGGTGACGATGACAGCGTCGGCCATGGCCAGATAGCCCAGGTATGGATTTTCGCCTTCTGCACCCCATTTGAAAATTTGTGCCGGTGCTTCAATTTCTTCAATCAGGGCATCGGCGGTATCATCAGATCGCCTTGATGTGGTCACCATCAGCGAACCACCGGCATCAGTCGCCATCTTTGATGCTGCCGAACCGAGTTCACGGGCCATTTGTTCAGTGAACTTGCGGCGCTTGGTCGAACCACCAACAATCAAGGCGATGCGTGGTCCTGGTAAAGAGCTTAAGCGTTCTTGCCAGTCTTCTTTGGCGCGCGCCAACCGTTCGGGGGTGACCCGGTGGGGGGCGCCGGTTATCTGTAAAATGTTTGCACTATCGGGGATAGCGTCATGACGGGGCACGCAAACAAGATCAAATTCATCCAGCCCGGTATCACCCGGATACATGATTTGAACCAGAAACGTCGATCCGTTATTCATATCCTTGATGTGTCGGGCAACGGGCGAGCAGCGCCTACCAGCAGCAATGATGACGTCCGGCCACGGTTCCACCAAATTGATCCGCGAGCTGGCGCTCAGGCCCCCGAAAGTTTTTCCCATAACAAAATTTGGCAAGGCCGCGGCAGCGGTGTATTCCAGGTCGCGAATTTCACAACGCACGCCCAGTGCGTCACCGACGCCCAGACACTGGCTTTGATTACCGGCCCGGTCATCAACCAGCAGCCACACCGATGGGGTGCTCACTTAAGCCGTCCACCGTCACCAGCCAGCGGCCGCAACATCATCATCTTTTCAAGGGTATCGAACGTCTTTGTATTGATATCCAGAAACACAGCTGCCATTTCTTTTTTCGAGGCATCAAGCCTCATCACCTTGGCCGCAGAGTTGACCTTAACGCGACTGTCATCAGCCATCAGTAAATCTTCGATGATGATTTCATCGCCCTCTTTGGCCGAACCCTTGTAGCCAGTACACAAGACGCTGCGCAGGCTGATGTTGACGACCTTGCATGTAACCCCGTCAACCACAACAAACGTATCCTCAACGTTTCGACGTTGGTCCTTGCGTTGCTGTTCGTTAGCGTAGCCGACAACAAGTTCGGTCATGTCTTTAATTCTTTGCTATGGCGCTCAACGTGGTTCGGGTTGTAATGAGGTCCGGGTCGACGCGCAAGTCTAGCACTGCTAGCAAGTTTGAGCGAAGCGCCCTTTCAAAGGCCGGTCGGAATTCCTCTGTGCTTTCGATGGTTTCGCCAAAAGCACCCGACGCCTTGGCAACAGCAGCATAGTCAGGATTATCCAAATCGGTAGCAATCACCCGGTCCGGGTGGCGGCGTTCCTGATGCAGGCGAATGGTGCCGTACATGGCGTTATTGAAAATCAGGATAATCGGCTTTAGACCATCTTTAACGCCTGTTGAAATTTCCTGTCCGGTCATGCCGAAGCAGCCATCGCCGACACAACAGACAACGGTCCGCTCAGGGTAGACGGCTTTCGCCGCCAGTGCTGCCGGAACACCGTACCCCATGGCCCCGCTGGTCGGTCCCAACAGCCTTCTTTTAGCGCCAATGGGGATAAATCGTTGCGGCCAGCCGCTACCGTTGCCGGCATCGACGGTGATAATGCCATCCTCACCGATCATCTCATCAATAACCGCCATCAGCTGACCCAGGTTAAGCGCCCCGTCGTAGGGATCGGGAATGCGCCCTTCCAGATATTCCTCGCGGCCGGCTTTTGCGTCGGCCTCCCGATGAGCGGACTCGACGGGTGCCAGCTTTCGGGCTGCAGCGGCAAAAGCGTCCATGCCTGCGTGGATGGCAAGATCGGGTTTGTAGACCTTGCCGAGTTCCTGGGCGTCTGTATGAACGTGAATCAAATTTTGAATCGGTGCCGGCTCACCAAGCAGAGTGTATCCCTGAGTCGTCATTTCACCCAGACGGGCACCAACGACAAGCAATAAATCTGCCTGTTTAAAGCGCTCTATCAGTTTCGGGTTAGGGGCGATACCCATTTCACCGACGAAGTTATGATGATCGTTATCAAACAAATCGTGCCGACGGAAGGAGCAACAGGTTGGCAGATTGTTGGCTTCGGCGAAGGCCAGGATGTCGGCCCGTGCCTGATCTGACCAGCCGCCACCGCCAACCAGCATCAGCGGCCTTTCGCTATCCCCCAGAATATGATGCAGGCGTTCCATTTCACCAACGCCAGGCAGTTTGCTTTCAATAACCACCGCCTCGACAACCGGGGCCTCGCAACTTTCGCGCAACATATCCTCGGGCAGCGCCAGAACAACCGGACCAGGACGCCCTGACAGTGCTGTCCGATAAGCGCGGGCGACGGCGGCGGGAACATCCTCGGCCGCCTCGATTTGTTCAACAGCTTTTGCCAGCGGTGTAAACATCTGCACGTAATCGACTTCCTGAAAAGCCTCGCGACCAAGATGCTGGCGACCGACCTGACCGATAAACAGGATCATCGGCGTCGAATCCTGAAAGGCCGTGTGCACACCAATCGACGCATTACACGCACCCGGACCGCGGGTCACCATACAGATGCCGGGCTTGCCCGTCAGCTTGCCATAGGCCTCGGCCATGTTGGAGGCCCCATGCTCGTGACGGCAGGAAATAACGCGAATCGCGTTGCGCGCATCATAAAGCGCGTCGAGAACTTCCAGATAACTTTCCCCCGGTACACAAAAGACACTGTCGGCACCCTGAACCTGAAGGGCATCGGATACCAACTGGCCACCGGTACGAATGTTTTTGCTATTCATTTAAACCTCTGGATGGGAAAATGGCACATAATCCCTAAATAGACAAAGGATCGTCATGCGGATTGACCGGGGAACCCGAATGGCGCGATCATGATCCTGCTGTAGGATAAATACAAACGAAATCAGGAGCCCAGAACGGTGAACGAACGGACTGCCAAATTCAGTGTCGGACAACTGATTCAAAATCGCCTGTTTGGCTATCGCGGCGTCATTATTGACATTGACCCCGAATTTCACGGCACTGACGACTGGTATAATAATGTCGCCCAAACAAAACCGCCAAAAGACCGCCCCTGGTATCATGTTCTGGTCGATGGGGCCGCCCATCGTACCTACGTTGCCGAACGAAACCTTGAACCTGACGAAGAAGGCGGACCTATCCGTCACGACGGCATTAATGACTATTTTCAGGGCCTGGGCGAGGATGGCTATATTCTCAGGAACAAAGGCCATTGAGAAATCGCCTTTAAGTCTTTAAAAATAAAGAACCCCTTATTCCTGAACAAAGCGATGCAACATGCCTGACCCCCTCGATACGATTGCCAGTACGTCAACAGGCCTGGTAGCAGCGAAAATTCTGCTTGATATCAAGGCCGTTAATTTCCGCCCCGAAGAGCCCTATATCCTGACATCGGGCTGGGCCAGCCCGGTCTATATCGACTGCCGCAAATTGATTTCCTATCCGGACGAACGCAAACGGATGATGAAGCTGGCCGTCGCTCAACTGGACAATGATATCGGCTTTGAAGAAATTGATGTCATCGCCGGTGGCGAAACAGCCGGGATTCCGTATGCGGCATGGATCGCCCAGGCCACCAACAAGTCAATGCTCTACGTTCGCAAAAAACCCAAGGGATTTGGCCGCAATGCCCAGATCGAGGGCGATCTGGGCGAAGGCTCACAGGTTCTGCTGGTTGAAGACCTGGCCACGGACGGAGCCTCCAAGGTGTTATTCGTCAACGCCTTGCGCGAAGCCGGGGCCATCGTCACCGATTGCTTCTGCGTCTTTTACTACGGTATTTTCGAAGGCGCCCTGGAATCCCTGAAAGAACAAGGCCTGACCCTTCATTATCTGGCTACCTGGCATGATGTACTGAAAGCCGCCGAGGAAGGTGATTATTTCTCCAGCGAGGCCATTGACGGTGTCAGGGAATTCCTTGAAGACCCTGCCGCCTGGTCGGTCGCGCATGGCGGCAAGGACGCTTAAAGTACTTTCACTGTAACGGTAAAACGATCATTCACCCTGCTGAATGAAATCTCGCCACCATGGGCACGGATGACAGAACGTGTTACCGCCAATCCTAGCCCGACCCCGCCAGTATCGCGGTTGCGTGATGGATCAACCCGGTAAAAGGGTTCAAAGACCTTTTGATATTCGTCATCCGGAATGCCTGGGCCGTCATCGGTGAACATGACGACGAAACCCTTATCAACTCTCTGCAAGGCGATATCGACCCGCTTTCCGTACTTGATGGCGTTGTCGGCCAGGTTTTGAAAAGCCCGTTTGAGAGCCCCCGGACGTCCCGTCCATTCCAGTTTATCGGGGCCATCGTATGCCGCCTTGCCGTTGGTATCGGAAATATCGTCGGCAAGACTTTGCAACATCGCCGCAAGATCGAAGCGAACGGAAACCTCGTCAGTGGCCTCGTCGCGGGCGAAGGCCAGGGTGGCGGCGATCATCTGTTCCATTTGGTCAAGATCGGTGAGCATTTTCTTTTGCTGCTCTGCGTCATCAATCAATTCGGCGCGCAGACGCAAACGGGTGATGGGTGTCCTCAAATCATGAGATATGGCCGCCAACATATGTGTCCGGTCCTTGATGAAGCTTTGAATCCTTCTTTGCATTTCATTGAAGGCGCGCGAGGCGCTGACCACTTCCCTGGGGCCATCTTCGGGCATCGGCGGTGCGTTGACATCACGGCCCAGCCGTTCGGCGGCCTGGGCGAAAAGGGCCAGCGGTTTGGCTGAACGCCTGACAGCCCAGAAAGTCAGGAAGAGAACGATTATCGTCGTCACGATGATCGGCCCGAAAACCCGGCTCCCCCAGGCCGAACGCAAGCGCGTTCCGGGGGTCGCCACATTAAACCAGCTACCATCCGTAAGCTGAATGGAAACACTGAGAACACTATCGCCGTGCCATTTGCGGGAGAAACTGTCGAAGCGTTTACGCATGTGACCGGAGCCTTCTCCCATCATCCGCCCCATGTGTTCCTGCATGGCGATCACCGGATCGCCCGGTGCCATACCCGTTCCCGGCGTCATGCCGGGACGGAATTGACCGAGATGACCATAGTTGACGCGAATTTTTTCGCTATCCACGTCGCTCAGGAAATCGGCGATTGTGGTACGCACCATTTGAGCGCGCCAGCCGCCCTGCGAACCATCAGCAAGAACGCTTTCTGCTGTCCATGTAATGCTGAACATCGGCTCCCACAAAGACAGAATGGAACTTTCGCGTTGCTGCGAGTTGGCTTGATCTATGTTCAGATAAGCAGCGGCGATACGTTCAGACACCTGATGCCCACCAACTGTAAGAAGGGCCGTGCGTCGTTCGTCGGAATAAATGGCAATGCTTATAAGATGCGAGACGACAAGCCCGGCCAGCAGCAACAGGACCGTCCGCCCGACAATGGTGCGGTGATCACAAAACCCGGGGGTGCGGAATTTCATCGGTTGACCTCGGAGGCGAAAAGATAACCGCCGCTGCGCACGGTTTTAATCAGCGACGGATTTTTCGGATCATCTTCAATTTTGCGGCGCAGACGGCTGACCTGGACATCAATTGAACGATCAAAAGGCTGGGCCTCGCGACCACGCGCAAGATCAAGCAACTGATCGCGGTTCAACACACGGCCCGGATGGGAAAGAAAAGCCATGAGCAATTCAAATTCGCCACCGCTGAGTGGCACCAGCGCGCCCGAAGGGGAAAACAGTTCACGTCGCTCGACTTCCAAAGCCCAGCCGGAAAATGCGTAGCGCGTTACTTTCAGTTCATCATCACTTTGTGATTTTCGTGTTGGACGCTCGGCGCTACGCCGCAAAACCGCCTTGATGCGCGCCAGTAATTCGCGTGGGTTGAAGGGCTTGGCGAGATAATCATCGGCACCCATTTCAAGGCCGATAATGCGATCCGTTTCCTCGCCCATGGCCGTCAACATGATAACAGGGATATTTGACTCCGAACGCAGGTTGCGGCACAGGGTCAGGCCGTCTTCTCCCGGCATCATCAAATCGAGCACGACAAGGTCAATGTTCCAGTCAGCTAGAGCCTTCTTCATCTCGCGCCCGCCAGAGGCCGTCGTCACACGAAGGCCGTGCTTATCAAGAAAGCGCCCCAGCAGATCGCGGATTTCCTTGTCGTCATCGACGATCAAAATGTGTTCTGAACTGTTCATTTACTGACTATAGCCAAAACTTACCGACGATGGGCCAATTCTTGGTAACCAAACGTTACCGCAGGGTTCCTGGCAATAGTTCGTTACAAAAAGCCCGTTTGCCCGAAACACACCCGATACAAATGCGTGTTCAAATGTCCTCATCGAATGCAATTGAAACGACAGACATGGAGATTGTCATGAAACGCAGAAATATCACCCTCGGCATCGCCGCCACAGCCCTCGTGCTTGGCGTAGCCGCTTTTAGCACCATCCCGGCTTTTGCCCACGCCCCCCAAGGCTACGGTGGACACATGGGCCATGGTTATAGTCAGGGCATGATGGGTTCCCATGGCCAGGGCCACGGCATGATGGGTTCTCATGGCCAGGGCCACGGCATGATGGGTTCTCATGGCCAAGGCTACGGCATGATGGGTTCAGGCAATGCGCCTTGCGGGCAATTTCAACAATCGGGCGTTGATCGCGACCTTGGCGTCGATGATGTCAAGGGGATCGTCGAAAACCGTTTGAAAATGCACGGCAACGACCGCCTGAAAGTCGGCAAGGTCGAAGCCAGTGACGAGAACACCATCGTCGTGGAAATCGTCACCGTTGATGATTCCCTGGTTCACAAAATCGAATTTGATACCAGAACCGGGGCCCATCACCCGGTCAAATAAACTCCGCACCCGGTGACCCCCTCTCCGTTGCGGCAGGCGGTCAGCGTTTTTCCCCCACGCTGACCGCCAATTTTTTCTAATTTTTGAAATATGGAGAATCAAACATGTTTAACGGAATGATGAACGCAAACTACGCGCACGAAGGCTGGGCTGGCGTCGGTCACCATGGTTGGGGCCTGATGCACGGTCCCTTCTCAATCCTGCTGCTTATCGGCTTTGTTTTACTGCTGGTGTGGCTTTTTCGGCGCAGCACCCACGGCAGTGGACTATGCGGCCACGCTGCAACGGGCAGTGCCCTTGCGACTTTAAGTGAGCGATTTGCCAAGGGTGAAATAGAAGAAGAGGAATTCCGCACCAAAAGAGAGGTACTGAAATCCAAAAAATAAACATAAAAACAGGGAGATGGATGCAATTTCCATCTCCCTGTTGTTTTTGATTTAAGCCGAACGGAGAATCAAATGATATCCGAATTCGGTTTCGATGATGTCGCTGGTTTCACCAGGTTCCAGTGCGAAGGCTGTGTCTTCGAAAGCCTTGACCATCTGGCCACGACCAAATTGTCCCAGGCTACCGCCGTTGCTGCCAGACGGGCAGTCTGAAACTTGTCCGGCCAGCTCGGCGAAATCTGCGCCTTCGGCAATTTTAGCCTTAACATCTTCAATCATTGTCTTGGCTTCATCCTTGGTCCGTGTTTCGGACGAACGGGCGGAATCTTCATGCATGACAAGAATGTGTGCGGCGGTAACCTGATCGGTCATAGGGGCATCTCCAATAGTATTTCGGGTTGGCTGGCGGGTTTTCTAACCCATTAACCGGTGTTAACCAACAAGAAAGGTTTGCTTGATATTCTGAAAATTAGCCAGAAGGCTTGTTTAAGACAACAGGAACAGAATGTTATGACCATGTTTGTACCGTCACGCCCGCCCTCGCGCGAGGATATTCTCGCCTATAATCTATGGCAACTTGAAGAGGAACGACGCGGTCGCGAACGCCGTATGGCGCTTCGTGCACAACGCTTTCTCAGGCCCCTGCCTGCCGGTTGGTGGAAACGACCGCTGATGTGGGGAGGTGCGTTTTCATTTCTATTTATGGCCCGCGACGCCTTCGCCACACTGCTTGTCGAGTTGATTGTCAAGGTTGGCAACTAGAGCATGATCTAATTCGACATCAGGACCGGAACCGTCATGTGTGCGAGCATGTGACGGGTGAAGCCGCCCAGGGCGATTTCACGCCAGCGGGCATGCCCGTATGCTCCCATCACGATCAGGTCTGCACTGCTATCGGCGGCCCTTGAGAGCAACATGTCAGCGGCGTCCACATCGGGGCTGGTGATTTGCTTGACCACGGCATTGATACCGTGACGAGCCAACTGCAGCGCTATATCGGCTCCAACATCCCCACCACGATCTTTTTCAGCAGGATTAATGGATAGGATATCGACTTTTTTGGAAACCTCCAAAATAGCCATGGCGTCGTTAACCGCCCTTGTCGCCTGCCTTGAGGCATCCCAGGAAACAATGACATTGTCACCGACGACAGGAAAAGTTCCGGCGTAAGGAACAACCAGAACAGGCCTGCCGACAGACATGATCAAGCGGTCGGGCATATCCTCTACACTATGAAGACCCGAATCATCAGGATCAAACTGACCGACGACCAGAAGGTCGAAATAACGACCGTGGGAAACCAGGCAATCAGTAACCCCCCCTTTGACCAGACGAGCCTCCATTTCAAGGCCTTCTGCCGTTGCCTGCTTCTCGAAACTCTCAAGAACTTTTTGCCCTTCTTCGGTGGCCACCTGGATCTGGGCATTAATAATGTCACCACCAATCTGGGCTTCGATGTAAGTGGGGATTTCCGGATGGGTGACCACATATAGCCCGGTTAAATGAGCATTATGGCGTTTGGCAAGAGCAATCGCCGTTTGCAGCCGAACAACACTCTGACTGGATGCATCAAGGTGGATTAGAATGTTTTTTAACATGATGGGATCTCCTGTGTATAACTCACGGGATAACCCGTGAATAACTTTATTCAAAATGGTATAATTCTTAAATTATCTATGTATTTAAACGGGTTATAGCTGTTATTAAAGTTATCCACAGTCTCTGTTGGTTCATTGAGAACGGGCCCTTATATTTAGCAGCAGATTAACCCAAACCGGTTTCCCCTGCCTTGACCAAGGTCATACCTTGATCGGTATTTATCTTTAAATTACAGATCGTTACCGCGCTATACGTTGGCTTTTTTTGCTATCTTTGTGATGCCCCCCTTTTGGGCAGCTTGCGGTCATATGAAGTGTTCACGTATGATGACCTGAAGCCCTTGAGGATGGGATGCAGGTCTGGGAGATTTACTGATGGACTACGAGAGTTTTTTTTCGGAAAATATTGCCGATCTTAAGTCGGAAGGGCGATATCGCATTTTCGCCGATCTGGAACGCAAAGCCGGGGATTTTCCAAAGGCGCTGAACCATAGACCTGATGGTTCCATTCACGAAATCACCGTCTGGTGTTCAAACGATTATATGGGAATGGGGCAAAATCCATCGACCCTGGCCGCCATGCACGAAGCCATCGACAAGTGCGGCGCCGGCGCTGGTGGAACCCGCAATATTTCCGGCACCAACCACTATCATGTCCTCCTTGAACAGGAACTGGCCGACTTGCACAAAAAAGAGTCGGCCCTGTTGTTCGGTTCGGGCTGGATGGCAAATATGACGGCTTTAAGCACTCTGGGCGCACTGATCCCCGGCTGCATCATCGTATCGGACGCCAAGAACCACAACTCTATGATTGAAGGTATTCGCCATTCCCGGGCCGAGAAAAAAATCTTCAAGCACAATGATGTGGAAGATCTAGATCGTTTCCTCAGCCAGTACACACCGGCAACACCAAAAATGATTGCTTTTGAATCTGTCTATTCCATGGATGGGGACATCGCCCCAATCAAGGAAATCTGCGATGTCGCCGATAAGCATCATGCCATGACATTCCTTGATGAAGTGCACGCTGTTGGCATGTATGGACCACGTGGCGGCGGGGTAGCCGAACGTGAAGGCCTGATGGATCGTATTACCATTATCCAGGGCACCCTGGCCAAGGCATTCGGTGTAATCGGTGGTTATATTGCCGGTTCCAACGCCATGTGTGACTTTGTCCGCTCCTATGGTTCGGGTTTCATATTCTCCTCATCAATGCCGCCGGGCGTCGCCGCAGCGGCAATCGCCTCGATCAAACACTTGAAGGAACACAACGAGCTTCGGGAACGTCATCAGGAACGCGCCACAACGCTGAAACGGCGACTGACGGAAATCGGCATCCCGGTAATGCCCTCCATCAGCCACATCGTGCCGGTGCTGGTTGGCAACGCAGCCCTTTGCAAGCAGGCCAGTGACGATTTGCTTTACAAGCACGATATCTACGTTCAACCGATCAACTTCCCGACCGTTGATCGTGGTACAGAGCGTCTGCGCTTTACCCCGACACCTCTGCATACCGATGATGATATGGATCATCTGGTTGACGCGATCCGCGAAGTCTGGAACCGGCTGGGATTGAAGCAGGCAGCCTGATAGACACTGTTGCCGATCAGGCGTATGATTCAGATTCTCCGTTGTTCTCTAGAGGGTACCGGCGATGTTCGCTGACAATACACTAACACCAAAAGAAGCGGTCCGGCTTTGCGCCCTGGGAACACTTGCCCTTGGCCCGACCCGGTATGGCGCACTTGCCAATTCAATCCGCCACTTCATCAGCCGTATTACCGGCCCCTCCATTGACGTCATGGGCGTATCCATCGAACTTCTAAGGTACGAAGGCCTGGTCGAGGCGATCGATGGAAATGGCATGGAAGATGATGCCAAACTGGTCATTACCGAGGATGGGCAGGCTGAACTAAAAACCTTGCTGACGGCAAATGTTCGTCCGGCAGCCACTGAGATCAGCAAGTTGGTTGTGGCCTTGAAATTTCGCTTCCTGCACCTGCTTGATGAGGTAGAACGCGCTGTCCAGGCTGAATTGTTGATCGAGGTTACCGATAACGAACTGGTCCGCCTTGATGACCTGCGCCAACATCACAGCAATGATGAAGGCTATCTGGTCGGCTGGCTCGATCACGACATTGACCTTCTGGAGGCTCGCTTAAGCTGGCTTGAAAATTTTCAGAAGTCCTTGAGCAACTAAGACGTAATCTTTGCAACGACGGCCGCCAAACCGGTCAAGACCTCATTGCCTGCAGGACCCCCATCGCCGCTCATACGCTTGGAAATGACGATCTGCATGGTGCTGATGTAAAGGTCGATCACTTCGATATCGACATCGCTGGCGGTCTTCTTGCCTTCGATAAAACGGCATAGATCATTACCCAGAATGGTCATCAGGTCATATCCGAAACTGCCGCCCTGACCCTTCATGTCATGGGCAACCTGGAAAACCTTGTCCAGATATTCTTCGGATTTATCCCGGTTAGCTTTTAATTCCTTTTGCGCATTGGCAATTTTGACAAGGTCATCTTCGACCCAGTCGAGGTAATCATCGGCCATATTGGCAATAACGGATTCAGCGCGTTCGATAGCAGCAAGATCGACCGCTCCCGGGCCACCCTTACTAACCTTACTCGACAAGGTATCAGGCGGTTTAATTACATTTACGGTATCGTCGTCGCTCATTGCCTATCCTAATCTACTTTCCACATGAACTTAATGTGCCACTGGGCAAGTTAAAAGATGTTAAATCACAATATCAAAACCAGAAAGACCTGATAAGGCCTATCCGGTCTTTTTGGAAACTCCCTTACGGCGTTCCTCACCTTTGAATTCCTGCTGGCTACGGCGGCGATCCGGGCCGAAATAATGTGCGCAGTCGATGAAATCTCTTTTGTCTTCAAAAACTGAAACAATGCTTGACATCAGTGATTTAGCCGATATTGGCTTGCCCAAAAAGTCATTCACACCAACGTCACGAGCGGCCTTGGCCAGGCTTTCCTCAGTATAGCCTGTGACCATGATAATTGGTAAATACTTGTTGGGGCTGTCTTCATCGGTACGAATTCGGCGAACACATTCCAGCCCGTCCTGGCCATCCATTTTCCAGTCGATAATGGCCAAATGGGCTTCGAAACTGGAAAGCACCTCGAAGGCTTCCACACCATCGCGAGCCTCTTCAACATTTTCAAAACCTACCGTTTTAAGGATGGTACGAATAAGGGTGCGAAAATGCAGGTTGTCCTCAACAATAAGAACATTGATTCCGCTGGCATTAAAGTCCGACATTCAGCTTCCTTTAGACCGCCCCTTTGACAATGTCATTATAGTGCGATCAAGACTCATGCCTCAACCTCATAAAGTGTTTTTTAGATCAAGCCTAAGGATCTAAGTTCAGCCGCCATTTCATCAGGCAGTGTCTTTTGAATCTCTGCTGCCCTTGTGCGCTTGATCAAATCCACCGGAGCATCCTCTTCCTTGAAGTATCGCCAGCCCTGAAAGGCTCTGAATTCCTTGAGTTCAGTCGTCACAAGGGTTGGGTCAAGAACCAATGCACAGGAAGGTTTCCCCTCGGAATTGACACCCCTTTCAATGCCAACAAGGCGTTGACGGACGCGGATGAATCTTTTGATCACCCAGTAAATCGAACCGCCATCGAGAATTTCATCGGCTTTTCTGGGCGTGTTGCGGGTAATATGGGCAAGCACACCTTCGCGTTTCAGGCGCGCTTTTTGTATTTGGGCCAGATGATCCACGTCTTCGACGCCGACCGACAATTTAAGGATGTGAAGTGTCATCAGCACCTACCACCCCAGGCAAGGGCAACCTTTGACTGACTTTGGCGTCCAAGTTCAGCGCAGATAAAATCACCGGCAGCAACCAGCTTTGCTAAATCAACACCGCTTTCAACACCCAAGCCCTGGAGCATGTACAAGACATCTTCGGAAGCTACATTGCCCGCCGCACCCCTGGCATAGGGGCAACCGCCAAGACCGGCGACGGAACTGTCGATGATGGCGATGCCTTTTTCCATAACGCTGAGGATATTGGCCAGAGCCTGACCATAGGTATCATGAAAATGGGCCGCCAATTTTTCTACGGGCACTTCCTGGACAACGGCTTCTATCATTGCCTGCGCCCTGGCCGGGGTTCCAACTCCGGTGGTATCGCCAAGGGAAATTTCCACGGCCCCCATTTCAAGTAGCCCTCTGGCCACCGTTGCCACGGCTGAAAGCTCTACCTCGCCTTCATATGGGCAACCCAGAACGCAGGAAACATAGCCACGCACGGCAATGCCCTTTTGCTTCGCCGCCGTTGCAATAGGCGAAAAACGCTGAAAGCTTTCCTCAATCGAACAATTGATGTTTTTTTGCGAGAAGGTTTCAGAAGCAGCACCAAAAATAGCCACCTCATCTGCCCCGGCAGCCACCGCATCCTCAAACCCTCTCATGTTCGGGGTGAGGACCGCGTAGCGCAGACCTTTTTTGGGTTTTAATCCACCCAGAACCTTATCGGTATCTGCCATTTGCGGCACCCACTTTGGTGATACAAAACTGCCAGCTTCAATACGCGACAATCCCGCATCAGCGAGTTTATTGATAAGCGCTATGCGGGTTTCAACCGAGGCCGCTTGCGGTTCGTTTTGAAGGCCATCCCGAGGGCCGACTTCGACCATGGTGACTTGTGGGGGTAGACGCATCACTCTTTTGTTCGCTCTTTCGTCCTTTTTTGTTCATCATAATCATATTCACCATCGCGGCGTTCTTCACCATCAATCATGGCTTCCCGTCTGCGGCGATCGGGACCGAGAAAGGTTTCGGCTTTAATAAAACTGCGCGGGTGCTCGATGACGGAACAAATCCTCAAATAGACCATTTTTGCCGAAATCGGTTTGGCCAAAAATTCATTGATGCCAGCATCACGGGCTTTGATGATTTGGGCAAGATCGGAATAGCCGGAAACCATGATGATCGAAGTAAAGGGGTCGATGTTGTCTTCACCGGCCCTGATCCTTTCCACCAATTCAATACCGTTCATGGGTTCCATCAGATTATCGGCAAAGACAATATCCACATTGGACGATTTTAGAATTGTCAGGGCTTCTAACCCTCCGGGGGCTTCTGCAATCGTCTTGATACCCAAGGCATGGAGCACATTTTTAAGAATGAGCCGCATGGGCTGATAATCATCAACGATCAGAACACTCAGGTTGCTAAGGTCGTAATCCGCCATCCGTCAGTCCCGTGAATTAAGAATAGCTCTCACTTAATCATATCATAATGGTAAGTTCTAACATTCAGCACTATTCGATTAGCCAAGTGAAAGCAACAACGCACCTTCTTCTACCCTGTCATCGACCGCAAAAAAGACTTCACCGACGATCCCGCTGGCGGGGGCGGAAATCGTGTGTTCCATTTTCATCGCTTCAAGCACAATAAGTGGATCACCGATTTTCACTTGATCACCTGCCTTCACCGAAACTTGCACAACCCTTCCCGGCATGGGTGCGGTAAGGCTTCCAGCGGCCTGTTCGTGACCTTCCAGCGAGGCCGCAGGATCATCAAGAACAAGCGTCTCAATCTGTCCCAGTACATCGACGACAATTTCCTGGCCAATGTGTCTGACCATGGCCTTGAGCCGTCGTCCGTCAAGGAAGGCGACAACGGAGCCCTCGTCATCGAAACCGCCACTTGCCGACAGGGTTGATCCGGCGATTTCCAGAAAAAAACCATTCGCCCGATAATGCACACAGACCGTTTCCGTCTTGTTGTTGGTGCTGTTGTGGAAGTTAAGCTCATGGTGATTATCACCGTTCATGCGCCAGCCCACCGTCGAATGCCACGGGGAATATGGGTCTGTCGAAGTCCTGGCCAACGCGGCCACCTGTTCGTTACGGCGCAGCATGATTGACAGAGAGGCAAGGGCCAACGCGTCACTGCCAAGACTTTTAGCCTGGGCGCATAACTGACGATGATGACGCTCTATAAAGCCCGTATCGATGCGTGCCTTCTTAAAGGCAGGGTTGGCAAAGGCCCGGCGCAGAAATTGCAAATTGGTGACAACGCCAGCAACTTCCATATCCTCGAGGACCATGGACATGCGGCTGAGCGCTGCCTCACGATCAATACCCCAGACAACGACCTTGGCGATCATCGGGTCATAATGGGAGGATACCGCGTCGCCTTCGCGCACGGCGCTGTCGACCCTGACCGCACCGCCATAGTCATCGTTGCTCCGCAAGCGAAAGCGTTCAATAACGCCGCCTGTCGGCAGGAAATCGTTTGATGGATCTTCGGCGTAAAGACGGGCTTCCAGCGCGTGGCCTGACGGTATCAGTTCCATCTGATCGCGGGGCAGCTCGTGACCGGCGGCGACAAGCAACTGCCACTCAACCAGATCCTCACCAAAAATCATTTCCGTGACCGGATGTTCGACCTGCAGGCGGGTATTCATTTCCATGAAATAGAACGCCCCGTCTGGGCCAAGCAGGAATTCAACCGTCCCGGCACCGACGTAACCGATGGCATCTGCCGCAGCGATAGCGGCAGCACTTAAATCCTGTCGCAAGGCCGGTGACAGTCCTGGCGCAGGTGCTTCTTCCAGGACTTTTTGATGACGGCGCTGAATTGAGCAATCCCGTTCAGATAAACTAACCACGTTTCCAAGACTGTCGGCGAAGACCTGAACTTCCACATGCCTTGGGCCAACGACACATTTTTCAAGCAACAAGGTGGCGTCGCCAAAAGCCGCCTTGGCTTCGCGTTTTGCAGAGGTAATGGCGGCCTCAAGATCAGCCGCTTTTTCGACAATCCGCATACCGCGCCCGCCGCCCCCGGCAGAGGCCTTGATCATCACCGGATAGCCGATTTTTTTAGCCCCGGCTTTTAAGGTTCCCAGGTCTTGCTTTGCGCCATGATAACCGGGGACGACGGGAACATCCGCCGCTTCCATGATCCGCCGCGCCCGAACCTTTGATCCCATGGCGTCTATGGCGCTCACCGGCGGGCCGATAAATGTCAGCCCGGCATCCTCGACGGCGGCGGCAAAGGCGGCATTTTCCGACAAGAACCCGTAACCGGGATGGATAGCCTGGGCACCACTTTGCAGGGCGACTTCGATGATTGCCTGTGCATTCAGGTAGTCGTCGATTTGATATGCCTGATCAGCGACTTCAACATGCAGGGCGTCTGCGTCATGCTCGCTGAACACGGCGACTGTCCGTACCCCCATGGCGCGGGCAGTGCCAGCGATGCGGACGGCAATTTCACCCCGGTTGGCAATTAGAACTGATGAAAACATTACTGCACGTCCTTTATCCATGAAGGCGCGCGTTTTTCAAGGAAAGCCGAAACACCTTCCTTGCCTTCGCTGGAGGCGCGAACATTGGCGATGCGGACAGCCGTTTCCTCGACCAGATCATCATCAATACCCAGACCGTTTTGGTAGAAAAGAAGATCCTTGACCCCGGCCATGGCGGCCGGGCTGTTTTTCAGCAATTGACAAACCAGCTCCTCGCCCTTGGCCTCAAGGTCTTCTGTCGCCACAACTTCGTGAACGAGGCCGATCCGTTTGGCCTCCTCGGCGTTAAAGACTTCGGCGCTTAACGTATAACGCCGGGCCTGGCTTTCACCGATGGCGGCACGCACGTAAGGTGAAATAACCGAGGCAATCAGCCCCAGCTTCACTTCCGACAGGCAGAATGTCGCGCGCTCGGAAGCGATAACAATATCGCAACAAGCGCTCAGACCGACGCCGCCCCCATAAGCCGCACCCTGGACAAGGGCCACGGTCGGCCTGGACAAAAAATTGAGCTTACGCATCAGGTCGGCCAGTTCCCTGGCATCGGCCATGTTTTCTGCATGGGAATAGTCGGCGGTGCGGGCCATCCAGTTCAGGTCACCCCCGGCGGAAAAACTTTTGCCGTTTGCGGCTATCACGACGACACGGACCTGTTTGTTTTCTTCCAACTCCACAAGTTTGCTGATCAGATTGCCGATCAGGACGTCGTCAAAGGCGTTATGAACATCAGGCCTGTTCAGGGTCAGGCGGGCAACGCCGCGCTTATCAATATCCAAAAGTACGTTATCCATCATTTACATCCTGAAGACGCCAAAGTCGGTTTTTTCAATCGGGGCATTCAGCGATGCTGATATGCCCAGGCCCAGAACCATGCGGGTATCGGCGGGGTCGATAATGCCGTCATCCCAAAGCCGGGCACTGGCATAATAGGGATGGCCCTGGTCTTCGTATTGCTGCTGGATGGGCTTGCGGAAGCGCGCTTCGGCGGCTTTGCTCCACTTCTTGCCGCCCTTCTCGATGCCGTCGCGCTTGACCGTCGCCAGCACCGAAGCCGCCTGCTCGCCACCCATCACCGAAATTCGGGCGTTGGGCCACATCCACATCATGCGCGGCGAGTATGATCGTCCACACATGGAATAATTACCCGCCCCGAAACTGCCGCCAATAACCACGGTGAATTTGGGCACACGGGCACAGGCGACGGCGGTGACCATCTTGGCGCCGTCCTTGGCGATGCCGCCAGCTTCATACTTTTTGCCAACCATGAAGCCGGTAATGTTTTGCAGAAAGACGAGGGGGATTTTCCGTTGCGCGCAAAGCTCAACAAAGTGGGCTCCCTTCTCGGCTGACTCAGAGAACAAAATGCCGTTGTTGGCGATGATACCGACCGGATATCCGTAGATGCGGGCAAACCCGCAAACCAGTGTCTGGCCATACAGCTGTTTGAATTCATCAAAAACAGAGCCATCGACAACCCGGGCGATGACCTCGCGAACATCGTAGGGCTTGCGGGTATCGGCGTTGACGACGCCATAAAGCTCATCAGCCCCGTACAAGGGCTCAACGGTTTCGGCGATGTCCATATCGATTTTTTTAACCCGGTTCAGGTTGCCGATGGAGCGCCGGGCGATCGCAAGGGCGTGGGCGTCATCATCGGCCATGTGATCGGTGACGCCGGAAATTCTTGTATGAACCTCAGCCCCACCCAGCTCTTCGGAGGTAACCACCTCGCCTGTCGCCGCCTTAACCAGCGGCGGGCCACCAAGAAAGATGGTGCCCTGTCCTTTAACGATAATGCTCTCGTCGGACATCGCCGGAATGTAAGCCCCGCCCGCCGTGCAGGAACCATGGACAATGGATATCTGCGGGATGCCTTTTCCCGACATGGTCGCCTGATTATAAAAAATGCGACCGAAGTGATCGCGGTCGGGAAATACATTGTCTTGCAGGGGCAGAAAGGCGCCGCCACTTTCGACCAAATATATGCACGGAAGATTGTTCTCCAGAGCGATTTCCTGAGCCCGCAAATGCTTCTTCACAGTCATTGGGTAATAGGTGCCGCCCTTGACAGTCGGGTCATTGGCGACGATCACACATTCCTGTCCCGAGACACTGCCAATACCGGTTATGACCCCCGCTGCCGGGACCACGTCATCGCCATAAAGGCGGTAAGCGGCCATTTGCGAGAATTCCAGAAACGGCGAGCCAACATCGAGCAACAGGCGAATTCGTTCCCTTGGCAGCAAGCGTCCACGTGCCAGATGCCGGGCGCAGGACTTCTCGCCGCCGCCTTGTCGAACACGGGCGACCTTGATCTCCAGATCATCAACAAGGGCGCGCATGGCCGTACTGTTGGCTTTAAAAATTTCGGAACGTGGATTGGCCCCGCTGTTGATCACACTCATGGATTTAAGTCCCGTTGGTTATTTCTTTTTCGGTCGATCGCAAGTCGCGCCGCCAGCCTCTTTCCAGGCTTCGTAACCGCCTGCAAGATGTTTAACGTTTTTCATGCCCATGTCTTGCAGGGATTTGGTGGCCAGCGCCGAACGCCAGGCCGACTGGCAATAAAGCAGATAGGTCTTGTCATCGTTGTCGAAGACATCGCGGTGGTAGGGGCTTTCAGGGTCTACCCAGAATTCCAGCATCCCACGCGGCGCGTGAACAGCACCCGGGATCATCCCTTCGCGGTCCAGTTCGCGAACGTCGCGAAGATCGACAAGGATCAGTTGTTCGCCATTATCTGCCTGTACTTCCTCCATGGTCATTTCTTCAACGACGGCCGAAGCCTCTTCAAGGAGTTTCTTATAACCCTTGGTAATCATCTCTTACCATCCTCCACTTTGCAGCCATTTTTTGACCATCCAAAGACGGTCCGACCCCCAGAACCCTTCTCCGTCGACGATAAAATAAGGAGAACCGAAAACGCCTTTCTCAAGGGCCTTGTCGGTTTCGGCCCGCATCTTATCCTTGACGTTTTGGTCTTCAAGGGCGGCCAGCAATTCGTCCTTGTCGACAAACAGGGCGGCGGCAATAGCGGCGACGGCCTGGGGTGTGGAAATGTCCTGTCCTTCGCCAAAGACGGCGTGAAACAGAGATTTCGCCAGCAACCGGGCCTGATCGGGGTCGCGCTCATTGATCCAGTAAAAGGCCCTTGTAGCGGCAACGGTGTGGACAGGGAAGACTGCGGGCATTTTCCAGGCAACATCCATGTAACGAGACAAACGCTGCCAGTCTTTCAAGGCGTACTCGCCACGCATCGGTTGCTGGACCAGCGGCGCCATGCCGGTTTTCTTGAACGCGGCCCCCAGCAAAAACGGTTTCCAGATACAGGTGCGGCCATTGTCGGCGGCGATCTGATCGATCTTCTGGGCCGCGAAATAGCCGTAAGGAGATGAAAACTCGAAATAGAATTCTACTGGATCACTCATCTCCTCACCCTTCATTGATTATCGAGCGGGCAATAACCATGCGCTGGATGTCGCTGGTGCCCTCGTAGATTTGACAAACGCGAACGTCACGGTAAATACGTTCGACCGGAAAATCTTCCAAATATCCATAGCCGCCGTGAATTTGAATGGCATCTGAGCAGACTTTTTCCGCTATTTCCGAAGCAAACAGCTTGGCCATGGAGGCCTCGGCAAGACACGGCTGGCCCGCATCGCGCAAAGACGCTGCATGCAGGGTCATTTGTCGGGCCACTTCAATACCTGTTGCCATATCGGCAAGGCGGAAGGCGATGGCCTGATGATCGGCGATAGGCTTGCCAAAGGTCACCCGTTCACGAGCGTAATCCCGGGCTGCCTCGAAGGCTGCCCGGGCCATGCCAACGGATTGCGCGCCAATACCAATGCGACCGCCTTCCAGATTGGAAAGCGCGATCTTGTATCCGGCCCCTTCCGGGCCCAGCAACAAGCCTATGGGCAGGCGCATATTCTCAAACGTCAGGGCGACGGTTTCATGGCCGCGTTGGCCCAGCTTGTGTTCGGCAGGTCCTGTCGAGTAGCCATCCGTATCGGTCGGCACGATGAAGGCCGAAATACCCTTCTTTCCTGCATCAGGATCGGTAACGGCAAAAACAATGACAACCCCGGCAATCACCCCTGAGGAAATAAACAGCTTCGTGCCGTTTAGCAGATAGTGATCGCCATCGCGTTTGGCGCTGCATTTAAGGTTCGCCGCGTCAGACCCGGCCTCGGCCTCGGTCAGCGCAAAAGCACCAATCGTCTCGCCACTTGTCAGGGCAGGCAGAAAGCGCTTCTTCTGCTCGTCACTGCCGTATTGAACAATTGGCATGGTGGCGACACCGTTGTGGACTGACATTGTTGTCGAGACACCGCCATCACCGGCGGCGATTTCCTCCATGGCCAGAACGAAAGAGACAAATCCGGCCTCGACCCCGCCCCATTCTTCGGGCGCCAGCATGCCGAGCAGCCCGAGTTCGCCCATTTCTGAAAACACGGCGCGCGGGGTTTTCTTTTCCCGGTCCCACGCGGCGGCATTGGGGCGCAGACGGTCCTTGGCAAACGCGCGGGCCGTATCACGAATAAGGGT